>SXGU01499016.1_pt1 | contig 49560 bp, 59 predicted proteins | sample 3174531 | NCBI WGS metagenome assembly SXGU01 (sample SAMN11356863, study PRJNA531348) | freshwater metagenome | isolation source: freshwater sample F1-140 | place: China: Fuxian Lake, Yuxi | collected 2017-12-25 | reverse complement strand
GCCGAGCAGCAGGAACAGAATCACGATAACGAGCAATGCGCCCTCGGCCAAGTTCTTCTGCACCGTGCCGATGGTGCGATCCACCAACTTGGTGCGGTTCAGCACTGTTTTTGCGTGGATGCCTTCGGGTAGTGATTTGTTAATTTCAGTGATTTTTTCATCGACAGCTTGCGACACTGTGCGGCTATTTTCACCTATAAGCATCAGTACCGTGCCAACGACTACCTCATTACCATTTTCCGAGGCAGAGCCAGTACGTAGTTCTTTGCCAATTCCCACAGTAGCAATATCTTTAAGATAAATCGTTACGCCGCCACGATTCGCCGCCACGATATTGCCGATTTGCTCGGTATTCTCAATGCGACCATCTGCACGTACCACATAGGCTTCACCGCTGCGCTCGATGTACCCTGCACCGATGCTGGTGTTATTGCGTTCTAATACATTCACCACATCCGAGAAGCTCAGACCAAGTGCCACCAGCTTTTCAGGATTCGGCTGCACATGGTATTGCTTCACATAGCCACCAATCGCATCAACACCCGCGACACCTTTCACACCTTTTAGCTGAGGGCGGATAATCCAATCCTGCACGGTGCGGAGATAAGAAGCCTGTTCAATATTCGTTTTAAGCCGTTGACCTTCGGGCGTGAGGTAACTGCCATCGAATTGCCAACCTGTCGTGCCATCCTTAATTTCTGCACCTTTTCCTTGCGGATGTTCATATTCTACCGTCCACATATAAATCTCACCAAGACCAGTAGAGATCGCACCCATTTTCGGATCAACGCCTTCGGGCAAGATTTCTTTGGCTTCAGCAATGCGCTCATTCACTTGAGTGCGGGCGAAATAAATGTCCACATTATCACGAAACACGGCGGTAACTTGAGAGAATCCGTTACGCGAAACCGAGCGCGTATATTCAAGCCCTGGAATCCCCGCCAGTGCGGTTTCCACTGGGAATGTGACCTGCTTTTCCACTTCCATCGGAGAGAAGGCTGTCGCCGCTGTGTTGATCTGCACCTGATTATTGGTGATGTCTGGCACGGCATCAATCGGCAGATTTTTAAGCGAGTACATACCAAACACCGCTACCGCCAAGGTGAGCAGTGCGATCAGGTATCGGTGATGGAGGGAAAAACCTAAAATACGTTCAATCATGGCAAAGCCCCTTAGATTTTAATGTTCGTGTTCCGCACCAGCTTTGCCGATGTCGGCTTTCACCACGAAGCTGTTTTTAGCGACATAGCGTTGCCCTGCGGTCAGGCCGCTTTTGATTTCCGTCCACTGCAAGTCACTCATGCCCGTTTCAACGGGGTGGGCTTTGTAAGTGCCGCCTTCTTCTTGCACGAACACCACCGTATTGCCTTCCATGCGCTGGATGGCTTCGGTTTTTACCGCAAGCGGGGCTTCCTTCTCAGACAACACCACATCAGCGCGGATATTCATGCCCGAACGCCAGTGATTATCCGCGTTCTCGATCACCGCACGCGCCACCACTGTCTGACTGGAGGCTTCAGCGGTAGGTAAAACCAGTGCAATCGTGGACTCCGTATTTATAGGATCATCAAGGCATTGGATGCGAACTTTCTGGCCAGCTTTCAGCTTCTCCCCATCTTTCGAAAAAATGAATAGTTCCGCCCACAACTTGCTTAAATCCGCCACCACGAACAGCGGTGTATCCGCCGCCAGCTCACCCACATTGGCATTGCGATTGATGATCGTACCAGCCACGGGTGATTTTACAGCATAGACCTGAAGGCTATCATTACTCTCCACTGTGGCAAGCGTGTCACCAGCTTTCACGACTTCGCCAGGCTCTTTCACCACACTGCGAATCACGCCAGGGAAGCGAGCTTTCACCTGCGCGGTGGTGTTCTGGTTCAGGGTCACGCGGCCACTGACGCTAACGGTTTCCTGCACCATCCCGCTACCAACTTCAAGAATCTCAATGTTCAGGTTCTTGACAGCGTTATCGCTGATTTTGCTTTCCTCAGCATGACCGCCTTCCTCGCCGCCATGCCCATGCTCGTCGGCTTCACCATGCTTGTCCGCAGCGGGCTTTGCTTCCGCATGATCGTGGTCATGCTCATCGCCATGCAAGTGTTCATCCTTGTCACCATGTCCGTGATCTCCGCCTTCGGCATGGTCATCTTTATGCTCATCGCCGTGACCATGTTCGTCCTTATCGGCGTGAGCATGGTTTTCTGCCGTTGGTTCTTTACCAGAACTGCCTAGCGTCAGATATGCGCCGCCAGCGAGTGCTAGCAGCAGTATTAGAATAATGAGGTTGTGCTTATTCATGATTTTCTCCCGATTTTTGCAATTGGCTCAAGCGCGTCCCGGTCAGCCGTTCGACCTGTGCCTTGGCCGTGTAGAATTCGCGTATCGCCTCAATTTGCTGCTGCTTTACTCCGAACAGGCTGCGCTGCGCGTCCAGCACCTCAAGGTAGGGGAAGCGTCCCAAGCCGTAACCTTCACGCGCCAGCCGAAATGCTTTATCGGCAGAAGGCAGGATTTCAGTTTTGAGGGTTTCCGCCTGCATATAAGCGTTTTCCATCCGCTCATGCGCCTGTGTCAGTTCCGCGCTGGCATTGAGTGCCATCTGGCGATTATCCATCTCCGTACGGCTAACCTCATGGCGTGCCTTTTCGATATTGCCACGGTTGGCATTGAATACGGGGATAGGGAGTGACACGCCCACAACGAACGCCTGATCGCCGCTATTGCGGAAGTCGCGCACGCCGACACTCAAACGCGGGTCAGGAATGGCATTGGCCTGTTCCAATTCCAGCCGTGCTTTCGATTGCTCAAAGCTGCTATTCAGTTTTACCAGATCGGGGTTGGCTTTCAGCTTTTCCTCTAATGCGGCCAGTTCTGGCTTGGTGATGGCATAGAAAGCAGTGCTATCGAGTGATAGACTAAAGCGGTCTTCGCCCATAAGTGCAGCGAGCTTTTTGCGAGAAATATCACGCTCACGGTTGGCTTTATCGAGTGCGATGGTAGCAGTGGAGCGTTCCACCTCAGCACGGCTTTTCTGAATCAGCGGAGCGGCGGCGGCTCCTACACGCACACTCACCGATTTCAGCACATCCTCAGCCAATTCTTTTTGTTCAGTAGCGAGGCGCACATTTTCTTCTGCCGCTACTGCTTCAGCATAAGCAGTAGTCACATCGCGGATGACATCGAGCATGGCCGCTTGTTCATAGAGCGAAGCAATCTCCAGTCCCTTGCCAGCTATATTCTCCCGCGCCGAAATCTTCCCGCCGATGGTGATTTCCTGAGTAACTCCATAAGTTAATTCCGCTGAATCAAAACCTTTATATGTGCCTTTTCCAGCGACATTTTCCGCTTGTACACCTATTTCGGGGTTTACCCATGCAGTGGATTGACGAAGTTCTCCCTTCGCAGCAGCAACGCCATTATTGGATGCTTTCAGTCGTGGCGATTCAGAAAGTGCCTTTATAATAGCATTTTCCAGTGTGAGGACAGAAATCTTACTTTCTACATTTTTTTCTTTGATTGATTTCGTTGATGCTGATAAGGATTGTTGTGGGGCAAGCAGTGATTCTTTTGTATCTAATAATTCTTGGGAATATGAGATGTTGCTGGTTAAGAAGCCAGCACAAAATAACCCAAAGATAAAATAACGCATTTCCAAAATCCTATTGCTATGGTGGGAAGACATATTCTCATTTTGACGAAGAAAAGATACTCAGCCCTCAAAATTAATTTCCAGTGCATAAAAAAAGAGGTAGATCAAAAAATGACCGACCTCTTTCTATTAAAAGGGAATAAATTGAATTATTTACTGAAGTGGCTGTAGCTGCGGGCAGCCATGCGCTGTGCTGGAGTAGCATTAAACACATAATCAGCTTCATTTGCACCAGTAGCAGTTTTGCCAGTAGAAGACCTATCTTTGAAATAGGAGGCATTGCTAGCGGCCATGCGCTGTGCTGGGGTAGCTTCAAATTTGTAGTCAGGGTTTTGGGCGACAGGCTGACCAGAATCTTTCACACCTTTGGCTTGAAAATATTCCATATTTTCGCGTGCGATACGTTGACTGTGTGCACTGTCACCGCCAGCGAGAGCCGCATGGCTAGTTGTTACTGTGAGTGCGGCAACGAGGGCGATTGTCATTTTATTCATAAAATACTCCATGATATGGTTAACTAAATACAGTCCTGCACCCACTTGAGGCAACAGTTACCAATTGGACGCATCACAAAACCATATCCCTCAAAAAAAATTATTACCTAATCTTAAATTTATTAGAATCAATTGGTTGCCCCATAGATGAATTTGAGAGATTTATACGGGTTTTTTGCTTATTTGCACCTGTAATTACCAAGTTAAGCAGTGCAAGGTGTTTCTCTGAAAATTCCAGAGTTAGCTCGCCATTTTCAGATTGTGCAGCTTGCGTGATCGTAAGTCTAATGATGCCCGCTTCTTGGGTTAACTGCTTAACATCTATGTTGTCATTAAAGTGAATTTTATCACGCAACAAAATTCCAGCAGGTGTATCGTCAACTGGAATATAACTTGTTTGTGCTAACTCGCGGTCAAAATAAATAATTGTTCCGCCATTAGCAACCATCAGAATTGGAGTGGGCAGATCATATTCCCAGCGCATTTTGCTAGGGCGCTCAAGATAAAATTTCCCAGTTGATAGTGAGCCATCTGGTGCGACTTGTGTAAAATCCGATACTATTGTCGTCAAAGTGTTTAAATAATTTTCTATGCGCTGAAGTGTTCCTGTTTCAGCGTATGCACAAAAAGGATTGAAAAAGAACAATAGCAAGATAAGTGATAGGCGCATGACTGTTTTTTGTTTTCAGTTGAATTTTATTAGACGCAGAAAATTGCATAATCCCTCAAAAATAAATATCTGGATTTTTCCTCGTAAATCAGTCTTTTTATAGCAGCTAGCATAGAGGCGTATAATTTTCCCACCATACACATAAGGAGATATTATGAAATCATCACAAAAAATGTTATTATTAACAGTGTTGCCGTTGTTAGCACCTATGGGTGCAATGGCCAAAGATGCCAACCCCATTGCGACAAAAAAGACAGCCGTTATTGCTAAACCTGAAGCGAAAGCAGAACCAGAAAGTGCTTACGGTTTCGTAGGCAAATTTACTGGCAATGCTGGATTTACATCAGATTATGTATTCCGTGGCATATCACAAACCAGAGAAGGTCCAGCTCTGCAGGGTGGTGTAGACTATGTTCACCCAAGCGGTTTCTATGTTGGTGTATGGGGTTCAAACATCGACTTCAATGATACGGATCGCGCCGATCTCGAAGTTGATGGATACGGTGGGTATAGCTACAGCATAGACCAGTGGACATTGGATGGTCGTTTCACCTATTACGCTTATCCTAGTGCTAAAGTTGCGCTTGATTATGATTATTACGAAATCGGCGGTAGCGTAACTTATGATTTCGGCATCCCGAAGCTGACTGGATCTGTGAATTATTCACCAGATTATTTTGGAGAATCAGGTAATGCAGTTTATTACTCACTATCCACAAAGATTCCGTTAGTACATGGATTCAGTCTGAATGGTAAAATCGGTCATCAGTCCATTGATGATGATGTGCGCTTTGGCTACCCAAGTTATACTGACTGGTCGGCTGGCGTAACTTATGACTGGCGTGGCTTCACGGTGGGCTTACAGTATGTTGATACCAACATAGACAAGAGCCGCTGTGCCGATGGCTGTGATGCAAAAGGCATCGCTTCCCTAACCTACGCATTCTAAACTCTACAAACGACAAAATGCAGGGGGCAAACGCCCTGCATTTTTTGTGTCTGCTTTCAGCGTTTATTGGTGGGTTTTAGCATACGGTCTGCCAATATCTTCCGTGCGCGATATACACGAGTTTCAATGGTCTTTGCGTTTGTGCTAAGTAATTTCGCACATTCTTCCTGTGATTGTTCTTCTACTGCGAATGTAATCAATGCTGCTTTGAGTTTTTCTGGTAGGCGATAAATTTCATCTTGTAATTTTTCCAGCGTATGCTTTGCAGCAACCACATCTTCTGGAGAGGCATCCTGAGAAATTAGAGCGACACTGTTGGCAAGTGTTTCATCGTCAATAGAGATAAACCTATGTCCACCTTTTCTAGCATGGTCTTTGCATTTGTTGATAGCAATTTTGTACAGCCATGTATTAAATTGGCTTTCAAAGCGGAAACTTGCTGCGTTAAAATAAACTTTGACAAATGTTTCCTGCACCAGATCATCAACTATACTTTCATCACCCGTGTAAAATTGTATAAAACGAGCCAATTTCTGCTGATAACGCTCCATAAGAATGTCTAAGGCTTTGCGTTCTCCGCACTGAAGCTGGCGTATGAGAGCTTCATCACTTAAATCGGACATTGGTATCCCGTCTATTCGTGCTGCGACAGAGCGTGAATGGCAACTTGGTTCATGATCTGTATTTGCTCTGGTGTCATAGTGGGTTGCATCTCAAAGAAATGTTTGAGCGTTACCTCCTTTAGTTCCACCTGCAATTTTTCAACATGTTCCGATGCCTTTTGTACCCTGAGCGAATACTGCTTTTCTTCTACCAATGCTTTTGCCAGCTCCTGATTGGCAAGTTTAATTTTAGAGATTAGAGCAGAGCGATCATGCACATATTTTTGCTCCACCAGTTCAAGTTTCTTATGTTGCTCTTGTGTTAAGTTAAGCCGTGACTTCAACCACTCATCGGGGTTGGTATGATAACGACCAGCAGGAAATATCCATATATTACTGACCCAGCAGGTAATAAAGGCAATCAGTGCGACTAAGATAGTTAAACGCAGGTCTTTGTAAATTCGTTTCATGGGCTACCTAATTGTGCGATGCTAAAGGGGTGAACATAAGATGATGAATAAATATCCAACCCAAGTGCTTTAACAGAAAGCGATGAATTAGTAGATATATTTTCTGGAGCAGCAAATCCCAGACCAATACCTAAAAAGACCATAATCGCAGCAGTGGCAAGTTGGCGACGTGGTGCAAGCACCATATATAAAATTTGCTCAAACCAGTTTTCAGGACTTTCGTTCGATTCGGCAATACGAATCCTGCGCCATACATCCTGTTCAAGGGATGTAGTGGTTTGAATGTGTACGGGCTGGCGGAAAAAGACTGCCAGCCACTCGTCCAATAAATGCTTATTAGACATAATAATCCTCCATAGAGATGCACTGTTCTTAATTTAGACGCACCAAATTGGCGTTTCCCTCAGTTAGCAGTTAATTAATAGCACAAATGTGCCACCAATGTCATCGCAAAAAAGTGGTGTGTCAATATAATACATGATGAACTTATTAATAAACAATATCTTAAGCAAGATTGTGTGTTTTTGAATATCTTTTTGCTACATCAGCCATTTGAATAATGGGGCTTGTATCAAGCAGAGCAATAATATGCTCACCCATATCACTTCCAGTAGCAACCTCAATTCCAACATTAACCGCTGAAACGATGAATCCTATATGCCCTCCCAACAATGTACCGCCTGCTATGCGCGAAGCTGGAGAAATATCGTCACCAGTTATCGCCCTATAAATTGTAGATACAACAGGTAATTGCTGAAATGGATTTATAATGTCCAGCAAGTCACTGAAGGTAAATCCATCCTTACCCCATATACTTTTTTCACCATCATGTGAGGACGAATTATTTTCCACACGCACACTATCAAGTGCTGTTGGATAGTATGAAGATATAGAATCAATGGGCATACCCTATAATGAAGCAAGAAACATACCAAACAATCAAATTAATAACTCAAATAAAAATTCGTTTCTGAGTTTCTCCTCCTAACCAACCCCTTTTGCTTCCTTCCACCAGCCCAGACCCATTTCATGAATTCAAAGGGAATGGTGGAATGTTCGCCTCGGTTGACTTTTCGCCGCAAAGTTGATCGCTGCAACGCTCCGCCACCGAGGTTGAAGGTGAAGGAAACCAGACCATCAAACTGCCCGTCGGTTAGTGGCACATTGATAAGGCGGAGGACGGCTTGTTCGGCTTTTTGCACATCGGTTTTGAGCAAATCAAAGGCTTCTAGTTCGTCTATGCCATCTAGGAATTGTTCTTTATTAGCTTCGGTGATTAGGTGACCGTAGCCGATGGTGGGGTAGCCAGCGGGGCAGATGTAAATAACGGGCGAAAATCCCTCAAAACGGCAGATTAAATCCAGTCCATCTTGGGTGATGTGCCTCATTTCCCACTCCTTAGCTTACTCATCGCCCGTTGCCCAAAATAGAAGCTGATGATGCCTGCGAAGATGGCTTGGTCTTCGGCAGTCCATAACAACCACGGCAAATTGGCAGAAAACTGCATAGCTTTGACGGTCGCATAAAGAATGAAAAAACTATAGGCAATCACGGGGCGAACTGTGCCGTTTAGGGCATCCACCCAGCTTATGCCAGTGGTGTAAGTTTTGTAGAGGGCGGAGCTTTCGGTGATGTCGGCATTGACCTGTATTTCCTCCAATCGCTGCGATGCTCCTTGTTTTTGCTGCTCCATCTGCATTTGTAGGATTGTGATTTCGTGTTTTCTGTCCTGTGCATCACGGAACAATTTTATCAAATCAGGAAATGCAGCTGAGATGAAGCCCAGCAAAGAACCAAGTAGTGTAATCATTTTTCTAATCCTTTCATTATTTCCAAGTTAGATGACCAGCGGCAAAACTTAAGAAAGCAACCACGCCCGTCCATATTCCGCCGATAATTAGGAGCGTGCGCAGGCTGCCTCTGCCTTGGTTGGCAAGGGCGGTGAGGGTTTTTACTTCTTCGGTGAGGGCATCCACGGTTTTGGTAAGCCCTTCAATTTGTGTGTTCATAACGGCAAGTTGCGAACGCAAATCAGCTTCTTCTTGTGGGGGCATTTTTTGTTCTCCTTGTTTTTAGGCATAAAAAAACCGCCTCGGAAGGCGGTTAGGTTGAGTTGGTAAAATTCTACACAAACAGCAGGCTTCTATAGGCTTGCCCAACGCTGGAAGGTATCAAATAGGCAAAGGATTTTTATCAGTGCCATCCACATAAACATTCATTCCCACTCGGTTGCCTGCGGTTACTGTGCTGGCTATTTGTGGTATGCGTTTGAAGGGTTTGAGTGAATGGCTGGCGACATCAAACATATACATAGAGCATTGAAAATTTAGCAGCTGCGTGCCTGCGATGATTGCCCGATTGCTCACGGGGTCGTATTCTATGCCAGCGGATGCACCAAATGTGGAAAGCCCCGCATTGTCGTAAGCTACTGCACCAGCCCATAAACCCGTTGCCCCACCTGCAATATCCAGCATATCCAGCGTATTTACTGAGCCTCCACGGAAACTGTAAATGTTGGAATAACGGAAATTTTTATCAGCATCTTGCTTGCCACTAAACGGGTGGAAACTGATACAACCCGCACCAATTGCCGCAGGGCGGGCAGCGTAAGTGGTGGTGTCCCACGCATTGGCGAGCCAGTCATAGCGATAAGTTGTTGTGCTTGCACTTGACCACAGAATAATATCGTTATTGTTTTCTATGACAAATTTTGCCGAAGAGCTGGGTGTTACTGTCCACGCTGGCACAGTATAAACTGGCGATGCCCCCAGCGTGTGCGAGGTAATTCTACGGCGTTGCCCCACGGTGGTGGGATTTACTATATCCTCCACCACCCTAATCTGAAAATTGCGGTATTCGTTGGTTAAAATACTGGCATCACCACCAGTTGCTTGCCCTGTGAGGCTAGTTGCACTGCTGGCGGTGGCAATCAAAGTGCCAAAATATCCACCAACTTCACCAGCAACATTTGCCCCACCTGCACCAATTAGCGGCGTGTGTAACTCATCCATTGATAAAATACTGGAATCGGTGGCGATGGTGGCTGGTAAATTGGCAGTGGCAAGCGATGCCAAATATGAGGTGGTGCAAAGGTCAAATACTTTCCACACACCAGCAGCCAACACCCCAGCCGAAAGCATATAAACTCGCCCCGTCAAAAACTCATACGCTGAGCCAGCCAGTGGCGTGAAGCCCAAAGCACTATCCACAGTGATAGCAGGCGTAGTGCCAGCCGTGTTGCTGATAATAGTTCGTTCGGCAATTTTGCCCGATGCACCAGCGGCATTATCAATAATGCGGATGCGTTGCCCAACCAACTGATTAGCAGAAACTGTGGCAGGCAAAGCTGTGGTCAGAGTAATTTTGCTAGTGGTCGCACCTGTGGCAATTGTTCCTCTTGGGCCGTGCGATGGGGCAAATACTATCGCTGCCCCCGCTCCGAATGTTCCGCCCAATGCTGGCGATGCCAGTTGCAGCCACTCGTTAAACACCGAGTTATATTGCATCAAAATTGTAGAAGCCTGCAAAAACCACAAATTAGGATTGTTATATTGGCTGGCTCGCAGATCAGAAGCAATACAGCTACCCGCAACCCCTGTAACCGCAGCATTGGCAGCAGTATAGATTAAATCCAGCGGCTCCCATACAGGCAAATCTAATTTTGCTTTTAGTTTTGAAAAATCGGTTGTCATAATTTTCTCCTAATTGATGCGGTTGCGAATTCCGTGCGTATAGGCTTGCCGCATTTGTGCCCAAACCAGCTCACGGCTATCTATGTTGTTAAAACTGGCGAGATTGGAAACAGTTGAGCAAGTGGTGACCGTGGTTACAGTCGTAACTGCATTCAGGCTAGAATTTGTATCAAAAACCATTCGCAGAGCTTTGCCTGTGGAAAGTGGCACGAGCCATTCAGGACGAGCCGTTGCCCGCCAAATCTGGTCAAGCAACGCCAACATGCGATTGAAAAAGCCACCAGCTGGCGGGCTATAGATGATTTGCAACACATCGCTGCTTTGCATGGTGCTGGTATCGTAATTTAGGGTCAGAACATTGCCAATCAGCACCCCGCCTTTGGTTTGCTCGTTAAACTGGTAAATAATTGCCCCTCGGTTGAGGTTGGTAATTAGCTGCAAACCCTCAATTTTTATGTCGGCATTGTCTAAAAAAGTGATTTCCTTAGTCAAAGGATTGAACGAGTATTTATCAATAATGATTTGTTGGGTCATATTACCAGCTCCATGGTCCGTGTGGTTTGAGATACTGCATAGTGGTGCGGACAATTCCGCCCGTGAAATTTCCGCCGTTGGCAGTCAGGCGAATAGCGGTGTTGGCGTAGTAAGCCAGCGGGCTGGTAATGCCGATATTGGTGGAATCTAAACCAGCCCCGATAAAATTGCCGTAGCGGGTAGTATCGCCAACCACGCCGATGCCGAAAGAAGTTGCACCAGTAATCGCCGTAATTACTCGCACATTTACTGCCAGCACTATTGCTCGGTCAGGGATTTGAATTGTGGTGTCTTTGAACGCACCGCTGCTGACAGTCACATCTTCGGTTTTGTGTTCAATTCGCAGATACTCGCCTGTTTCTTTGAGTAGCAAGCCCTCAGTTACCCAACTCGCACCATCAAACACCACATATTCATCGCTGGTTTCGTTCCACAACCGCAAGCGTTTGAATGGGGCAACAAAAAACCAGCCACTACCATCATATTGAGCAATCTGGTTGTTTTTTCCAACCCACGCCCCCGTCGGTGAGCTTCCCACCACCCAGCATTGCCCAGCGGTTGGGCTGGCTGGCGGAGTGTTCAACCCCACATCCTGCGCCACCGCTTGAATCAGCACATCAAGGATATTCAGTGCATCATTATGGGTTACCTCTTTTTGCGATTGTGATTGAAGTATATATGGCAGCAGTAATCGTCCCGTAGTATTCGGCATGTTTTTATCTCCTGAATAAATTGCTAAATTTTAGATGCTGGCGATGCCTGCATAACCACGCCCCACCGCAGCGGAAAGCTGATAAATTTTTACACTGATACTGCTTTGTGCCGAGCCAAAATCTGCTATTTGCTGGGCTGCACTGTAAGTCGTGGTTGGTGAGGTTAAGCCTGTAATCGTGCGTTTGAGTGTTGCACCCTGTATAATTTCCACCTCGTAGCGTTCGCTTTCTTCAGAAAGTGGCACATCCACCCCATCCCGCCAATCACCACCAATCCTAGTGCGGCGTTTCCAGCTGATGGTTAAATCTCCGCCAACGCTCCGACTACCAACAATATGCACGAGTGCATACGGTTTGAGAGCTTTGGCGGAGTAGGTAAAATCTTGAGCTGTGGTTGCACCAAGCGTTGAGCCAATGGTCACAGGCTTGAACTTTTTACCAATTCCCCAGCCCGAGGATGCCATCATCTCCCGTGCTACAGCGTTGGTGAGTAATACAAATCGTTCGCCCGCCACATGACTAGCAACCGCCCAATCTGTGCCGAGCCTTCCACGCAGCAAACCACTCAAGCGGTATTTGTTGGTGTCCAGCAAAGTTGCGGTTTGGAATTGGATAATTTCCTCGCCAATCACACAAACATTTGCACCATTCAGCACCGCAATATCAGTAACACTTTGTAGCTGCCCAAAGGTTAGCAGCACATCAATGGTCGTGCTTCTATCCCAGCCATAGATTGTGCCAGCGGGGATAATGTTTAACACCGCTCCAATCGTGGCTTGGGCAGTTAGTGTTTGTATCAAAGAAAAATTTGCCCCGCCATCATCGGAGCGATAAACTGCCGAACCTGCCCAGCCTTCACCCAAGCCCACCACGCCATAACGCAAATATGCGTCAGTGGCGGCATCAGTCGGAAAGGCTGGCAAATCCAAGAGTTCCAAACGAGTGGCGGAAACGCTGGCAGGCACTTGCAAATTAGGCGTTCCAGTGCCAGCAGGATTGTAGAAATCGTAGGAAGAAATATCTTCAGCCACAGCTGATATTTCCTGCACACCATTCCTCACCAGCTTGGTAGAATTCACCCGCATTAGGTAAGCTGCACCATCCTTGGTGACGGTGATTACATCGGTTGGCTCAAGCAATGCGTATTTGGGTGGCACTGTGAACTGGTAATTTACTCGCCCCACCCATGCGTTATAAAGGGTAACATCAGCCACCACCTTGGCTTCTTGATCCGAAAGCACGATTGGCAAATTGACAGTGGCATAATCCACGGCTTTGACGGTTTGACGCTGCGAACTTTGCGTTCCTGCTTGATAATCAGCAGTTCTGCTCAAATAAATTACATCCACCTGCCGTGGCAATTCCAGTTCCTGTGTGCGGGTGATGGTGAGTGCGTCGCTGCTGCTATCTTGCACTACCAATTCAGAAAAATCTATGGTGGCAACGGAATCTTTGCCTCGTTTTACGAACTTCAAAATCCCGTCGGATTCCACGCAGTCAAAGAAATAAGCAGCTGCTAATTGCTCAAGGCAAGCCCGCACCGTTTGACGATTGGTGATGACAAAGCCAGAGACAATATCCATCAATCTGCTGGTGTCATACATGGCGGAATCGTAGCCCACCATGCTGAGAAGGTTGGCGACAATTTGGCTGAGCATAGATGCTCCTACCTTGCCCTTTATCCAATGCCCAGTTTTCCAGTTGCTGCCATCCGCCCACACTGAACTTAAATCAGGGAAAAACGGAAAGGGGCGAGCGTCCCAAGTCCACACAAATTTGCGAGGCACAAAATTGGCTTCCACAGCGTTTTGTGCAGCAAGATAATCAATTGATGCTTCCAGTGCGATGCGTTGAGCGAGAAAATCCACTCGCCCCCGCGACCCCCTCGGATATAGACTTTCCACCGAATCAGGGTCAACAAAAACATTGGGCTGGTTAGAGCAACCATCAACGCTAGGAAAACCCAGCTCTGAAAACCACAACGGTTTCATTTTTGCTGTCCATGCGGTTTGCACGGCGTTGGGGTTAGTGTGGGTTGAATTCCACCAGTTTTTTACATTTTTCCACGCATAAGTTGCCCCACTATAAAAACTCTTGGTGGTGCGATTGGCATCCCAGTAATAATCCCAGCCTTCGCCCGAAGACCAACCCGCATAAACGCCGTAATAATCTATCTTGCTTTGTGGTAAATCAGGGGTGAGCGGAAAATAGCAATCAATCGCCACCACATCAATGTTGCTATCAGCCCACAGCGGATCAAGATTATACCAACCGCCTGTTGAATGATATTCGCTCCAATCGCCACCATACATGACTTTAACGCCAGCACCCACCGCTGATTTTACCGATGCTGCGAGGTTTTTCAGTTGCGTCACCGCAGGAAACACGCCCGTGCTGCTGGCGAATGTAGTCAGCCCCACCAGCTCCGAGCCAATCATAAACCCATCAAGGTAATTCTTGAGATACACCCCGCCAATTTGCATAGTGGCATAATAATTTATGAAATTATTATATCCGTAAGTGCTGGTAAAAAAGGCGGTAACATCACTGCCGCTGGTCGGTGTTATTCTGCCTCGCCAAGGTTTTGATTGCGGAGTGATGCTATCCACCTGCAACATTGGATAAAGCAAAACCTTGTAGCCACGGTTTTTGAGTTCTTGGCACAAACGCAAAACGCTCTTGTCGGTGGGAGTTCCGCCATAAGTTGGCGTGCCATCGCCGAACAGCAAAATCTGGTGAGCATTTGCTCGTGTAAAACTGCTCACTGCCCATTCATCTGGTCTAACCGCAGCTTTACTATCGTTGAATTCTGCGGCTGGTTTTATTAAACAAGTGGCTGGATTGATACTATCGGCAAACCAATTGATTACCACCGACACAAACTCAACATTAGGCAGCGTAGTTTTTAGCTCGTCCAGTGCCACCAAAACATCAGCTTTATTGCTGAGATTATTCTGATTTACAGTTCTAAATTTTCCCGCTTGCACAAAATTACCTGCGGCATCAGTTTGCCCAAATAGTTTTTCTTGCACCACCGTGTCATAAACATATTCACCCGCACCTGGTATGATAGTGATTTCCTTGATTTTGTCTTCCAAATCAATGGTGCGTTTTAGGGTTCTCCGTACTTCAAAAGTAAAATTAGGAATGCGGTTGCCAAAATCAGCAAGGGGAAAATCTTTTAATACAACATACGCCATCCCCCGATAAGCTGGAGTTTGCCCAGCTGAATTGAACGATGACATGAATGTATCAGGCAACTGGGTTTCATCCCCCAAATAGAGACTATAACTGCCAGCGGTTAAATCTAGCTGCTTCGCATCCGCCCACACTCGCACCAGCTCGCTAATCGCCCCAACACAAATAGAAATTGCCAGCGATACTGTATAACTATAGCTAGTGGTGGTAGTTTCTACGCCACCACCACCGCCACCTTTTCCGCCGCCCGACGACTGCGTGCTGGTAGTCACATGCTCCTGAATTGGCTGCGACCAGATGATATTGCCAGCAATGCGAGAACTACCATAAATTAGCGGTATGGCTTTGCCGTAGGTTGAAGATTGCACCATCAAATCAGTGAGCCGTGAGCCTGTTTGATTGATTTTTGCATTGCCACTGCCAAAAATGGCCCGATCAACAAATCCACCCAAAAACCCGCCCGCACCACCAGCGACTGCCGCAAAAAATGTACCCGCCCCCAGTGATGACGCAGCGGAACTAGCCGCAGCTGCTAAAACTATTGCTGCCATCTGAATACCTTTACCCTTCTTGCTTGCCAATCATCATCCAAACGATGCTCCACCACCCGACGAGCTGGTGCATAAGCGTGTATCATCCCCAAGCCACCCTCATAATCCGTGATAATTGCCAAATGTTGCGGATTATCACGCACAGAAAACAGAGCCAAATCGCCAGCCTGCGCCACTTGCACTTCTTCCAGCAAATTAGTGAGTTTTTGGGTGAGATATGCCCCGTCTGGTTCTTTGGAGTAAGCAATTTCGTCATACCCAGCGAGCGACTGCCCATGCTTATCTCTCAGCCCCAACTCATCCACCACACCCACCACCAGCCCGAGGCAATCACAGCCCACATTTTTTAGCCGTGCTTGATGGTGAAATGGCGTGCCCAGCCAAGTGCGGGCTTGGTTGACTATTTGTTCTTGCGTTGTTTTTTGCATAATGGTATTACATAGGCATAGTTTTTATTGACAATTAAGTGTGCCTGTGGCACAGTTAGGCAGTAGGATATGAGCATTAGGTTAATTACTGAGCTTCCGAGTTTTATCAAAAAAGCTGCCAAGATTTTTGACAGTGAAGAATTGGTAGAGCTTCGGGATTTCTTGAAAGAAAACCCAGAAAAAGGGGATGTTATTCAAGGAACTGGCGGACTTCGCAAAATGCGGTGGGCATCAGGCGGAAAAGGCAAACGGGGCGGTGCAAGGGTCATATATTTTTACCATGTGGTGGGTTTCCATATTTATCTGATGGCGTGTTACGCTAAAAATGAACAAGAGGATTTACGACCAGAAGTGAAAAAACAGCTTAAATCCTTCGTAGAACAGATTAAAAAAGGAGTATGAAAATGGCTAGACCAAAAAAAATAGAAACACCTCTTACTGAGTTGGAGCAGGATTTGCTACAATCTGCTCAAGATATGCTGGCACATGCTCGTGGTGAAAAGAAATTTCCAACCTATAGCTATAATGCACCAGCAAATGTTGATGTAAAAGAAGTACGCAGCAATCTGCACCTTACGCAGGAAGAATTTGCGAGTTTCATAGGAGCAAGCGTTCACGCCGTGCGCCACTGGGAAAATGGTCGCCGCACACCAGATGGCACAGCCAGAACTTTGCTTTGTGTATTAAAAGCCAATCCGAGTGCGGTTTTAGCTGCTTTGAATCACGCATAATCGTGTATTATGCGTTTATGGTCACTGCATCCCAAATATCTTGATAGCAAAGGGCTGGTTGCTCTGTGGCGTGAGGGGCTGCTTGCACAAAATGTGTTGCTTGGAAATACCAAAGGTTACAAGCACCACCCGCAACTTATTAGGTTTCAGGAATGTGCCGACCCACTTGCTGCGATTGGCTCATATCTTTTTTGCGTGCAGCAAGAAGCTACGCACAGGAAATATAATTTTGATTTAAGCAAAATTAAACGACCTGATTTTACCAAACAAATTGCGGTTAGCGATAAACAACTGGAATTTGAGCTTGCTCACCTAAAAAGAAAACTGGAACAGCGAGACCTACAAAAATTGCTGGAAATAAACTCAATTATTGTACCAGAACCACACCAATTATTTATTGTTATTCAAGGTGATATTGCCTATTGGGAACGCTTCTAAAATTCCATCAATTCTGTGTTGCAGCAGTTGCGAGCATTTTATCCATACCAGGCACATAGGGTTCGCCTCTGAAATTTACGGCGTTGGCAAATTTTCCCGCACAAGTGCCAATAGTTTTGTCGCAGCCTGCAATAGCGTTGAAACTGTCGCCGATGGCAATGTTGTTAGGCATGGGCAGCACCAGCGTAAATTGTTTGTTGGCAAACTCTTTGATTTCCATTAGCCTACCAGCGTTTGCACCTGTTAAAAACTGGATTTCTCCGCCAGAAAAATAACCCGCTGCTTGCATCATGGAATTACTGATAAATACTTGCCTGCTGGTGATGGTGTTCACCGCACCGTCCACCGTGTAGCTGGCAGGATTAGCTTTGCATCTGCCGTCGCCAAAGATTGCACGGCAAGTGGGGCTGTATAATTCCACAATGTTTTGGCTGAGTTTTTGTGCCAGCCCTCGCACCTCGGCGATAAACTGCCCGTTTTTGAGCGTCACTTCACCCAGCCAGCCACGGCGGTGAGTGATAATTTCTTGGCTTAAATCAGTTACATTCACCATAAAAATTTCAATTTCAGCAAAGTCGTATTTTCCTGTCATAATGTCAGCTTCGGTGATGGCGGCTGCGTCAAGAATTCCCGCCACATCCAGATTATCCACGCTAAATTTATCCTTGGTTTCTATGCTGGTGGGCGAAAATCCTGTGGCAGCTTTGTAAAGCTGGCTGCTGATGGTGAGGTCGGAAGTGTGATCGGTAAAACCTAGAACCGAGCCATCCACCAATGAAAGTTTCCAACATACGGCAAGGCTGGTTACTTCGCCCGTTAAATGAGCTGTCATATTGCTGGATGCACTTCTCATATTCTAATCTCCATAATTGGTATGGAATCCCAAACAAAAATACCTGGTCCGTCGGCTCGCACTGAAAGAGCGTCGGTATCAAAACGCACAGGCACATCAAATTCAAAATCGGCACTCACAAGCACTGTGTTGGCAGGGGCGGTGGTAAATGTGACAATGCCAGTGCTGTAATCCACTGAATAACCAGAACTTTGTAGTACGGAATTTAGGTAAATTTTAACTGTGCCATTGACTGGTTTTTTTATTTCCCGCACATAACTGTAAGATCCGCTGGTGTAAGTTTTAGTGAGTTGGAATGAAGTCAAAACCCCGTTGCCAGTTCCCAACGCTTGCCCCACCGCCTGATAATCGCTCCAATCTTTGAAGCGGAAACCATAGGCTTTGCCGTATCTAGCACGGAAAAACGCTTGCAATGTGTCCATGTCGGTTTTGGTTTTCAGCCCCGTGGATACATCCCACTTGCCCCGAGCTTTTTGCCAATTGACATTGCGTTGCTCAAAACCTGCAAAAGTAGTGCTGATGCTGGTGTTGAATTCCGCCCCACCGCTCGCACCATAAGCAATTTTCGGCGGAAATTGTACTTCATGAAAAGCAACCATTTTAGCCGTTCCTTACCTTGTGGCGTTGCATCTCACCCGCAAACTTCGCCATGATTTGCCCGCGTGATTCCATAAAACTTTGAGCGTTGGGGGTGCTGATATTGAAGGTCACATTCGTACCGCCAACTTTTTTGTTTTTGGGAATGACTGTTTCACCTTTTTGCAGGATGGCAGGAAATTCGTCAGGCATTAAGCCATTATGAAACCTTGGTGCAGTAGCAAAAACATGGGCGGGCATCATGCGTGATGGTGCGAATGATTCGCCCACCACGCCACCATCGTGGAAGATACTAGAAAACAAACTACCAAAGATTCCACCACCAGAGCTGCTACCACCAGTCCCACCGCCGCCACCAAGCAGACTGCTCAAACCGCCCGCAATTGGGCCTGTGATATTTTCACGGATAAAAGAGCGTAAAATATCTTGCTCAATGGATTGCACGAGGTCGCCCAGTTTCTTCATGCTAAATTCGCCTGTGGATACCATATCCACCAGCGTATCTTCTATTTTGGTGGCAGCATTGCCAAACACACGCTCAGAATTTTTAGCAGCGTTAGTGGCTTCGTCAGCATAGCGACCCAAGGCACGGCTCGCACCATCTGCCCATTTTTCACTATCCAGCTGTGATTTGTTGTAAATTTCTTTGAGTTTTACGGAATAGATTTGTTCAATTATGGCAAGATATTTTTGGTTAGCTTCAGTTGCTCCGCCCAAATCCTCAACCAGCTTGGTTTTCCAATCATCAAGAGCTTCTTTTGCTACTTCGTAAGAAGGCTTGGTTTTGAGAACTTCTTGGTTGATTTGTTCCAGTGCGTGCTTGTGTTTTTCTTGTGCATCAGTGGCATCTTTAGCAGCTTTTTGTTCGTCATAAATTGCCCCCGCCAACTCCGCCACCTTATCACGCATTTCCTGCGTAGCAGTGGGGTTGAGTTTATCCAATTCACTTTGCACCGCTTTTTTGCGCGGATTGCTGATATTTTCTACAATCTGCCGTTTTTGCAGACTTTCCACCAGCTTTTCGTTGGCTTCAGTCAGCTGGCTGGTTTGCTGGTTGGCTTGCTCCAAATATTTATCATATTTGCTATTTGAGAGTTGCTCGTTGAGTTTTCTAGCTTGCTCAATAGCTGCTTGGTTGGCATCCGTGCTCAAACCATCCAATTGCTTATTAACACGATCCCGCTCGGCAAGGATTTTATCGCCATCGGTCTGGGTGGCTTTGAGTAAATCATCGGCTAGTTTTTTGTGGATACCCTCAATTTTATCAGCTTTGTTTTGTTCTTGAGCGACTTCATAATCAGCTGCTGCTTTTTTCTTTTCATCTTGCTCGGCTGCGATTTTAGCGTCAATTTCTGCCACTCGGTTTTTAGCAGCGGTATAAGCGGGATTATCAACCAGCCCAAACAGCAAAGTATCATTGCCAGCATTTTTGATAATGTCGGCTTTGTGTTGTTCAGCGTCTTTTTGTTCTTGCAGCGTGCCACGCACTTCTTTTTGAATGGCTGCAAGCCTGCCCGAAAGAAAATCTAGCGATGATTGCACTGTGCCACTTTCGGCAATATTCGCACCAAAGGCTTTGAGCAAATCGTCCCATTCCACCCGCAGGCGGTGAGTTGCACCCGTAAGTCCGCCCGCTTCACCCTCGGCAGCACCACCTACTTTTTCCCGCACTTTTTGCAGGATTATAGCAAGGGCTTCGCTTTCATTCCCCGTTTCTACGAGGCTTTTTATCATCTCGGCTTGCGAGCTGCTGAAGGTAACGCCAGCCTTGGAAAGAGCATTGATATTCTGCACGGGGTCATCCAGCAATTTGCCAAAACGCAAAATCACGGAATTTAGGTCGCTGCCCATCACTGTGGAAAGGTCAGTTGCCAGTTTGATGGTTTCAAAGAAAGTGTCGTGGCTCACGCCTTTGAAGGTTAGTAATTCCGTGGCAGCATTTTGGATTTCTTCATTGCCACGCAGAGTAGAGCGTTCGTAGGCTTCTGCAAATTCCAAAATTTCACTTTTGGTGACACCAGCGGCGTTGCCAGTAGCTTTAAGCACGGCTTGCAAGCGAAGTTGTGCTTGCTCAAACTTGGCATATTCTTTGAGGCCGTCCACCACCACAAAAGTTAATGCCCCCACCGCAGCAGCGGCAGCAACTCCCGCAGGGCCAAGAGCGGAAAGAAACTGCCCAGCCCGACCAGCTTCGCTAGAAAGCTCGTGCAGCACATCATGCACTTGTTCGCTGGCAGCATTTAGTGCCACCAATTCCTTGGATGCTGGCTTGGTGGCTTCACGGATTTTTTCTAGGGCAATCTGCCCTTGCTCACCCGTAAGCGTGAGTTCACGGCGGACTTTGTCGCCATCAATCACCGCTATTCGTATTGATATGTTCTGGGTTGCTGTTGCCATGTTTTTTTATCGCTTCAAATAAACCAAGTTCGCCGTAATCCAGCAGGTGCAAGATTACCCTCTGGTCATAGCTAAGAGCGGTGCAAATGCTTAAAATGGTGGAGATACAAAAGCCTGCGACTTTGCCATTGGGAAAATATCGCACAAACCCCCGCTGGATGATTTCCCACGCCTCAAAACCTTCAATGGTGAGGGGTTCGTTTTGCTGGTATGGACAAAGTTCGCCTGTTAGCTCGCTTTTTTCACCTTTGCTGCACGGGAGTCCTTCTTCGTGGCAACTCCTACAATATCCTGACCCGCCGCCAAAGTGCCATGCACAGCGGGTCTTGAGCCGTTTCCCTCAGTTTCCAGCAGAAAAAAGGAAGTAGTGTATTTTTCCCAAAACTCCTGCCCAATAAACCAAATATCCATCAAATCACAGATACTTTGCTCATTTATGGCTGCAATTTCTTCACCTTCAGGCAAAAATACACCTTCCCACTCAGTGATTGCTGCAACTGCCAAGGCTTTTATCAGCAGCGACTGCGACAAACCAAGACGGATTTGCTCGTTTTCTAAATTATTCTCCGCTTGCAGAGCCTTGATTTGCTTAATCACCATAGATTGAGCGGCACTCATAATGGCGGTGGAAAGTGGACGCACCAGCACCCGCACCTCGGAGGGTAAATCTAGCCAGTATGGTTCTTTTTTGAGATTTAGTCGGATCATGGTTTTTCTCCGTATAAAGTGGTTAGAATTTCGCTAGGCTTTAGCGAGAGTGGTTGAATTCCGAGAACCGCAGCGCAGTGTATTTTTCATACATGAGCAGCGAAAGCGCAGGAAACTGCCACTCGCAGCAAAGCCTAGTAGAGATTATGAGCAGTTTATTATGGGTAACTGGTTACATCGTTTTTAAGCACCACAGTTACGGATTTGCTGAGGGCATCGTCATAAACACCTTGCCAGTTGAAACTGGTTTGCACGCCACCAGGTCCTGAAATTGGCACACGGGGGCGAGGCAGATAAACTTCGTGGAATGTCCAAGTGAGGGAAAAATTATTGGCATCCAAACCCACCATTTTATAAGCCAGCTCCAGCTCAATGGCGTTGTTGTTCAGGGCATCATCCAGTAAAGTAGTATCAGCAAACCGCACATCAATACTGCCCGTGATATTTACAGTGGTGGGGTCAACGCCATCAATCAACCCGTCGCTACGAATAGTTGGCACGGCTTGCATGCCATTGGCATAGGTAAATTGTGCTCCTGTCACATTTGCAAGAGCCACCGAGTTGCGTTTAATTGAGCCGTTGAACTGGCTGAAAGGTTTGTACACTCGTGAAGTTGGTGTGCCACCTTGCGAGGAAGTATAGCGGGTTTCGCCTTGGGCGAGTATATTGAGCGTAGCATTTGCAGCCCCCGACCGCTGAAAATTAAACGCCATAGAATTTAGCATACAGCCTGTATGCACAAAATAGGCTGGCACATTGGCGTGACCAATTTCCGCAGAAAATGATGGAAGGCTTGCCGCACCGCTTACAAAAGTATGGTTATAACCACCACCTGAAAGCGTCGCCCCACTTGCCACCCCGTTAGCATTTCCTGAAGCGATGGTAAAAGCGTTGCCAGCTGCACCAACTGTGTCATAAACAACTGATAATTTTGTGCCACCAGAATTTGAATAAGTGGCGGGGGTGATGCTGGCATTTACGGAAGCGTTCAAATCCGTTGCCAGCTGGGTTAGTGTGGCGTTCAAATTTGCCCCGATATTGGTTTGCGTGCCTGTTGCCCCCGAAGCGACAAAAGTCCACACCACACCGTTAATAGTGATGGTGTGGCTGGCACTTGGGTTGGCGGTAAAAGTAATATCACCACTGGCTGCGACACCAGCCGAGGTTGGATTGCCCAGCAGCAATTGCAGCCACCTGCCAAAATCTCGTGCTTCTACAGGCACAACAAAATTACCCGTGTCGTTAATCACATCACGAAACGGCGCACGAGGTTCTCTGCCTTGCCCGAGCAGTTCCGAGGAAAGCAAATTTTGCTCGGAACTTAAATCAGACGAGGAAAAGGCGAACTTTTCCCAGTTACCAGTGGGTTTTACTCCGTAAGTGGATTCTTTTAAGGCAAGCAAAGACGCTGCCGAGCCATAGGAACGAGCCATTTTTCTGTTCTCCTTTTTGTTAATTTAGTGGGTTATCTGTTGCAAAACGAATCATCACAGCCACATTTGCCGAGCGAATTGTGGCTGCACCTTCTATTGGGTCATCGTTAAAATCTGGTGCTTTGGCTTCCACCCATTCCGCCAGCCCATCCAGTGTGCGGTTGGCGTTGATAATGCTGCCAATGCTCACCAGCAAATTATCAAGCAAACTGCTGCGAGTGGAGGAATCAGCATTTTGCACCAGCACTTCCAATCCAACCAATTGCTCGTAAATGTAGGTGAGTGGCGAGAGCAAAATCTCTGGTTCATCGCCCGCACCATCCCGCAGCACCATCATGCCACCAGCTGGCACAGTTTGTGGCTTATCCAAATTGCGATAAATTTTGAGATTTGCCGTTTCCAGCGTTTTGAGCTTGTTAAAAAGCGTGGAAATAACCTGTTCGCGTTTGCTAGTCATGTGAGATTGCCTCCTGCCAATTATCTAAAATTGCCTGCCCGAGTAGTGGTTGCCAGCGATTAACCACGGCTTGATAATCAAGGCGTTTAGTGAGTTTAGCTTGCGGGATGAGTAAAAACATCACCACGGTGGCAAGCCCTCTGCCTGATTTCATGGCGGAATCGCTGGCTTTTCTAAACCCACCCCGTTTGCCAGTTCTCGCCCGTAGATTATCCACCACCAACAGCGAAATTTTCCCCGAACGATAGACAAAACGCAGTTTGCCCAATGTATGTTCGGGGAAAGTGGAAGGGCTGATGCGTCTGCCACCAATGCCCCGTTTAGGTGCTGCTTCAGTGGGAATTGCTAGAAAAAACCCATCTTTGCTTTTGATTAAAGCACCTTCATTGAACGCACGCACAATTTTTGGAGCTTTAGAAAACACCCAACCCGCCGCAGAGATGGATTTTTGCCCTTTGGGGTAGAATTTGGCTTGCCAGCTTTTGGCGAGTTTGTTTCCCAACCCTGTATTCACCACCTGCGAGCGTAAATCATCTTTTATGCTGGTGGTGATTTTGGCAACGCCTGCCGTTACGGCTGCTTCCGCTGCTAACTTTTGCCCCTCCATGAACTTGCGGAGGTCGCCTTTGATTGCTGCTTCAAGCCGCATAACAATCCACCAACCACACCAAGCGTTCACTATCTCGCCGTGGCGTTCCTTGCACGCTGTAGGTGATGCCATCAATCATAAACTGATCGCCAGCAGTGATGCTCGGGCAGTCGGCAATTTGCACTTCCACTATCATGGTGGAAGTTTCAATCAGAGACTGCCCTACATCCTGAAACAAATCAGGCGAGCGAGTAATTACTCGCAACGAGCGATTTACACCCAGCATGGGCAGAAAAAACGCTGGCTTGGAGAGGTTGCCATCGTTAAAAAGCACCTGCATTGCTGTGTCAAAAGCGGTCATAACTAGCTGATAAAAGCAGAGTTGAGGCGAACATTGCCGACTGTATCAGCACTTAAGGCAGCATTGATTGCCACACCGATGAGCTTATTCGTGGCAACGGTGGTGGTGCAGTTTTTGGCGGCATTATCCCAGTAAATCAACGCACCTTGCGTCCATGCCTGTGCTGTGGCTTTTTTGAGGGTAAATGCTCCCTCAATCATGCTTTCTACATCAGCACCACTGGCAGCATCGCCACACGCCACGCCAAAAATTGAGCCAACTAGCAAGCCATCGCCAGAAACTACGGCATAAGGTGCGGTTAGGGTGATAGTATCGCCTTCTTGAATAAAGTTTTTCATGAGTTTTCTCCTGTTTTAGATACAAAAAAAGCAGCCTAAAGCTGCCTGCGGTTAAATGATTATGGTTGAAAAATTTACGCACCTGCGTTTTTCCAAAATCCTCGCCAATCAATGGCTTTGGCTGCAAAATCAAGGCGGGCTTTGAGTTCCACCCCGTCCACATCAAAACCAACTCTGCTTTCCAGATACACGCCTTCTTGCCCTTCCAGATACGCATATTCAATTGTATCAATTTGAGCTGGGTCGGCGGCTAAATACCAAGAAATTGCCGAAGCTGCGTCAAGGCGAGGCTCGGCAACCACTTGCAGTTTATTGGCGAAAGGATTGTAGTCGGTTGATTTGGTATAAACGATATTGGTTTGGGTTACGAATTGCTCGGCGATGGTTTCCAACGAGGCAGGAACAAGCAGATATTTTGCCATGACATTGATAAACCTGCCATTGAGTCCTTTTTGCTTACGCATCCCAGTGCGAGCCTCACCAAGGCTTGCCACTGAAATTACTGTACCAGTGCCTGCAAGATTACCATGGTTGGCGTGGAACATAGTAACACCATCACCCATCGCAGCGTTGGCGGTGATAATGCCCCAAACTGTGTCGCTTTCTAAATCAGCAGCTGCCCGCCCGAACATTTCAGGCAGGCGAGTGAACGCCCCCAAATCATCGTTGATAATAGTTTGGCGTGTGACAGCCACTACTTTGCCATAAGTTGCCAGTGCGTATTGCTCGCGGGCTTCACCAACTGTGCCTCGCTTGAATTCTCCTGATTCGTTGACTTTATCAAGGCTTGGAGCATCACCCAGCTGCGTGCGGGCGATGGTTTTGAAATCGGGGTTGGTGGTTTGGCGGGCAAAACCTTTGAAAGTTTGCGGGGATGCTTCATAAGCAGAACGCAGGGTTTTATTGGCGACATTGGCGAGAATAAAGGGGAAATCACTCGTTGAGTGAAAACCGCCCCGAGTTTCCAAGCCCAGCATTGCACCCGCCACTTCCGACTTGGAAAGCCCACGAGCGTGAACGCCACGCCGTTCCAACAAATCCCGCCCGATTTCCATCAAGCTCATGCCTCTATATTGCCTTGCCCCATCATCCAATTTGTAAGTTTTAGGGTCATGGCGATGGAGGAGTGCGTTTTCCACAAGGCTACGGCAAGTATCAATTTCATCACTAATAATGGTTACTTGTGAATTGATTGTGCCAGTTTCTGTGCTTTTGCGAGCCAGTTCATCCAATACTAGCTTGCGGGCTTGCGATAACTCCACGCCGTCGCTTACCATTTTTTGCGAAAAACTCTCGGGCAAATTAGCAGCACGGGTGATTTTGCCGATTTCTGCTACTCGTACCCGTTCCAGACGCACGCCTTCAGCACGGGCTTCGTCAGTGGTTTGGGTTGAGGTTTCGGTAGTTTGCGTAGGTGGATTTTCTGTTGTGGGTAAAAAATCAGTAGGCTGGGTTTCGTTATAAGTCATAGTGCGGTTCTCCTTGGTTGGGTTAGGTGGTTGGTGGGTAAAAATCTCACAGGGAAAAGTGTGAGGGTGAGAGCGAATGCCAGCACCCGCATCCGCTCCAATAGGAACTAACGAAATTTCGTGCGGCTCCCAATCAACGGCGCGATAAAGTGGCACTGCACCGTCAGATCTGATAATTTCGTAGCGGTGAACTCGGTAGCCAACGCTGACATTGCGGATAATTCCGTCGCGTAATTTGCGTATGATAGGCTCGTTTTCCACACCACCATCAATTTTAAGGCTGGCATAACCCAAGCCGTTTTCTATGCGTGCGCTACCACCCACCACCACGCCTTTGATGTTTTCCAAGGCAAAATCATTGTGGGTGTCCAATACTGGTGCTGCTCCGCCATTGAGCCTGCCCAAACGCACGGAAGTTTCATTTACAATCAGCTCCTCGTCGTATATTTCGTCGGATAAAAAATTGTAACGGCGGACGATTGCCCCTGTGGTAAAAACTACATTAAACACTCGTTCCGCAGATTCCGTCTCAAGCGTTGCCATCCTTGTTTGCAGGGGCAGATTTTGAGTTTGTAGGTTGGTCATTGGTTTGCACTCCATCGTTAGGGGTTTGCCCGACACCACTTTTGGCGGTGTAGCGGGGGTCGCAGTCTAGGATTATGTTTTTGTCATCCAATAATTGGTTGGTGGCAGAAATTTCTTCAATTTGCTGCTCGGGGTCGTAACCGTTGCGGGCAATCGCTTCTTTGAGGGTGAGTGTGCCGTTTCGCATCATCAGCGTATCAGCCTGTGCGTCTTTGAGCGGGTCAATCATCTCAAATTTTGGTGGTGTCCAACTCACGGCATAATCAATCTTTCCAATCGCTCCTGCAATAAAAGCTCGGTCAATAAATTTTCGCCATACTGGTTCGCAGATTTTAGGAATGAATACATGGCAGCGGAGCATTTCTATTAGGCTGCGAAATTCCAATAAGCCCGCCCGCAGTGAGCTGTAATTTACTTGCGATAAATCACCTGTGAGTTGCTCATAAGTAATGCCCAACCCTGCGGCAATGGCGTGTAATTGCACTCGTTCGTAGGATTCATAATTACCGTCGCTGGTGGGGTTGCCAAAGCGAATATCCTCACCAGGGTGCAAATACTCAATCATGCCTGGTCGGAATTGTTCTACTCGCTCGGGGTCATTATTATTTGCATTCCCAGCGGTTTTGTTCACCACATTGCCAACAATTGGGCCATCCGCTCCATTATTTTGCACAACAAAAGCTGCAAAACAGGCTTCAATTTTTTTCCGCCATAATTCAGCATCGTCGTAGCCGTCTAAATCCCGCATCCTAACCATTGAAGCTGCATAAGCAGTAACTCCACGAGTTTGACCAGGGCGGAGTTTGCGGAATATATGCACCACGGAATCAGCGGGAATACGAATGCTTTTGAACTGCGTCCGCCCAATCACCATTTCCCCTGGATGTTGCGACCACATCCAATAAGCGGTGCGGTTATTTTGTTTATCAAACTCTATGCCTTGGCGAATGATATTGCCGTTTTCGCCGATGGTGGATTTGTTGGTATCCAAAAAATCCGCTTCCAATACTTGCAACTGCAAAGGAATACGCAGATTGCTATTGCTGCTGCGCTCCCGAAACACGATAAAACACTCGCCCGATTCAAACATGGCTCTTGCTGCTAACGCCTGAATTCCCTTAAAATCTAAATCGCCATCGGCATCGCAGAATTTGCACCATTCGTTCCATGCCTCCATTATTTGTTTATTGAGGCGGGCAGAGCTGGTGCGGGCTTGGGCAGAAATTCCCTCGCCAATGGCGTTGCCCACGAAAATTTCTACGGCTTTGCTGGCGTAGCAATTATTTCTAACCAAATCCCTTGCCCGATCCCGCAGGCGTTTTCCACCACCAGCGATTTCGCTATTGGCAGAGTTGCCGCTAGTTACCCAATCATCAATCCTTCTGCCAGTTTTTGCCCCATCATAGCCACGCTTTAATATATCAAGGGCAATGCGGGCTTGCTGGCGTTTGCAGGCAGATTGTGGGGAAAATACGGCGATTATGTCATCAATAAACATATTCAGTCCCTCACAAAACTAGCGAAACTGGCACGGCTAGTCGTAGTTTTACTATCGGCACTGAGCTGGTTGCGGATGACATCCCGCAACTTTATCATTTCATCCAGTGAGTGATAGCGCACGGATTTATCACCTGTGCGAACTTCCAGCGTGCCTGAAGCAATTGCGTTTTCTAGTGCGTCTAATTGCGTTTGCGTAAATGCCATTATTTTACCTTTTTAACCAATCATCCATACGGGGAATCCACGCTTGGTTTGCTGTTTTTGTTTCCTGTTCGGTTTTTTCTGGTGCGATTTTGGGGGCAGCTTCCAAATCCTCTGCCAGCTTTTGCAAATTAGGGTTGAGCAATTTGAAGGCGGCGAGAGCATAAACAGTGCAATCCAATACTTCGTTTCTCGCACGAGTTTTTATCCACTCGCGTTTGGCAACCCCTTTGGCGAAGCGGGTTACTTGTTTTTCACCAGTCAGTTGCAAGAAATACTCACGGTCTCGTTCCATAGGAAAATGGAAGTAACCAGCCCCAATTTCCGTAAGTCGCAAACGGCTATAAATCACTTCCTTGGCGGTATCGGTGCCAATTGGATACAGTCGCAATTTATAGCGGTTATTTCTGCTCGGTCTGCCCAGCAAGGGTTTAGCGGTTTGGCTCACGCCTTTTATCGCAAACACGCCCCGAATGGCTCTGTTGCTGCAAAATTCATAAACGGCTTGTGTGTGATGCCCGCCTGAATCAATACACACGCAGGCGATATTAAGAAAAACTCCCAACTTACTGCGGATAGGTTGCAATAAATATGCGTCTAACTCCTGCCAAACCATAGCTTGTGCAGGGTCGCCGTAGAAAATGCGATAATCCAGTGACCAGCATTCTTCACCCAAGCCCCAGCCCTTAACTTCAATCTCCAAGCGGTCGCCCTGCACATCCACGCCCGCCGTTACCAGCACCACCGCTTCTGGTGCATCGTTGCCCCAGCTTTCCTTGCGTTGTAGCAAAATATCAGCATCTACCGCTTCGCCTGCTTCCTCCCAAGTTTCGCCGAGAGAAGTATTAACCCAAGTTTTTAAGGTTTCGGGCAGTTTTTTTGCCCGCAGGAATTCTGCCACCATTTGGGCAAAAGTTACCCACGGCGAATATAGCTCGTTGATATGAAATCCAGCAATGCCGTTAAATTGTGCTTCGGCAATCCACTCACCCAGCACCAGCATTTGGGCTTTGTCGGCATCAGTGACGATGCAGCCGTTATGCTCGCAAATATAATGAGCAGTTTCTGGTTTATGATTTTCTTCTTCGCTATTCCATTTTACTTGCATCCATTTTAGCGTTTGTTTTTCTTCGCAGTGCGGGCAAGGCACATAAAACCTGCGTTGGTCGCTTTGTTCAAAGGCGGATTCAATTCTGCTTGCACCCTTGATAGTGGGGGTGGAGGTGAGCAGGATTTTACGATTCCAAAATGTGGTCGTGCGTTTCTTGGCAAGGCTTACGGGGTCGCCTTCTGTGCCAGCAGAAACTGGGTATCTGTCCACCTCGTCACACAGCACTAAACGAATTGGGCGGGAAGCCAGCGAAGCGGGAGAATTCGCACCCGCCATGGTGATATGCCCACCAGGGAAGCGTTTGTGCAAAAGCGTATTTCCCGAATCACGAGTGCGAGGGTCTTTTACTAAACCACGCAGCACCTTGGTATCACGGAGCATCGGGGCGAAGCGGTCTTTGCTCCATGCTTCTGCCATTTCTAGCGTTGGCTGTAAGAGTAGCATCGGCGACGGGTCAAGATGCACATTATAACCGATGATATTGTTGATAATTTCGGTTTTGCCAACCTGTGCCGAGGACATAATCACCACCATTTCCACCCGTGGGTCATTGACTGCATCCATCATTTCCCGCTGATATGGTGCGCGGGCGGTGTGCCATTTACCAGGCTCGGCACTTGCTTCACTGCTTAAAAACCGAAACTCATCCGCCCACTGGCTCACTTTCAGCCGTGGTGGCGGCTTCAAGTGGTTCAAGGCTCGGTTTAATGCCATCTGGGCTACTGTGCTGATTGGTTTCATAGCGTGCTAATTCCGTGAGTGTATCACACACCAAATCACGCAAGCTCTGTTCAATGGCGTAAAACTCCTTGAGGTGCAAAACTAGGTGGGCTGCACGAGTGGGCATTGAAAGCATCCGAGTGCGAAAAGTAGCGAGCAAACTTGCCCAAAGCTTCTCTGCCTCATCTGCTGAAATCAGTTTTGCCCGCATTAAATCCAATTCCATTTGGGCTTTATCAGCTTGCAGTTTCAGCAGTCTGCCCCGTTCAATGTGCATATCCACCGTATCAGTTTCTTTGCCAAAAGCCCGAGCCTGCAAATAGCCGATATAACCCTGCACACAGCCGACAAGGTCATATTTTCCCTTGTCTGGTTTGGGGATGATATTATCCCGTGCCAATTGCTGCACCCGCCGTTCGGTAAGGTTCAAAAGTTTGGCAATGGTTTTTACTGGATAGGTGAGTGACATAGTTTTTACGATTATTTACTGATTATCCAACCTGCGAAATCGCCAAAGCGAAACCACTCTATGGCATCATCGCCCAGCATGGCGGGATCAAGCGGTCGTTGGACACCTGATAGGCTGAGTTCTTTAGCGATTACGCTTTTTGCTTCCACCCCTGCGGCGATTTTTCCTGCCAGCGTCAATCGCCAAAATACGGTGGCTTCATAGCCAGTGGCGGCCTCGCATTTATCAACAATCAGCAACGCACCACCAGGCTTGATTAGTGATTTTAGATAATCAATAAATTCTTGCCGTTTGCCGATGGGCAGGAACATTAGCACGAGGTAACAAATCGCCAAATCATAAGGCTGAAAACGGTAATCCAAAGCATCAATCTGCACCAACTCGCCTGTGGCTTTGTATAAGGCACACATTTCTGCGCTGGATTCTACGCCAATGAGTTGGGCTTTGCGTTCCTTGATAGTTTCTTCAATTGCTCGCCCGATATTGCCCGTGGATGCTCCAATATCATAAACCAGCCCACCCTTTGGGATATAATGGCGGGCGATATGTGCCAAAGCTCCCGTCACCAAATCATACCACGGCAGCTGCTCACGCACATGGCGATCAAAGCCCGAAGCCACAGCCGTATTTTCAAACGACCATTCGCGAGGAATTTCCATTTTTTTTGTCCGTTTTTTCTGATTTTTACTCTGGCAACGAGTGCCATTCTTCGCCCAACTCTATTTTTACCGAGCGAATACCATATTTTGCATACATGCTGTGCGTTCGTGGGTTGCTTTCAATGGCAAGGAATTTTTCCCCGCCGTGTTTAGGCAGAACAAAGGCTTGTAGCATCCGTTCCTTTGCCAGCGGGGGTGCTAAACCGAAACTGTTAAAATATGCTTCCTGCGGTAACCAGCCCGTTTTGCTTTCAATGCTGGCAAGAGAGATTTCCTTGTGCATAGCAGGGCGAGCGGTCATCAAAATTACATAATGCGGCTTTACCAGCTCCACCAGCCACTGACGATACTCTTCACCAGCGATTTGTTTAGTAAATGGTCGCTGCTTTTCTTCGCTGTTGGAAACCAGCGTGTAGTTGAGGTCTAGTAATATAATCATAGCAAAATTCCCGTCCGCTCAGAGAAGGCTCGCTTTGCCTGCGTCACCCGCCCCATGCGACTGCCATCAGGATAGGGTAAGTCAAACTCAAAAGCGAGTGCTGCGTTCAACTTTTTGTAGTCTATCGCTTTGGGCTTGGAACACACTGCTTGCACATTGCTGCTGGCTTCCGAAACCTGCACCACCTCAAAGAATTCCTTGAACAAACAGTAAAATTCATTCTGGCTATGGTATTTTTGTACCTTGGGACTGCTAGTCATATCGCCGAGGGTGATGCCGTTTTCGTATTCTAGCAAAAATGCCCGTCCAGTTGATTGCCTTTCATTCAGGGAATTATAGCCCTTGAGTTGGCGAATGTTGATATGGTTAATGCTGGAAGCAACTGCATAAAGCTTGGTTTGCGGCGAACACAGAGCCGCACAAATGCAGACAATATGCTTTCTATCTTCAGCAAATGGCACACTGTTAAGGACACTAGAAATAAACACCGAGTTATAATGAATTTTCCTGTCGCCAATATCGGCAATGAATTCATCCACCACCCGCAAGGATTCGGCTTTGTCTATTTCCTCAGTTTCATTCACACGATACGGCTCAAATGGCGTAACTCGCACGCCAATAGAACGCAAAATCTCCGTTTCATGCAAATGCCCAGCTCCAAAATCCAGCACCGATTTGCCGTGTTCTTTTATCCATTTATTGCGGTTTTTGGGTTCACTAACATCAAAATCCTTGGAAGTGCTGTTGCCTGCCACCATGAATATAAACCCACGCCCCAAATCCTCCCGCACCCTCCGCAACCGCCGAAATGAATTATAACGCAGTAAATCGCGGTAACGATTGTGAATGTCAAAATCCATAGATAGCAAATTGAGCATAGCATCGGCGAGTTTGGCTTCTTCTTCACTCACCAACACCACCGCAACTTCTTTGCGTTTGGATTCTGCCAGCATCTGCAAGCGACCAATGCCATTAACCACCCGCAAGTCTTTGGTGGTAACAATCGGCATTAGCACGCCTTTGATATACAGAGTTTTAGAAATGCTCGCTGCGTAAGTAATCCACCTGCCTTTGTTGGCTTTGAGGAGAGGTGCAATTGGTAGCGTTTGAGCTTTCAAGCATGGATAAAACTCTGGCGTATCGGGTGTTTTGTCAGAAATTGCTTCTGCTATTGCCAACACATCCACTCGCTTGAGTGCATCGGTGATATTTTCGGGTGTATCTTTGGGGCGTAAATCGTTTGTGGCACGATTGAACGCCACATTCACGCCTTTGCGTTCCTCCAAATCCATCGCCCGTGTAAATTCTACTGGCACTTGGCGAACGCCAATCCGCTTGGCAACATGGTGGCGTTGGTGTCCTGAAATGATTTCGCCGTCGGGTGTGGCATAAATCGGTAGCAAAAAACCCAATTTTCTCAAGGAAATTTCAATAAGGTCAAGTCTCCGTGGATCTGCGGTGCGGGGGTTGTAAGTGGAAGGGTTAAGGCTATCAATATCTATCAGTTTCATAAACCCAGCCTCCTTTTTAGTTTCGCAACAATCGCTTCTTTATCAAAACCAACCTCCTGTTTGATTTCCTCAATCCACGCCAAATACTGCTCGCGGGGGATTTCAAAACTATACGGCCCAATAGTGGCTCTGGTATCAGCTTCCTCAATTGGCTTTTCCTCGTCACTGTCAATGCCATCGGTCAGCAAGCCATCAATAGTTTTTTGCAACTGCTCCAACTCTGAAACCTCAAACCCGAGCAGCGATTTATCAAAACTCGCTGCTTCCAACTCGCCAATCTCCAAAGCCAGCATTTCGTTATCCCACTGTGCTTCTTCCCCCGTGCGGTTATCAGCGATGCGGTAAGCCTTAACCTGTTCGGCGGACAAACCGTCCGCCACATGCACGGGAACTTTTTTAAGCTCCAACTTTTGGGCTGCTTGATAGCGAACATGCCCTGCGATAATCACCATTTCGTTATCAACCACAATCGGCTGGCGGAAGCCAAACTCCTTGATGGAAGCCGCCACCTTATCCACCGCATGGGCGGTAATCCTAGGGTTGCGGGCATACGGCACTAGCTTTTTAAGCTCGAGCAATTCTACTTTCATGGCAAATTCTCCTCATAAAAAACGAAACGAAATGAATAATTTTGAGTTGGCACTAGCGAAATGGCGGGCGTAGCGTCCCCGTATAGGTTTCGCCTCGGAAGAACCTGAAAGGTCAACATATTGATTATTATAGCAAAAGAGGCTTGATTGCCATGTGCAGGCTGTTATCCAATAGAAGGTTTAACAACGCACCAAGGAGCAAAACAGCATGAAACCACAAAAAATTGACGAGCAAACTGCCAATACCAAGAAAATCGCTGAACTAAACGACCGTTTCCGCAACACCTACTGGGGAGGGCAAGTTATGACCACTAGCGGAGTTAATGAACTATCCGACGCAGTCCGAGAAAAATTGTTTATGGAAGTCATGAACTTTGACAAATTCACCGAAGACAACGACCCTCACGGCGAGCATGATTTTGGCAAAATAACCATAGATAACATCAACTTCTTTTGGAAAATTGACTATTACGACCTCACCATGACCTTCGGCTCAGAAAACCCCGCCGACCCCAGCGTAACTTGCCGAGTTTTAACCATCATGCTGGCAAGTGAGTATTAAACCTCACTCACCGCTTTGATAAATTCCGCTGCGACTTGCGGTACGATTGCATTGCCAAACGCATGGAGGATAGGTGTTCGGTGCTGTACCCCATGAGCCAGCAAGGAAATTCCACGCTTAACTGGGCGGGTTTTTCCGTCAGGGCAGCTGAGCCACTGAAGGTCAGTCTCCCCAGCGTATCCATCCTGCTCTTGCCATCCTTCCGCACCATGATTTCTGTCATATCCCCCGTGTCTTTCCAATCCCGTGCGTTCGGTGTTGGCCATAAACTCGGATGCACTTGGTCTTTCAGATTGCAACACCCGCCCTTGGTTTTCGCCCGTGCCAAGGCTTCCTCGCTGCGGGCTGCCATCGCATCCATACAATTCGGTGTTGCCCAAAGCGAGGCCTTCACCTGATTGCTCAAACCCTGCTGCTTGCTGTTCGCCGACCTCCTGTCGCTGCAATCGGGTGTCGCCCATAATGCCTGCGTCTGCAAATCTATGCCCCGTTTCTGCCCCGAACCCCGCCGTAGTGCTGTGCTGCCGTTCTCCACCAAATCCAACGCTCTCGTTCCCCGATGGCTGCTGTCGGGCGTTGCCCACATCGCAGGGTTCTGGGCAGGGTTCTGCGTTTTCCCCTCCGTCAATTCCCGCAAACCCCTGCCGTAACCTTGCGTAGTCGTTGCTGGTTCTTGACTGCGTGGCGTTGGCCACAAACCAGAGCCTATCGCGTTTGTGCGGCTTGCCGACACTGCAAGCTGGCAAAACCGCCGCCCCGCAAGCGTAACCTTCGTTTTCCAAATCATTTGCCACATCATCCCACCAGCCGTGGGCAATCGCTGCTGCAACCTGTTCTCCAAAAATGATTGCAGGGCGGCACTCGGCGATGAGCCGAAACCACACTGGCCAGAGATGGCGTTCGTCTGCCTTACCTTTTTGCTTACCTGCCGAGCTGAAAGGCTGGCAGGGGCAACTTCCTGTCCAAACAGGTCTATCGTCCGCCCACATCGCAAGGCGGAGGGCAACCGACCACCCACCAATTCCCGCAAAGAAGTGGCATTGTGTGTAGCTTTTAAGGTCGTCTGCTCTAACATCAACAATACTCCTTTCATCCACATCCCCCGCCACAATCAACCCATCCCTGATTAACTGCCGCAGCATGTGCGCCGCCTCAGGCTTAAACTCGTTGTAATATGCTGGCATTGGACAAGGCTTCTGTTGTTCCTAAATTTTGACAAACAAAAAGGGGCTGTGAATCCACAGCCCCTGAGTTATTTTTTATGCAGCAATCTTAAAAAATTCTTGCTTGATAGGCATTTGTAAAATAAACAATCTCATCTCGGGGTTTGTTCGCAAACCGTCCACTACGCCCCGCCATTACCCAGTTCGAATGCAAAAAACGCCCATGGGACAATTCTGGGACAGTTTGGGAAAAAAGCCCCCGAAACATAACAGCAAGTGACGACACATGTATTTTGTAATCAAAACGCTCCTCACCGCATTGATCGTCGCAGCAGTATCGGAGTTATCACACCGATTTACGCTTCTCTCCGCTATGCTGATCGCATTACCACTTACATCCATTCTCGCTTTTTGCTGGATTTATTACGAAAGCAAAGACACACAGAAAATTATCGAGATGTCATACTCGGTATTTTGGTTTGTGATTCCATCGCTGCTTTTCTTTCTGATATTGCCCGCGCTACTCAAGATGGATGTGAAATTCATTCCCGCTATGCTGATCAGCTGCGTTGCTTTGGCGGCAGTATACGGCATTGGAACTGCCGCTTACCGCTGGTTCTCCCACTAGAAATAGCATGTTTTAGCAATCGGTTGTGTTGCGTTGTGATTGGTTGTAGAATGCGCGTATGAAAATCTTCATCAGCATATTCATGGTTCTGGCACTCGTTATGACAACGAGCTTCCCGAGCATGTCTCATGCAATGATGCCGCATGATTCTGTGAAGGTGGAAAAAGCAGAATCCTCCGAGCATGGTGACTGCCATAAACATGCCAAGGTCGAGCAATCAGGCAAAACCGCGCAGAACGATAAAGAATCTGGCAAATGTTGCGACAAGGGCATGTGCAAATGTATTGGCGGCACTTGCCATAACGGACTTTCTAAAGTTTTCGGCAGTGGCAGTGATTCGCTGCTTGTTTCTTCTTCCAGCAAAAGCGTGTTTGCTTCTACCAACGAATCTGCTGATTCTGCCTTTCTTGAAGGCTTAAAACGCCCTCCCAAAGCATAATCCTTTTGTCTGTTGAACGCACCACGCCTATTTGCGTGGTTCGCTACTATTTTCAATACAAATTAAGGATTAGTTATGCGAATACATCATCTTGGGATGATGGCGCTGCTGATGGTGGGGCTTCTAGCTACACCAGCACACGCCAAAACATCCGAATACTCGCTCACCGTTGAACGACTACCTGTAAACATCACAGGAAAACCAATCGAGAAAATCACCGTCAATGGCGGCATACCAGCCCCCACGCTTCGCTTTACCGAAGGTGATGAAGCGGTGATACATGTCACCAATAAGCTCGATGAGCCCACCTCGATTCACTGGCACGGCTTGCTGATTGATGGCGCGATGGACGGTGTGACAGGCTTCAACGGTTATGAAGCGATTAAGCCGAACACCACTTTCACCTATCATTTCAAGATTCGCCAGACGGGAACCTACTGGTATCATTCGCACACGGGCGGTCAGGAACAGGATGGGCTTTATGGCTCGATCATCACTTCGCCTAAAGGCAAAGACCCGATTGCAGCCGACCGTGATTATGTAGTCGTGTTGTCGGATTTCTCCGAAGAACATTCCAGCGACATCATGGCGAACCTCAAAATGTCGTCTGATTATTACGCCAATGCACGGCTTACTGTTGGGGACTTTTTCACAGACATAAAAGAACGTGGCTGGGATAAGGCGTGGAAAGATGCAAAGGATTGGGGCGACATGCGGATGATGCGCACCGATTTAGCCGATGTCACGGGCTACACCTTCCTCACCAATGGCAAATCACCAGAGCAGAACTGGACGGGACTATTCAAATCAGGTGAGAAAGTGCGCCTGCGTTTTATCAATGTCTCCGCCATGTCGTTTTTCGATGTGCGGATTCCTGGCTTGAAAATGAGTGTGGTGCAAGCGGATGGTCAGGGCATCGAGCCTGTGACGGTGGATGAGTTCCGCTTCGCGCCTGCGGAAACCTACGATGTGATTGTCACACCGAAGGAGGACAAAGCCTACACCATCGCTGCCGAGCCGATTGACCGCACAGGCTTTGCGCTTGGCACGCTGGCAACTGCCGAGGGCATGAAGGGTGAAATCCCACCAGCTCGTCCTCGTGCATTGCTCTCTATGGCCGATATGAACATGGAGATGATGATGAAGGATGATCCCTATATGGAGATGACTCCAGCCGATATGATTAGCGGCTGGGCGAAAACGGGGACACCTGAAGGCCAGAAAGCTCTTTCATACGCCGATCTGCGCTATGTAGGCGTGCAAAAAGATCAGCGGCAACCACAGCGCACGATTGATGTGCGTCTGGGCGGAAATATGGAACGCTATATCTGGATGATTAACGAGAAGAAATTCTCGGAGGCCGAACCCATCCGCCTGAAATATGGCGAGCGTGTACGGCTGAACTTCACCAACGAAACCATGATGGCGCACCCGATGCACCTGCATGGCATGTTCGTGCAGCTTGAGAACGGTCAGCCTGCGGCGAAACTTCCCAACAAACACACGGTGATTGTCCCGCCTGGTGGTTCTTATTCCGTACTCGTGACGGCGGATGAAATCGGCGAGTGGGCGTTCCACTGCCATCTGCTTTACCACATGGCCAGCGGCATGATGCGCCAAGTTGTAGTGGCGAAGCTCGATGCGGCAGATATGCCTTATGAAGAACCAAAAGCCAATGGAGGTCATCATGCACATTAAGCACTTACTCATGGCAGTCAGCCTCACCACTGCGCTTGTACAGCCTGCGCTTGCAGCGGATCATTCGGCACATTCTGATATGGCAGCGGAGCATGGCGGTGGTATCTTCCACATGTTCCGCTTAGAAACGGACGCAGGAAGCAATACCGATGGAACCCCGATTCAAAGCTGGGATTTGGATGGATGGGTTGGCACGGACGAAAACAAGCTCTGGCTAAAATCCGAAGGTGAACGTGCCGATAATAAGCTGGAAAGTGCCGAGTTCTGGGCACTCTATAGCCGAAACATCAGCACGTTTTGGGATGCACAGGCAGGTATTCGCTACGATACCAAGCCCAAATCCACAGCATACCTCACACTTGGGATTAACGGGCTTGCGCCTTATTGGTTTGAGACCGAGGCGCATTTATTCATCAGCGAACATGGTGATGTCACGGCACGGATGCGGCAAGAAAACGACATCCTGCTCACCCAGCAGCTGATTATGCAACCTTATCTTGAAGTCAATCTCTCCGCACAAGATGTCCACGAGCAGGATATTGGCGCAGGAGTGACGGACGGCAAGATGGGTTTGCAAACGCGCTACGAATTCACCCGAAAATTCGCGCCTTATGTGGATGTCCACTATGGCCGAAAAATTGGTGAGACCTCATCCATCGCGAAAAGAGAGGGCGAAGATAATGACGAATGGGTCGGGGCTGTTGGCCTGCGATTGATGTTTTAATCAACTAACAATAAGGAAATACCCATGAAAAAACTTTTACTGACTACCGCGCTCATGCTGGCTACTACACCAGCCTTGGCTGCCGAACACATTATCAAAGAAGTGACCGATGATAATGCCAAAAAACAAAACTTTTTCTCACCCGATAAACTTACTATTCAACCTGGTGATACGGTTATCTTTGAAAACGCACAGGATGCACCGCACGAAGTGATGTTTATCAGCCAACCAAATGCAGTAGATGAAATGATTATGTCGCCGATGCACGATAAAAAAGGTGACAAATTCACTTACACATTCACTGTCCTAGGAACTTACAAGTTCCACTGCCACCCTCACGAAGCACTTGGCATGGATGGCACAATCATCGTTGGCGCACCATCCAAGTCTGGTGAAACCAAAATAATGGATCACCACAAACTGGCTAAGAAATTGGAAAATGGTGATTCAACTATGCACCATACTGGCAGCGGCATAGCAGCGACAGGCAAAGTGATTAGCGTGGATGCCGAAAAGCATACCATCAAGCTGAAGCACGACCCCATCAAGACACTAAACTGGCCAGTCATGACGATGCTGTTCACGGCGGATAGTGGCGTTGACTTGTCCAGCGTCAAAGAAGGCGATGCCGTGTCCTTCACGCTAAAACCAGCAGGCAAGGATGACTACACGATTTCAGCTATCAAAAAGAACTAACCACCCACCAACTAAAGGCGCCAATTCTAGATCGAAGTGCAGAACTTCTTTACAGGCAGCGTTGCGTTTCGGTCTAAAACTGGGGAATTTCATAAATTATAAATCCTCATTTTCCATTCTTGATTTCTAGCATAACTTCATTTCTCCTTAGGAAAGGTAATGTCCAAGGTGGATTAAAGAAGGCATAAGTTGGTTGCGAAATCGCCTTCAAATTCTTTTCCTTGATAAAGTCTTTTAGTGTATCAGTCTGTGTTTTTAGGTTGTCTTCATCCGCAATACCTGAAAAACGGATGACGGCGAAACGCTTAGCTGGAATCTGTTCCAATTTCACCTCATCATTATTTGGTTTTGGCAGAGTATCCATGGCATAGCTAGCAGGCATCACAAAACGAACCTTCCAGCTATTTTCTACGCCTTCCTGTATAACTGGCGCAGTCATGGCTATTTTTTCTGATGGTTGCTGAATCACAGGTGCGGTCATCGCCACTTTCTGGGCGGATATATTATTGCCAAAGATATAATCGGCTATGATACGAAAGCCTTGGTTAATCGCTTCCTTGCGCTCACCCGAAACCTGCGCTTCGGCCACAATCATGGGTGCATAGTCACGGATTTCAATACTTCCATGCGATTCCACCACATCATATTTCGCCTGCTCCACATCACTCACAATTGGCCCCCATGCTGCTGCACCAATTACCACTGCACCCGCAATAATCCATAACATATATTTCCTCATCTCGTTGGTTCTTCCATCCTATAGCCAATACTAGGCTCGTTGATAATAAATTGATCTCGCGCAGGGTCTTTTTCTATTTTCTGACGCAGTTGGGCTATGTATATGCGAAGATACTGGTTATCGTCGCTATAGGCTTCTCCCCAAACTTGTTGCATCAGATATTTATGGGTGAGTAGCTTACCCGCATTCATCGCCAGAATTTTAAGGAGATTAAATTCTTTGGGCGAAAGTTTAATGCGTTCCCCGCGTAAGGAAACAGTGCGTTTCATCAGATCTATCTGCAAATCGCCGATGGTGATTTCGGTTTCCTCGACTTGCGCCACGATTGCATCACGAAGTGCTGCACGAATGCGAGCGAGCAATTCCGCCGTGCCAAACGGTTTAGTCACATAATCATTTGCCCCTAAATCGAAGGCTTTAACCTTTTCATCTTCTTGATTCCTCACCGAAATAATGATGATTGGCATTTTTGACCATTCGCGGATTGAGCTTATTACTTCTGTGCCATCTATGTCAGGTAGTCCTAGATCAAGCAGCACTGCATCGGGTTTTACAGAAGTGGCAAGGCGAATTCCTTCGCCCCCTTTTTCAGCAGGAATTACCGAATAATCATGCGAGGTGAGTGTGATAGTTAAAAATTTCCGTATCTGCGGATCATCTTCAATCACCAATATTTTAGGTTGTGTGGTTCTCATAATTCAAACTTCTTCTGTTTCCTGTTCAATATCAATTGGTATTAATGCTTCTTTGGGCAGTGTAATACGCACACATGCGCCTTTACCATCATGCGGGTCAATAGCGGCAATTGTTCCGCCATGCGCCTCCACGATGCCACGACAGATATAAAGACCGAGACCAGTTCCTGCGATTTTGCGGTCGCCATGCTTGGAACGATAGAATTTTACGAAAATCGCTTCTCGCTCGGATTCTGGAATTCCTTCGCCATCGTCGTCAATGTCTATCGTTGCACCATCTGCGCTAAATGAGGCGATAATTTTTACCTCGCCATCCGCAGGGGCGTATTTAATAGCATTTTCCAGAAGATTTAAGAACACAAGTTCCATAAGTGCGGAGTTCACATTAAGTATAGGGAAATTATCATCTGTTTGGATAGAAAAATGCTGTTTACCAATCATCGGATGCAGTGATTTTAAGCTGCTTGCCAATATATCGCGTAAGACTACTGGTTCTTTACGAATTTCCTCCAGCCCAGATTCTAAACGGCTTATTTCAACCAAATTATTTATAAAACGATTGAGCTTTTGCGCTTCTTCAAGGCCACTGGAAACTATCTCTCTGCTGTCAAAATTATCTTGTATCTGCTTAATAGCTTTAAGAGAACTTAACGCACCGATTATAGTAACCAGTGGGGTTTTAAAATCGTGAGAAACAGAAGAAAGCAGAGCCGATAGAAATTTCTCACGCTCTGCATCACGCTGTTTTTTTACATCTGCTTCTGCAAGCCTTGCTTTTTCTAAGGCACTAGCAGCTTGAGCCGTAAGTGTGGCAAGAATTTTTGAAGAAAAACGCTCCGCTGCACTAGCTGCAAGAGATAAAACACCAACTGCTGATTCTTTTGTTGCCAGCGGAAGATAGAGATTTTTGCTATCTGTAAAATTTTTCGTTCCTGCCCCTGTTGGTGTGTTATTTTCAAGGCAGAATAATCCAGCTTGATCCAGATTTTCTTTTTCTGATATTAGGGTAATGCTTACTTTACTGCCTAGCAGTGAAGATAATTTGGTTTCAGCAGCATTTCGCATATCTGGGACATTGGCAATACCTAGCATATCCTGACTTAAGGCGTATACGCCAGATAGTATGCGCTCACGCTGCATGGCTTCAGTTGCGAGCTTTCGCACACGCATAGACAAAGCACTTGCTACCAGTGCTACAATGGTAAGCACTGTGGCTTTGGCAAAATTCTCAGCCTCTAATAACCCTATATGCCAAACTGGAGGTAGCAACACAAAATTATAGGCAAGAACCGAGAAAATTACCGCAACCAGCGAGGCGCGAAGCCCGTATAACACCGCTGCTGCCAACACAGGTATAACGAATAAGATACTTAATGTTTCAGGGGATGGAAATCCAGCATAGACCAGTAACCATGCCAATAAAGATGTAATAAAAACAGATGCTATAGTTGTTGCAATGTTGAATGCCAGTTTTCTGGTAGTGCTGAATTTATCACCTTTGGCGATAGTGCGACTTAACTTAGATTCGACTGCACTTTCTAACACAAAAAATTCCTTTACTTAAAATAGCCCACTGATCAGTTTCCACAATATCCAAACATATCCACTAATAAGTGCTGCAAAATAACATAGCGCAAAAACTGTGAATAGCCAACCAGTTATCATCACAATTCCATCTCGCTCGGTAATGGCAAGAGCCAGAACAGCCATAGCAATGCCAAGTGGTAAATTGCCGAGCGGAATAGGTAAAGCAATCAGCAATGCTAAAATAAGAATCAGTACCCCAGCAAAACGCTCAAATTTGCGTGTGGTGATTTTGTCTAGCCTAGGCTTTGCAAATTTCTCCAACTTTATAATCCAAGGCAGAGATTTCTGAATTAGCGGCCTTAGGCTACCCATAGGTATTTGCCTATCCGCTAACCATTGTGGCAGCCATATTCGTTCTTTGCCTAAACAAAGCTGGGTAGCAAAAAATATCAGCGGCAGGCTTGTAATAGTTGATATTCCCGGAATTGGTAGCGGAATACTGTTAGGCAATGAAAACAGCAGCAGCATCAAACCAAAGCCGCGATCTCCAAGCTGTGCAGATAAATCGCGAATGCTAATGCTTCCGCCATGAAAGCCTGTAACATCGTGCAATATATCGCTGGTGGAACGATAGCGACTATTACGCAACTTTTTTGTTGGCGACACTATCACAAGCTCTTCATTTTCTGCTTTATCCATTGAAATACATCTTTCACTAATTGCACAAAGCTTTGTGGTTTTTTGCTTGTTGTTATTTCCTTGAAATCTGCTTCAATCACAGCACGCGCGTCACCATCTAACAAATCACCTTGCGAATATCCGCGATCATAATGTTTGTTACGCATAACGCCTCCTTTTTGGAATGAGTGAACGGAGTTTATTCTTGATGCGAGCAAGATGCTTACGCTTTTGGGGCTTATATTCCAACCTTGAGAATTCACTATCATCTGGTAACTCGCGCCAGCCATCGTCTTGGCTGTCGAGCCAGCGATAGAGCGAACGATCACTAAGCGTAAAAACATTTAATCCCCCATAATTTGATGATTTTGACATGGTTTTGCTCCCATCAGTTTTTCCATTTGATCTGGAACTCTATTTCCTCTGCCCGACCCTCACGCTCATGCTCGATATTAAAGATGGCGTTCTTTGGAACATAAATACGCTCACCTGCGATCTGGATGTCAAACCTCTCATTTTTTTCTATGCAATCAGCTAGCCTGCGGAGCTTCTCTACAAACTGCTCATTGCTGTAGGTTTTTTCAACATCGCGGTTTTTCATTTTAACATTGTTCATAATTTTCTCCTTTGCTTCTTTATTATGTTATTGGTTATTTACGCTCACCGATAAGCTGCATCAGACTTACGAATATATTGATGAAATCAAGATAAAGCGTAAGAGCTCCCATGATAACGGTTTTTGCCATTGCTTCGCCTTCCATAGTTAGCTGGTAATACATCTCCTTCAGCTTTTGGGTGTCATAGGCAGTTAGACCTGTGAATACCAACACGCCGATAACCGAAAGAGCAAACTGCAACGCTGAACTTTGCAAGAAAATGTTTACAAGTGAGGCAATTACTAAACCAATAACGCCCATAATCAGGAACGAACCAAATTTTGAAAGGTCACGCTTGGTCGTATATCCATACAGACTCATTGCGCCAAATGTACCAGCGGTAATGAAAAACACACGAGCAATGCTAGTACCAGTATAGCTTAAGAATATATTTGTGAGCGATAAACCCATAACCATCGCAAATCCCCAGAAAGCAGCTTTTGCGGTTGTACTGCTCATGCGTTGTACGCCAAACCCTAATGCCAACGCCATACCCAGCGGCGCGAGCGTCACCAACCATGCTAGGGGCTTCATGCCCGTCATTGCACCATTTTCCATTACATACATCAAATTAATAAACGCTTGCGACTGCGATGCAAGAAGCGCAACAATACCAGTCAGAACCAAGCCACTTGCCATGTAATTATAGATATTAAGCATATAAGCTCTAAGACCTGCGTCATAAGCTACTGCTTGCGTCGCACTCACAGGGCGACGCCCTATATTAGTATAGTCATTCATAGTTTTTCTCCAATTTATAATTAATTTTGAGCTTCGTTGCTCAGAATCAATATATGGGAAAAGAGCGACAAATAGCTGTAATGATTGCTGGCTAACTGCGCTTTGATTGCGTAGCCGTACTGTAAAAATTCTGTATATGAACACTTACAAAATAACAGCTGCTTTTGATTACAGTCACTACAGACTTCTTACGGCGATGTTTGTTACATTTTCACAAAGTGCAACATGAAGGAGGAATTTTTTATGAAAGGTATTAAAAGTTTTAGTCGTTTCGTTCGGCAGGAAATCAACAGAATTTCTATTACTCTAAAACAAATGGAATTCAGAATAATTCGGATACGAGGTTTTCTAAAGCGTAAACTTCGTGAAGAGATACAGGAACTAAAGCGTATGAAGGATGCAATTCTGCATAGATTATCACAGCTAACTAACGAAGCAATGTTACATTTGCCAACCATGCAATCTATCAAAGAGGATATAGCTTTGCTTCATGAACGCTGCCGAGGACTAAAAACACAACATTTATAGGAGTTATAAAAGGAGGTTAATATGATTCTGCCTCTTGGTGCTACTTCGCTGGATACTGCATACCAATTCCCAAATTTTTATGGGTTTGGGTATGGAGTTGGTGGGCGTATCGCTCTGAGGCAGCTTCTTACTGCCACACCACCAGTTCTGAATAAAGAGATACGCGATATAGTAACATTAAGCCCTGCCGCACAGAGGATTATTGAACAGACGGAAAGGCTAGCAAAAATGAGTAAAAAAAGGAGTAAAAAATGATTGCGCTGAATTGCCCAGTATGTCGTGCGCCATTCAAAGAAATTGTAAAGGATAGCGTACTGATTGATGTATGTACTGAGTGTAAAGGAATATGGCTTGATCGTGGAGAACTGGAAAAGCTTCTAGGCATTGCCAGAGAAAGTAAGGATCACCAAGTCAAGCACTGGTTTGATGATGATGGTTACTATCCTCAAGGCAAAAAAAGAAAAATATAACTTTAAGGAGCTGATTAAATGGAATTTATCTTTGATGTTGTGATGGGAAAGCCTATCTGGATGTGGGCTGGCTTCATGGGCATTGTCGCTATCCTTCTTGCATTTGATTTAGGTGTCCTACACCGTAAACAACGGGAGATTAGCATCAAAGAAAGTCTTTTTCTCAGTGCATTTTATATTTTTATCGCACTTGCATTTGGCGCATGGGTTTGGTTTGAGATTGGCGCACAAAGTGGTAAGGAATATCTCACGGGTTTCATCGTTGAAAAAACATTGGCGATGGATAATATATTCATTATTTCGCTGATTTTTACCTATTTTTCCATTCCTCATAAATATCAACATCGTGTGCTTTTCTGGGGCATTTTAGGTGTGATAATCCTGCGTGGCATTATGATAGGGCTAGGCGCAACGCTGGTGGCTGAATTCAGTTGGATTCTCTATATATTCGCTGCATTCCTTATTATTACAGGTATCAAGATGCTATATATCGGCGATAAACTGCCAAATATAGAGGATAATCCATTGCTGAAGTTCCTACGACGCAACATGCGCGTAACCAATGAATTGCATGGTAATAAATTCACCGTTAGTCTGGTGGATAAGAATACTGGCAAAAAAGCAACTTATATGACCCCACTTTTAGTTGCTCTTATTCTTATAGAGTTCGTGGATTTGATTTTTGCCGTTGATAGCATACCTGCAATTTTCACAATAACACTTGATCCATATATCGTCTATACCAGTAATATCTTCGCTATATTAGGATTGCGTGCGCTTTATTTTGCACTGGCTGCTATGATTCACCGCTTCAAATATCTGAAGCCAGCTTTGGCATGGGTTTTGATCTTTATAGGCTCAAAAACTTTCATCGCCGACGCTCTTGATATGGAAAAATTCCCTGCCAGCATTTCGCTGAGTGTTACTTTTTCCATCATTTTCGCAGGAGTTTTGGTATCCCTATACAAAACACTGGGCGAAAAACAATCTTCATATTAACCAACAAAAGGAGAAACTTATGTTAGATGCTAAAAACTTACTTGCGAATATAGATTCCAACGGCTTGGTCGGGAAAATGCTAAGTGGCATGGCAACCAAAAACTTTGCTGCTGGGCTAATTACTGGCGGAGTTGCAACCTCGCTGCTTGGTGGTGGCAAAATAATGGGCGGAGTTGCAGATACGGCAGAAACAGTTGCCAAAGTCGGTGGTCTTGCCCTGCTTGGCACATTGGCTTATAAAGCCTTTGGAAACTATCAGCAGCAAAAAGCAGCAGGTGGTAATGCCAGTGTGGTAGAGGCAGTAAAAAGCTCTGCTACAGGCATGGCAACACAGGCAAATAGCATTATTTCCAGTTTGCTTGCGGGCAATCAAGCGCAAGCCCCCTCTTTACCTGCGCCTACAACAGCTCCAGCCAATGCGGAGCTTCCACTGGCGATGATCCGCGCCATGATCGCCGCCGCAAAAGCAGATGGACATATGGACGCAGTAGAAACCCAGAAAATCATGGGACAACTGGAATCGGCGGGCGTAGGTGCTAATGAAAAAACCCTATTGATTCAGGAAATGGCTAATACTCAGGATGTGAATACCATAGCCTTCGCAGCAAAAACAACAGAAGAAGCAGCGCAGATTTACCTTGCCGCCCTGTTGGTATGCGACAGCCAGTGCGCCAGTGAGCAGGAATATCTGTCTTCACTTGCAACAGCACTAAAGCTAGAGCCAGCCTTCACAGCCAGCATGCAAAATGAGTTGCTCGCTATTTCTAGCCAAAAGGCGGCATGATGACGAGCGTTTCTAGCCATCAGGAATCTATAGCTGCAAAAAAACCGTTATATCGTTCTATCTACTTTCAAGTGATTGTCGCCATTATTCTGGGTATTGGTTTTGGTCATTTATACCCAGAAATGGCGGCGACCATGAAGCCACTAGCTGATGGCTTTATTAAACTCATCAAAATGATTATCGGCCCGATTATTTTCTGCACCATCGTGCATGGCGTTGCTGGGTCTGACAACCTGAAACAAGTTGGAAGTGTTGGAATAAAAGCACTCGCCTACTTCATGACTATGACAATTCTGGCAATGATTATTGGTCTGGTCGTCGTCAATATACAACAGCCTGGCGTGGGTATGAATATCGGCGCCACTGCGCATGAGCAGGAAGAGGCTGCAACCGAACAATCCACCCTGCCTCCAACCGCAGAAAATCACAATGGAACAGTGGATTTTCTATTAAATATCATCCCCAAAACCATGTCCTCCGCCTTTGGAGAAGGCAATATTCTGCAAATACTTCTCATTTCTCTCCTTTGTGCATTCGCACTTGCAGGCATGGGTGAAAGAGGAAAACCAATTACACATGGAATTGAACTACTTTCTGGTATGTTTTTTAGCATTGTAAATATGATTGTAAAACTTGCCCCTATCGGCGCATTTGGCGCAATGGCATATACAATCGGTGAACATGGCATCGAATCATTGATAAAACTTATGAGCCTGATGCTTGGTTTTTATACCACCTGCTTGCTGTTTGTTTTTATCGTTTTGTGGCTGGTGATGCGCGTGGTTGGGCTTTCGCTATGGTCATTTCTAAAATATCTTAAAGAAGAAATATTTATAGTAATTGGCACATCTTCTTCGGAAAGCGTTCTTCCTCAGATGATAGAAAAACTAACTAAGCTCGGCTGCAACCGTTCGGTGGCAGGCATGGTAATTCCCACAGGTTATTCTTTTAATCTTGATGGAACTGCCATTTATCTGACCATGGGTGCACTGTTTATTACACAAGCAACTAACACTCCGATGAGCCTTATAGATCAGTTGTCATTGCTGGCGATACTGATTATTACCTCAAAGGGAGCTGCTGGGGTTACTGGCAGTGGGTTTATTGTGCTTGCTGCCACCTTATCCACCATGAACCTCATGCCTACTGCAATTCTGACAATCGCACTTGCCCAAATTTTTGCAATTGATCGCTTTATGTCAGAAGCCCGCGCTGTGACGAATCTTATTGGCAACGGAGTTGCAACTTTGTTCGTGGCAAAATGGGAAAAGGCATTGGATATAGATGCTGCAAAAAAAATGCTTAGTGAAAGATAGTATGGTAAGAACATCTCTAAAAACACTTGTTGAAGCACCGTGTTTCACTAGAATCATTATAGTGTTTATCGTCATCAACTCCGTGATTCTGGGGATGGGGCGTTTGCTCACTGGAAAAATAAGGTCAAAATCCATCGTGGACTCGCACAAAAAAGAAAACAGAAAATGAACAACTTCCTGCTATCAATTTCCTAAAAATAGCACCTATTTTTGTCCTTTATGCTGGAATATATCATGGTTGATTCTACGATTCTGCGTGCTCATGCTTGTGCAGCTGGTGCTGTTAAAAAAAACACGGAAGCGGGGAGCAGCAAGCATTAGGTCGTTCATGTGGCGGATTTTCTACAAAAATTCATGGCGTTTGTGATGCTCTCGGCAATCCTCTTGGTTTCATTCTCACTGGTG
>SXGU01257024.1_pt1 | contig 49573 bp, 38 predicted proteins | sample 3174531 | NCBI WGS metagenome assembly SXGU01 (sample SAMN11356863, study PRJNA531348) | freshwater metagenome | isolation source: freshwater sample F1-140 | place: China: Fuxian Lake, Yuxi | collected 2017-12-25 | reverse complement strand
CCAGTCTGTTGCGTGTCAGGTCGTGCGCTCATGGATGAATGTGACATATTCGTGTGGAAATCAGATGATGCGGAATCTTCGCATCAAGACAATCAGTGACACTGCGATCACCAGAACCGCGATCCAAAATGCGCCGTAAGCCCACTCCCACTTGAGCTCTGGAAGCACTTCGAAGTTCATTCCGTACACACCACAGAGGAATGTGAGTGGCAAGAAGATGATGCTGACCACGGTCAACTTGCTCATCACACGATTGGTTTTGTGCGCCACCAACGACATGTAGTTGTTGAGGGAATCAGAGAGGATGTCGCGGTCTACCAAGACATCTTGCAGGATTCGCTCGACAGTCCCCGCCATGTTGGCGAGAAAGGCCTGCGATGCCTCGCTCACGAAGGCGGACTTTCGCAGCGAAAGATCCGTGAGCACGGTGCGGGCTGGCAGCACCACCTTGCGATAGTGCAAAAGCTGAGATGCCAGTTCCGACGAATCTCGGAAGATCGATTCGTCGGGGGTGCCCGCGAGCGCACGCTGGATGCCAACAACACGATCCTCCAGTGCCTTCTGGACTGCGGCAAAGTTGTCGAGGAGGTGATCCCAAAGTTCGTACACCAGGAAGCTGGGACTTGCGGCATGACGCACGAAGTCGGTGAGGTACTCCCGCTTGACCGCACTCAGGAATCCAATATCGCTGCGGTGCAGTGTGACCATCGATTGGGCGGAGATAATCACATCGAGCCGCTCAAGATCGAGTCGATCTTCCGCCCATTGCATGCCGACCAATACAAGATGGATGCAGTGTTCGTGGCGCCCGAATGAAATGCTCGGCTCGTCGGTCTGCGCGCTTTCCAAAACATTTGTCGGAACCAGTCCAAGTCGCACCAGCGCGGCTGGCACAGATTCATCGGCTCTGGCGAGGTCCACGTCGATCCAACAAAAGCTCCCGTTGCGATTGGCTTCTTCGATCTGGTCGATCGTGATATCTGCGGCCTTCTTTGTCTTGAAGTCAAGAGCGACAACCGATATCGACGGGAATTGATCGAGCGAGGATTTTTGCGATGAACCGCTCATATTGATGGGAATTCGCTTTCAATTGTTCATGTTTGGCGAGCAAGCGCGACAAATCCACTGCAAATCGGCGATTCCGTGCGATAAGTGTAACAACGAGGGAACGACACTTGCCCGCGGCACAGAAAAGGTGAATTTTTATCAAATTTGAGATTGTCCTCGCCTGCGCCATTGGAGATGCCTATTGTTGCATTCTCACTTTCGATCAACTTTCTCAACCCCGTAATTGGAGATTTCAAAATGGCTGACACACTCCCACCAAAACACACAAATTCTTGGCCAGAATTGGCAGCTGGTTTATTTGACCACTTGACTGGTCGCGGCGCGGAAATCACTTACGATTTTCAAGACATGCGAATCAAAGTTCCAAGCGGAACTGGGGCTAAAGCCGAGCACGCGGAATGGGTCCTCAGCGGATCTATGAAGATCCGAACCAAAGACCAAACCAACCGCCCAAACTGATATTGGTCGGTCGTCTTGCGGGAACAGTAGACGGTCGGCCATGGTCGCTCCAATCTGATGTCGGTTCGCTTTCTATCGAATTGCCGAACGTTGCAAGCCTTCTGAAGTTGCGTCGGCTTTCATATTTCTATCGCAGCTCCATCAGATCGATGGCCCTGACGCTCAACGCCCGGGTGCGTTTCAAGTGCGGGGGTTTTCCTGCGCTGACCCTTGGCTCAAAATCACTCTTCTTTAGGATGCTTTTTGCGTGGATGTGACATATTCCAAGCGCGTGACTTCGCGAACTTGGAGGTGAGAATTGAATGCTCAAAATCGAGCGGACTTTTTGAATGAGTGGCCGAATTGGTCGGATAGTTGTTGACCGTGGAGTATTCACTGCTTACTGGGTGCGCCTATTGATACGGGTTTGATTCCTTGTAAAACATTTTCTCAGCGGTGGGGGTTTTGCTTCGCGATCAAAAATCTGTGAATTTTTCCTCGTCTGTCAATGGCGCATTATTATGAAATGCAATTCAGAATAATGTGCATCTCGCTTTGGCTTTTGGGCGGGGTTCAAGCAAGTATGGCTCGCACGGGGGTGTTCTTGCCCGAGCAAGCTCCGTTGTAAGATCACGCCAAAGGTCTACTGATTATTCTGGCGCTCTTGCTCGTTGAAACTCTCGTGTTTTGGTATGTGATTCCATAAAATGCTGCCCACCGAATATCGAATCCGATTGATGCGCCCCGAAGATTTTGCGGAAATCACGGCAATTTGCGCGCGGGTTTACCCAAATGACACTCCTTACACCAGTGATGAGCTTGCCGCGCATCATCAGGTTTTTCCGCAAGGGCAATTTGTCGCGGAGCACATTCCCTCTGGAAAAGTCGCTGGGGTTCATTTCACACTACGACTTTGCATGCACGATTTTCATATCGATGATTCGTGGGATGTGCTGACGGCAAAAGGATCATTCAGCGATCATGATCCCAATGGCCACACGCTCTATGGCGCGGATGTGATGGTCGATCCAGATCATCAGCATCATGGCATTGCACACGGATTGACCGACGCGACGCGCGCGCTTGTCCAAGCAGAAAATCTTTGGCGCATGGTTGGCGGAAGTCGCTTGCCTGGATATCACAATCGTCAAAGTCAAATGGATGCGCAGACGTATGTGAATGAAGTCGTTGCTGGAATTTTCACCGACCCAGTGTTGACCGTTCATCTCAAAGATGGATGGCTTGTCATTCGTGCAATTTTTGGATATTTGCCGCATGACGATGAAAGTTCGGGATGGGCCGCAGTCATTCAGTGGGTCAATCCTCTTTGCCCCCCGCCCGAAGAATTCGAACTTCGCTGATCGAAACCTGCGCGCTATTGATTCAACGCTTCAGCAAGCGGCGCGCGGATTCCATCGGCCCACACTTGATATCCCGCAGGAGTGAGATGGAGAAAATCCGGCATTAAACGAGCAGGGATTTTTCCCTCGACCCCGATAAAAGCAGCGCAGAGATCAATGATGCGAACAGACGAGTCATTTGCAAACGCACTTGCAAGAGCTTGATTGACTTGCGCGACATCACCTCGCATCGCATTCATATTTTCTTCGCGCGGAAAAATTGCGCACAGAAGAATGCGTGCGTTGGGAACTTGCGAATGAATCTTTGCGACCACCGCGTAAATGCCTGCAAAAGTTTGCGCGGCATTCGCAGTTCCGTGGCCAAGATTATTCGTGCCGATCAGCAAGACGACTGCCTTTGGCGCGAGTCGCGTCAAAGGCGCTTGATCGAGGCGCCATAAGACATGCTCTGTTCGGTCTCCGCTCACGCCGAGATTCAGCGCTCCTGCGACTGCGAATCGCTCTTTCCAAATTGCCGCGCCGCCATCTTCCCAAGCTTGCGTGATTGAATCTCCCACAAAGACCACATTCGTTGGTGCGGATTCACGCGCACGGCGAATGACTTCGGCTTGTCGCGAAAGAATTCCACCGTCTGTTCGAGGGACTGCGGTTACGGTCGATTGCTTGCTGGTAAAAATGGGCGACATAGCGAGGAGGCAGGCCAAAAGAATCGTACTGCCAAGCAAACGGCGCAAATTAGCGGTTGGAATGTGCATTTGGGGGAGATTAACGCCTTTAATCTGATGCATTATCGATTGTGGCGTGATACTTCCACAATGATCATACTTTAATTTGCGAAGAAATAGTTGAAAATACGCGAAACAGGACTTGCATTGTCAATCGAGAATGCCACTTTATCATCTGTTGGCAACCACAGACCCGATGCGCCTGCATTGGTACTCGGGTCCTCTTTGCGAGACATTCGTCTTGCGCCAAGGTAAACATGCATTCGCAAATTTTTCTCTTTATTTCCTAGAGGAGATTAAGTATTATGCTGAACACTAAAATGAACAATTCATTTCCAATCAAATTCCTCGGGGCAATCATTGTAAGTCTGCTCGTTTGTTCGCCAGCTGATGCGCGACAATCTCGAGTCGCAACTCCTTCGGGGACAAATGCAAAAGCACCGGCTGCAAAAGCACCGGCTGCAAAAGCACCGGCTGCAAAAGCACCGGCTGCAAAAGCACCGGCTGCAGTTAGTACCACCAAGGCCTCAGCCGTCACAACAAGCAAGAAGATTGCGCCTACAGCTACAACTTCTACTCCTTCGACAGCAACGAAAGCCGTTGCGCCGGTCGCCTCCACAGTTGTAATCGCGCCAGCAAAGCCTGCAACCGCAAAGACCGTTGAAGGAAACATCCAAGGTGGTAAGACAACAACAAATTCAGTTGCCAGTATCGCTCGACCAACCGAAGCTTCAAAGACGGCCGATGCAATTGCGGTTGCAACCACTGGACCCGCAACTACTGCAAAGACTGGCGAACAAATCGGACAGGCCATCGTTGATTTGTCTTCTGGGAAAATCACAGCAGAAGAACTTGCTCGCCAGTTAGCCGGTGGTACTGCGCCAACTGGAGGACAACCTGCAACTTCACCAGTCATTCCTGAACTCACGAGAGTGACGATTGAAGCAGCAAATCAGGCACTTGCGCAGATTCCTGGCCCAAGAGTTGCCTTGTATTCAGGCACCCTGAAATTTGTTCCGACCGACTGGAATGCTCTTTTACAGAGGGCTGGCAACTCGCAATCCACTCGATCTATGTTGGAGCAGTTCAAAGAAATAGCCAACCAGCCGTCATTTCAGAACGTGAGCAATTACAAACGACCAACAACACTCCAAGAAATTCCAACAGGAATGAAAGACGGGCGACTTGCTGATGTTGCTCTTGCGAAGCGTGAAACATTTGCTTTAGCAATGGTCGACTGCACACAAACCAGTTGGCTCTCGACTAATGGTGTCCTTCTTGCCTTGACGGCGAAATACACTCAAAATCCAGAACAATTGAGTCGGGCTGTCAACATGCTTGAAGAATTGAACAAATTTGTTCCGCTCCAACGACCAGGAACGACCATTTGGGAGCCCAATGTCGTGATGCCCGCGGGTGGCGATGGGGTTTGGCTGGCAACCGCTTGGGGAATCAGTGCGATCGTCGATATTTCAACGATTCTCGGAGACAGCGTCCCTCTAGAACTTCGTAATCGATTGCGGTTGCAACTTCGCGAAGAAGTCAAACGAATCTGTCAAGACTGGCGTGATCGTCGACCATGGTTTGTAAAGTCTCGATATGTTGTTTCGAATCAGTGGATCGAGCCTTCGATTGGTCTCATCAAGGCGTGCCTCTTCCTAGAGGATCCCCTCCTTTTGCCGGCATACAACCTCGGTGTCGAAAATTTAATTGCAAGTCTTCAAAGTCATGGTCAAAATGGCGAGTTTCTTGAGGGATTCAGTTACGCCCAAATGTCATTGATGTCGACTCATGAAATCATCGGCAAAATGCGATTGGCGGGAGATTCTCGATGCATCTCCATTCCGTTTGTAAAGAACAACTGGAAATGGTTTGCCCAGATGCACCAACCAGGAAAAATGCTCGTCAACTGTGGCGATAGCGGACGGTCTGAATTGCCCGACTATTGCTTTACAGTTCCATTCTCCTCTTTTAGTGCTGCGGCGATGGCCTCCGGCGATCCTGACGCGCTATCCATGATTCGATTCTTGTATCCGAGTCCACAGCCTATTGGCGCTCTCGACGCTCTGAAGTATGCCGACTATCTTTTGGAAAACGGTGGTGCGGGGCAAGTCCGGCTTCCAACTTTTGCATCTTTCCCCTCACAGCAATTAGTGACATGGCGAACTGAGTTTCAACCTATCGCTGGCGCTCAGAAAGCGCTTGCAATCTGGGCGAAAGGTGGCACTCCTCAAGAAAATCATATTCGGCGAGAGCAAGGTCACTTGAGTATTTACAACGGCGATCGAATCGTGTTGATGAACTGCGGAACCCCGTATTACAGCGATCCGGATTATTTCAACGGCTACGCAAGCTCTGCTGGTTCAAACATAATGCAAGTTGATCAACTCACCCCTTCTGGTTTGGCTGTTTCGGCTCCGCTTACCGTCAATCGCCTTGATGCGAATGGTGGAGATATCTCAATCGATAGTTCTGGAGCGTATCTAGGCGCAACATGCACGCGCAATATCTCATGGGATCAAACTGGCTTCGTCAAGATCGTTGATCAGGCCAACCTCTCAAGTGCTGTTCCGAGTGGTACAGAGTTTTATCGCTTTCACACGGGTAGCTCTCAACCTCTCAACATCGCAGGACAAGGAAAGCTTTGGACGGTGTCGTGGCTTGGGACATCAATGAAGATTACGTCAGACAAGCCAATTTCAGTTCAACAGATCGTCAGACCTGACAAGGTGACTATGCCATTCCAACATCAGACCATTCTGATCTCAGTGCCACAAGAAACAAGTTCACTCTCGTTGACATCCGAATTGGTCATTGATCGAAATATCACGCAGTGATTCTGGGTAAGAAATTCTGGGTAAGAAATTCTGGGCTGGGGATTTTGGGCTAGGTCCAATAGACAGAACTATTCAGTTTTCTTGGGAATCTATTTGCGATTCGGGTTAAAGTTTTTTTCACTTCTGCATTTGCTACATAAATCCATCAAAAGTTAAGCTCGATTCACATTAGCGCCGATAGTGGCTTTCCAAAAAACAACACTATTAGGACACAAATGCAACGACTCTTACCTATTGTCATTCTTTCGCTCGCAACGGTCGCATACGGAGAAACCGTTGCGATCACCACCGTCACTGCGACGAAAAAAGTAGTAACGCAAGTCAACACTGCGACTGCCCAAGCAGAAACGACAACCGTCTTGAAGAAAAGTGGGACCACTTGGATTCAAGATGCTCCTGCGACTATTGAAGCACGCGAGCAGTTGGTTGAAGCCCCTCCAGTTCCCGCAGTTGCTTTGGTCGACTGCAACGGAAATGGGATCAGCGATTCCGTGGACATTTCCAACGGTGCGGCTGATGCGGACAACGACGGAAAATTAGATTCCTGCGAGGCGCGTTATGGCGATCTCAATCTCAACGGCGTGATCGATCAACAAGATGTTTATATTTTGCTCGGTTGGTGGGACATTCCCAATCCGCTCGCTGGAGATCTCAACGGTGATACGCACACAAATGCTGAAGACCTTGGAATGCTGTTGGCTCGCTGGGGACTCGTACCCTAAAGCGCCGCAGCAGATGTCGTTGGACAACCACAAAACGGACTTGCACCAAGCCCCTCATTTCGAGGGGCTTTTTTATGACATCTTGTGTCGCTCACAAACCCATTGCACGGGCAAGCAATATGCCAATGAAAAGGCTGAAAGCGGCGACAAGGACTTGCTGAAATTTATTTGGGCCCTGAATCTGTTTCATATCAATTAGAAGGTCGGATTGAGTACGAAAAATTGCAAGTCAAACCATAAATTTTTTAAAGTTTTCTGGTCCAACCGAATTCGCATTCTTTGGGAGAATGGCGTTATGACCAACCAAACATCTCCATCCACCCTTGCGCTGATGATCCGCGGATCCGCCCCACTGCTCTTGCGCTTTCTGCGGGGCTTTGACGAGAGCAACCGTGCCATGCAGCGACCAGGAATGCCGAATCATCCGATATGGATTCTCGGCCACACTGCGTACACGATGGCACGATTTGGGCATTTGATTGGTGGCCCCGCTATGAATGAGAAAGACTTTGCGCCCGAGGATGGTTCGGATGGCGCGCAAAGCTCCTCCGTCAGATTTCGAGCTGACGATGTGATGAAAGATTCAATGCCTCTCAGTGACCCCAACTTTTATCCTTCGCTTGCTCGTGGCCAGGAAATTTTTTCGCGTGCGATAGAAGAACTTGCTTGCGTTTTGGAATCGCTTCCCGCGCAGCGATTGCAAGAAACCGTTTTATGGAACGGTGATCCACTGCGAATCGATGCTCTTGCCATTCGATTGTGCTTTCATAACGGATTGCACGCGGGACAATTGACCGACTTACGCCGAGGCGCTGGATTTAATCGTGTTTTGCCGACCTCTCCGGTCGCGGCGAGGTTGTCCGAACCATCGTGATCGCTTCGGCATCGACTGCTATCTTAAAGCTCTCAATGGCACGCCTGCACGAACATCAAGGCAAAGCAATCCTCGCGACAAACGGATTCAGTATTCCTCGCGGTCGCGCTGTGACAACTTCTGAACAAGCCGCAGTTGCGGCGAATGAATTGCTCACCGACGGCGGCGAAGTCGTCATCAAGATTCAAGCGTGGATGACTGGCCGAGCCGCAATCGGCGGCGTCGCATTCGCCCGAACACCCGATCAAGCAAGTTCGCACGCGGCACGGATGCTTGCGATGAAAGTTGGACAATTTCCAGTCGAAGCGGTGTTGGTCGAAGAAAAAATATCGATCGCACGCGAGTTCTTCCTCTCATTTGCCATCGATGACGCCGCGCGCGCCCCAGTCATCATCTTCGCGGATGGCGGCGGAAGTGGAATTGAAGAACGCGCGACATCGACACGCAGAATCCCCTGCGAAGTGACCAAAGGACCCGACGATTCCGCGGTGCGTTCTGCCGTTGCCTCGTGCGGACTTTCCACGGCACAAATTCAAGGATTGTGCGAATCGATTCACAAACTCTTCGCTGCCGCGCGATCTGTGGAAGCGCGATCTTTGGAAATCAATCCTTTGGTGCTGACAACCGATGGAAAATTCGTCGCGGCAGATTGCAGAATCACCATCGACGATTATGCCGTCGTTCGACATCCCGATCTCGGCATCGAGATCGCTCGAGAATTTGATCATCCACCAACGGAACTCGAGCGCGTGGCATACGCCGCAGAACAAAGCGATCACCGCGGAACATTTTATTTCGCGCAGTTGGCGACAGCTGCAAGCAAGGACACGCGAGGGCTCGTTGGATTTCACGGCGCAGGTGGTGGTGGATCGATGATGTCGATGGATGCGATTGTCAATGCGGGATTCACCATTGCAAACTTCACTGACACCAGCGGAAATCCCTCCGCATCAAAGGTCTATCGTGCAAGTCGAATCATCCTTGCACAGCCTGATCTGGTCGGCTATTTCGGATCTGGTTCTGGCGTCGCAAGTCAAGAACAGTATTGGTCCGCGTATGGACTCGCCAAAGCGTTCTGGGAACTTGACCTTGATATCCCCGCTGTGATTCGACTTGGTGGAAACACGGAAGATCGCGCGGTCGACATTCTTCGGCGAATGTCCGAATTGCTGAAAGCGCCAGTTGAGGGATATCGCAAGACAGATTCGCCCGCGATGATTGCGTCGCGATTCGCAGAACTTGTCAACAGCGCTGGCGGGAAAAAATGGATGCCGCGTGCGCCGCGACTGCCCGCGTTCGTCAAGGATCCTTCCGCAACATCATTCCCCGTCAAAAGTGGACGCGTTTGGATTGACAGCGCGAAGTGGTCGCAGATTCGCCGAGCGATCGAAACACATTCGAGCGGATTGGTCATCGACCGCGGCGGTGCGCCTGCGATTTCGCTTTCGGCTGAAGATTTTGCGTCGAAGGATTCTGAACTGCTCGCATGCGATGTTGAATGTCGCATCGCTGGCGTTGAAGGCTTTTATTTGGAACTTGATATTCCAGGACTTGCTGGAATTGTTCCAAGCGCCAAACACGCAACCGCTCCCGCGACTTCGCAAGGAGCGCGCTGATGGCAATTCTCATTGACGAAACAAAGCGCGTGCTTGTGCAAGGCATTACTGGCCGAGAAGGTCAAGCTCGCACAAAGTTGATGCGTGAATATGGAACGAATGTCATTGCAGGCGTCACGCCTGGCAAAGGTGGACAAACAATTCTGGGCGTGCCTGTTTTCAACACGCCACAGGAAGCTGTCGCAGCGTTGGGTGACATCGACATCTCGGTTCTATTCGTGCCCGCCGCTGGCGTGAAAGATGCTGCGATCTCCGCAATCGAAGCGGGAATCAAACTGACAGTGCTTGTGCCCGATCGCGTTCCCGTGTGGGATGCGATGGAAATTGCGGCAGCTGCGCGTGCCAATAACGCAAGATTTCTCGGTCCAAACACACTCGGCGTGCTCAGTCCAGGCAAAGGTGTTGTTGGCATGATCGGTGGTCGCGCAGAAAGCGCGCGTCAGTGGTTCAAGCCCGGCGTTCCTGCTGGCGTTGGCATCATCAGTCGCTCTGGCGGAATGGCATCAAGCACTGGTTATTACTTGGGCCAAGCTGGTGTGCGTATTTCCACCATCGCGCACATCGGCGGTGATGCGGTGCTTGGCATTCGCATTCCAGAAGCCGCGCTGATGTTCGAAGCAGATCCACTGACTGAAGCAATCGTGATCTTTGGTGAAATTGGGTCGACTCAAGAAGAAGAGCTGGCGCAATTGATTCGTGATCGCAAAGTCACCAAGCCAGTCATTGCATACATCGGTGGCAAGGCGGCGCGCGAGGGAACTCGCTTCAGTCATGCGGGTGCGATCATCGAAGGTGGACGCGGAACGCATGCAGGAAAAGTGACCGCACTGCGCGAAGCAGGCGCGACGGTCGTCGATGCCTTTGGCGAACTGCCAGGCGCAGTGGTCGAAATTCTTAAACGAATCAAAGGGAAAAGTCTTATGAGCGAATCAGAAAAGATTGCGGCGTGGCATACAGCGGTCACACATATCGAACCAAACAAGGTTGCCGTCCGCGGATATGACATCGCGGATTTGATGGGACGAGCATCGTTCGGCGCAACCGTGCATCTGATTCTGACTGGCGAATTGCCATCCGCGCCAATCGGTCGATTGATGGATGCTGTGCTTGTCGCTTCGATTGATCACGGTGCGACACCACCAAGCGCGCTCGCTGCACGAACCGTTGCATCGACTGGCGCATCGCTCAGTGCGTCGGTTGCCGCTGGCATCATGTCGATCAATCGACACCACGGCGGCGCGATCGAGGATTGCGCGAGACAATTGAAAGCGATTGCAGATCGGGCGGCGAAAGAATCGATCTCGATAGACGACGCGGCATCGCGCCATCTCGCTGCGATGAAAGAGGCTGGGGAGAGAATGCCTGGCTTCGGACATCGATACCACACGAAAGATCCACGCACTGCACGGCTCTTCACGCTTGCGCAAGAAGCAGGCGTTGATGGAGCTCATATGAAGGCGGCTCGCGCAGTGGAAAAATGCTTCGCAGATGCGAAGAAACCGCTACCAATCAATGTTGATGGCGCGATTGGCGCGATACTTGCCGATGTTGGAATCAATCCATCTGTCTTCAACGGCATCTTTATGATTGCGCGAACACCAGGACTGGTCGCGCATGTGGTTGAAGAACAAACACGAGAAAAACCAATGCGGCGAATCGACCCCGTCAATCACGGATATGACGGACCATCCGCGCGTTCACTCCCCTCTTCTTGACTCCCCTTCACTTCACCATATCTTGAGAGCAATATGACCACTATGACAAAATCCCCTTCTCATCCTCGCACCAACCTCGGCGTCGCTGAAATCGCCGAGCTCTTTCCCAGCCTCCTGAAAATCAAGGACGAAACATTGCGCGCAAAGGTCGCCGCCGTTTGGAATGAAGCGATCGCGACAGGATGCGGCGGCAAAGGATGGACCTTCGAGGAACTTCGCGCGGTCAAGTTCACGCTGCTCGCTGGCGATATCGAAATGACATTCATCGAGCACTTGAATTCCTGTGTATTGCAATGCATTGCCATCGCAGGCGTGCTTGAAAGCAGTTTTCGCTGCGATATCCCGATCCAACACGACTATTTGATCGCAGGCGCTCTGCTTGCTGATTGTGGAAAGCCGTTGGAGTTCGATAAGGACGCTTCGGGCAAAGTCGTTCAAGGAACATTTGGCCAGCAAGTGCGACATCCATTCACAGGGGTTGCGTTGGCATACAAGCACGGCATCCCAGGCGAAGTGATGCACATCATTGCGACCCACAGTCACGAAGGCGACAAGATGGAACGATCCATCGAATCGATTATTTTCCATCACGCCGATTTCGTTGACTTTGACATTGCGAAGTTCCTCGGCAAACGCGCCGCTAAAAAATCTTGATCGCTAGACAGGATCGCTGGACTTGATCACGCAACTTGATCTTTGGAGCAACTATGTCACTCACGCTTGTTGAAAAAATTGCTGCGCGCCACGCTGACGGATTGCCTGCAGGGACGAAAGTCCACGCAGGCGACTTCATCTCAATCCGTCCACGCCACGTGATGACCCACGACAACACTGGCGCAGTCATTCCAAAGTTCAAGCAAATCGGCGCGACGAAAATCGCTGATCCATCGCAACCCGTCTTTGCGATCGATCACGACATTCAGAATGTCACTCCAGAAAACCTCGGCAAATACGCCAAGATTCAGGCCTTCGCGCGCGAGCACGGCGTGGATTACTACCCGCCAGGCACCGGCATCAGCCATCAAGTGATGGTCGAGCAGGGATATGTTGTTCCAGGCTCGCTCGTTGTCGGGAGCGATTCGCATTCGAATTTGTATGGCGCGGTCGCCGCTCTGGGCACGCCAGTTGTTCGCACCGATGCCGCGAGCATTTGGGCGACTGGCGTGACGTGGTGGCAAGTTCCACCTGTTGCAAAGATTCTCTTGCGCGGAAAACTTGCCGCTGGAGTCACAGGCAAAGATGTGATCATCGCACTCTGCGGATTATTCAATCACGACGAGGTCTTGAATCACGCTGTGGAGTTTCTTGGCGATGGTGTTGCCGCGCTCTCGATGGATGCGCGAATGACAATCTCCAACATGACAACAGAATGGGGAGCACTCGCCGGACTTTTTCCGTTTGACGAAGTGACAGTTGGATATCTCAAGTCGCGCGCCGCAACTTTCGCCGGCGATCGAAGACCTGGAACGCGCAGTGAAAAATCTCGATCTGGATACTCGCTGGCACACATTGACGCGTGGTGGAAAGATCGCGCCAACCTGACTGCTGATGCCGATGCGTCATATGCCATCGAATTGGAACTTGATCTTTCTACGGTCGTTCCGCATGTTTCTGGGCCAAATGAAGTCAAGACGATGGTCTCGTTGCCGGATATGGAATCCAAACACATTCCAATTCAGAAGGCGTATTTGCTTTCGTGCGTCAACGCGCGCGTCGAAGATCTTCGCGATGCTGCGGCAGTCGTGCGCGCCAAAGGTGGACGCGTCGCAGCGGGCGTCGAGTTCTATCTCGCAGCAGCGAGCGCAGAAGTGCAAGCGAATGCAGAAGCAAGCGGAGACTGGAAGACGCTCGTCGATGCCGGTGCGATTGCGCTGCCGCCAGGATGCGGAACGTGCATTGGTCTTGGGCGCGGACTTGTCGGCAAAGGTGAGGTTGCAATCAGTGCGACCAATCGAAACTTCAAAGGACGAATGGGAGATCCAGATTCGCAGGTCTATCTCGCATCACCAGCTGTCGTAGCGGCGAGCGCTCTTGCAGGATTCATTTGTGCGCCGCAAAAGTTTTCGAATCAACCTGCTGGGACTGCGATTCGACGCGCCAAGAGTGCCGCGCGCGCGGCGAGCACTGTGGAAATCATTGCGGGATTTCCTGCCAGCGTCAATGGCCGAGCGTTGCTGCTGGATAAGGACAATCTCAACACCGACGGCATCTATGCAGGAAAGCACACATACAACGACAATTTCACGCCAGAGCAGATGGCGGCAGTGACTTTCGAAAACTTCGACCCAAACTTCAATGTGATGTATCGCTCGGGCGACATCGTTGTCGGCGGACTCAATTTCGGCACAGGTTCAAGCCGAGAACAAGCGGCGACGTCGCTCAAGTTTAAGGCAGTCCCCTGCGTGATTGCCAGCAGCTTCTCCGAGACATACAAGCGCAATGCGTTCAACAATGGATTCGTTGTTTTCGAGTGTCCAGAATTTGTCGCGCATCTTCGCGCGACTTTGGCGAACAAAAGTTTGACCACGGTCGGTCCTGAAATCACCATCGACTATCGAACCTCGTCGATTTCCGCTGCGGGAAAGACATTCACATTCCCACCACTCAGTCCTGCGGCACAAGAACTGATCGTCGCGGGCGGCGCGGAAAACCTGGTCGCGGCGAGACTGCGTTCGAGCTGATACTGCCCGCAACGGTGGCGTGGCAACGGAAGCGAAAAATATTCTTCACTCAATTTGGCGACGCGCAATCACAAACTGTGCGCCATCTCTTTACGCGGCCGGCGATAAATCGGCGTTTGGCAAGCGCAATCCGAGCAAATGATGCGGCAGCGTGGTGATCATATAAAAGGCAATACTGGCAACGGCAAGCGAGTGCGCGCTCAAGCCGCCAAACAATAAACAGAGTGGAATCATGCAAGGAATTGTGGCCCACAGCAATGGCAGACTGATCACATGCACGCGCGCAAGACGAACCATAAAACCGCTTCGCGTGAATGGCACCGAAATCACGACGCTTGTGCAGGCCAAGCGGCGCGTGTGTCTGAATGCATGCACACCAAGAAAGAAAATGCCAACAGCAAATAAAGGATCTGCAAGCGCGGCCATGGTTGCGACCATAGCGTGCTCAATAAGATCAGCAATTGCGGCGCGCGGATTTCCTCGACGCGTTCGTGCGAATGCGCTTGCCAAAGCCAACGCCACGCCAGCGCCAACTCCAATCAACGCGCATTGTCGCATCGGCTCGAGCGCGGGCATCCAGACGCTTGGCGCGCCATCTTGCCACGCGCTCAGCGCAATTCCAATTTGCTCAAACGGCGCCCAAGCGACAACTGGATGCGCGGCTATTGCCGTGCTTAACAACAGCAAGCCTCGGCCAAGTACCAATCCCCACCGCGCCACAAATCCATCGTTATCCGCGCCGACAGCGGTCGCATCAGCCATGCCAAAGTGGATGATGGTCAATGCGAAAAACAATAAGGTGGCCACGCCTGGCAGTATCGCCATCAACGCCAAGCACGCAAGCATTTGGCATAAATAGCCTGCAAATCCACTGATTCTGGACCAGAGTCCCACGCGTCCAGAGAGTCGGGCAGACACGACCCAGTCCGCGCATCCATGAGCCATTCCAAAGACCAGCAACGCAACCACAAATGGCCACGGCGCAAGATCAGTCGTAAATGCTGGATCGAAACACGCGGCCAATACTCCAAACCCCAACACACACCATGGCCATGCGCGCGCACCGACAAAAATAATTCGCCCCGCCTTCGCCACCTGTTCAGCGGATCTTTGCGATCCATTGAACTCGGCGGCGTTGGACGGGGCGAATTTCAAACTACATCTATCCAAATCTCAGGCTTTGTGTCCCAAAGCCTTCACGCCTTGGTAGCAGACCAAGCCGAAGAAGACCTTGTTGATGACGTCGGCCACGTTGTACAAAATTTCGCGCCAACTTTCGCCATTGCCACCATTGAGCGCCATCAAGAAACCGATTGGATAAATAACCCAACCAATCAGCACGAACAGTCGCATGGTCTTCAAACTTTCTTGAATGCTTGCTGGAGCGGTCTGCATTGCTTCGGTGACTTTGGTGAACAGCGTGTAGACGATGTACAACCAAGAGCCGCAAGAAACCACATACCACGTCCACCATTGTTGACTTCCAACGACGCTTTCTTCAGCGACCCAAGCTGTGATCAACATCACAAATGACCAAAACAGCAGGCTTTTGAATAGCTCACGACCAGCTTTGCCCAAATTGAGCAGAAGCGGGAACTCCATCACAAGTAATGGAACCGTGATCAGCCAATCGATATATCGGTACGCCGTTGGGAATTGCTTGATCGTTGCGCCCGCGATGCGCTCACCATTTTCGTTGAACAAACTGGCAACGCCTTCGATGTAAATACCGCTCATTCTCCAGTAGTGGAAAGCTGCGACTCCACAAATAATTCCTGCCACAGTAACAACTGTTTGGTACTGGACTGGAACCGTGTTGCGTTGAAGCCAAAAGTAAAACATTCCCGCGCCCATGGCGACGGTGCTGAGCCAAAACAAATACATGGTGATACCTTCCATGGAAAGTCCTGCATTGAGGGCTTTCATGGTGGTTGTCATATCTGCTGCGAGTGTCAACAATGTGAATCCTCCAATAATTGCATTTGCTCAATAACCCACAAGGATTTGAGCGCGTGCCAGTTCAATTGGGCGAAAGCCAATTTCACAACTCTAGCCCGCAAATCTTTGGCTTAAAAAAAAATTATGCAAGCGCAAATACATTTTGAACTTGAAAAATTTTTTAAAAATATTTTTTGCTAAAGATATTTTTTACGCAGACTTACGAGCGTAGGTGGGGACGCACCTTCGGTTGTTATTGCGTTCGCATAAGAAGTTTTTCTGCAGCCTTGCGATGATCAGCCGAGGAATGTCCTGTGTCCGACCCCACGGGCGACACAACGTGTGATTGCGGATTGCCACTGATGATGCGCGAACCTTTGCTGAAAGTGAGATAGGAAAATCCCCAAGACAAGAAAACCAGAATGCGATTATGAAAGCCCACCAGCAAAATGAGATGAATGAACAGCCACGCGAACCAAGCAATAATCCCGCGAAATTTCATTCCCGCAACTTCCGCAACGGCTTTGGCCCGTCCAATTGTGGCCATTGATCCCTTGTCAAAATAGGTGAATGCGCCGCGTTGCTGCAACAGATTTTGCTCGACTTCACTTCCGCCGCTTGCGTTCTTACGCGCGTTGGCAGGGTTTGCAACCAAGCGCTTTGCCTCTTTATTTTTTGCCGCGACCTCGCGCTTAATAATGTTCGCCACAAATTTTCCCATTTGCGCGGCAGCTGGCGCAACTCCAGGAACTGGCTTGCCACTTTTTGCGCAATTGATTGTCGCCATATCGCCAATCACAAATACATTTGACGAGCCCTTCACGGAGCAATCGGGCTCCACCTTCACTCGTCCACTGCGATCCAGTTGCGCTCCCAAAGAAGCCCCAAGAGAATTCGCTTTCACACCAGCGGTCCACACAATCGTGTTGGCATAAATGCGCTCGCCATCAATCTCAACCGAATCGGCCCACACATTGGTCACCGCTTGATTCAACCGGACCTCCACACCAATTTTTTTCAAGGCCTTCAAAGCCTCATTGGACGAACTGTGGCTCATGCTCGACAACAATCGTTCGCTTGCTTCAACCAAAATAACGCGCGCGCTTTTGGCATCAAATCGGCGGTAATCCTTGCAAACAGAATCCACTCCAAGCTCCTTGATGGCACCAGAAAGTTCCACTCCAGTCGCGCCACCGCCCACGACCACAAATGTCAGATGTGCGCGCAATGCTGCTGCGTCGGTTTCTGCTTCGGCGTCCTCAAAGGCGCGCAAAATTCTATTTCGAATGACTGTGGCATCATCGAGGGTTTTCATTCCTGGCGCAAATTTCGCCCACTCATCATTTCCAAAGTAACTCGTGCCTGAGCCTGCGGCCACAACGAGATAGTCATAGTGGGCTCTTCGATTATTCGCAAAAACAAGTTGATCTTCCGCAAGGTCAATGCCGACCACCTCATCATTAAACACATGGGCATTTTTTTGATCACGAAAAATACGGCGTATGGGAAACGCAATGTTAGACGATGGCAGCACCGATGTTGCAACTTGATATAAAAGTGGTTGAAACAAATGATGGTTTTGTTTGTCTATCAGCACCACATTCACGGCGACTTTGGCCAAGGCTTGAACGGTGGAAATACCGCCAAATCCACCACCAATGACCACCACGATTGGAAAATCCTTCATCGACATCGTGCAATACTAGGCAGTAGCACACTCCTCACTTGCGGACGAATCGTAAGGCTGCGACCATCCGTTCTGTGCCAGTAACTTGGGACTAGGCCATCGATGCGAGGACTACGCCATGATGCCAGGCACAACCAAGCCTGCGATATCAGTGAGTCGATAGTGGCGACCTTGATACTGGTAAGTCAATCGCTCGTGGTCGACGCCCATCAGTCGCAAGATCGTTGCATGCAAGTCATGAACACTTACGCCACCGTCGAGGACGCTATAGCCGAAGTCGTCGGTTGCGCCGTGCACATGTCCCGCCTTCACGCCGCCACCCGCCATCCAAATCGAGAAGCATCGCGGGTGATGATCGCGGCCATAGTCGTTGGCGGTCATAGGTCCTTGGCAATACGCCGTGCGTCCGAATTCGCCGCCCCAAATGACGAGCGTGTCCTCGAGCAGTCCGCGTCTTTTGAGATCCATTACGAGCGCCGCGGAGGGCTGATCCGTTTGTTGGCACTGACGCGCGATACCGCCGGGCAATCCTCCGTGCTGATCCCAACCTTGATGAAAGAGTTGCACGAAGCGAACGCCGCGCTCGACAAGGCGGCGGGCGAGCAGACAATTGGCGGCGAAGGTGCCAGGTTCACGCGCGCTTGGACCGTAGAGTTCGAATGTTTCGTTTGTTTCGCCTGATAAATCGCTGGCTTCTGGCACGCTCGCCTGCATGCGATAAGCCATCTCAGCCTGTGCGAGACGCGCGTCGATCTCCGCGTCGCCTTCATGCGCGAGCGCGTCGCGCGAGAGTTGAGCGAGCGTGTCGAGCATCGCACGGCGCGCGTGCGGCGAAACGCCTTCAGGATTAGCGAGTGCCAAAACTGGCTCTTTTCCAGCGCGAAACTGCACTCCTTGATGTTCGCTCGGCAGAAAGCCTGAACCCCAAAGTCGCGAATAGAGCGGCTGATCGCGCGACGCGTCTTTCGAAACCAACACGATGAACGACGGCAGATCATTGTTCATCGTGCCTAGACCGTAACTCATCCACGCGCCCATCGACGGTCGGCCCGCGATCTGGTTGCCCGAGCAGAAGAAGGTGATCGCTGGATCGTGGTTGATCGCCTCGGTGTGCATTGCGCGCACGATGCAGATGTCGTCGACGATCTTCGCGGTGTGAGGAAGAATGTCACTGAGTTCGATGCCAGCGCGTCCATATTTCTTGAACCCTGTGAAGGATCCGGCAATGGGTAAAACCGCTTGATATCCGCTCATTCCAGTCAATCGCTGCCCAGCGCGCACGCTTTCAGGCAGTGGCTGACCGTGCAACTCGCGCAGTTTGGGCTTCGGGTCGAGCGTCTCGAATTGGGAAGGTCCACCAGATTGAAAGAGATAGATGACGCGCTTCGCCTTCGCGGGAAAATGCGGCGCGGCGAGCAACGGCGATGAGGACTGCGCGGCTTTTGCGCTTGCAGTGATTTCACCAAACGCGAGTGCGCCAATACCCAACGCAGACGCGCCGAGAAAGTGCCTGCGGGAAAGGCGCATCAGTTCGTCGTAGGTTGGAATGGAGCGTGGATTTGGCATATTTGTGTGCCTATCGCGACATGATCGAAGCGTCACTCAAAAGCATAGTGGTGCATGCAAGCGCGAGCGCCGAGATTTCGTCCTGCTCACCGCTTGCGATTTGGTTCGTGACGAGAGTTCGCAACGCAATGATTTCGTTCGTGCGAGGTGCGCGCGATGCGATCAGCTCAAACGCGCGCACGATGCGCGAATCGAGATCGCCGCTTGTTTCGCGAATGGCGCGTTGGGCGAGCGCGTTGGCACACTCAGTAAAAATAGGATCGTTCATAATCGCCAGCGCCTGCAGTGGCGTGTTTGTAACGAATCGCCGCGATTGGCACGCTTCGCGCGAACCGCTATCGAAAGCGAGCATCGTCGGCGGAGGGAGTGTGCGCTTGCGAAAAGTGTAAAGACTTCGCCGATGAGCAGGGTCGCCTGTGTCGGATGTATAGCCGCCCTGAGCACCGGAATCTTCGACGAGATTCGGCTGTTGATACGGCTTCACGCTCGGGCCACCAAATTTTTCGACGAGAAGCCCCGAGGCGAAGAGCGAGCAATCACGCAACATTTCCGCAGTAAGCCGCACGCTTGGTCCGCGCGAATGCAAATCGTTGTTTGGATCGCGCGCGCGCTTGGCTTCACTCGTTGCAGAACTCTGACGAAACGTCGCGCTCAGCACGAGTCGGCGAAGCATATGGTTCACGTCCCACGAGTGCTCACCGCGCACGAAGTCCGTCGCCAACAGATCAAGCACTTCTGCATTCAGTGGCCAAGCACCTTGCAAGCCAAAATTTTCGCTGGACTGAACCAGTCCGCGACCGAAGACTTGCGCCCAGAGTCGATTGACCTCGACGCGAGCCGCCAGAGGATTGCTGGAATTGACTAACCAAGCGGCAAGCCCGAGGCGGTTGGGATTTTGCGTAAAATCAAATGGAAACACAGCGGAAATCGCTCCAGGATTGACTGGCTTGCTCTGATCGGGTTGGTCGTATGCGCCGCGAGTCAGCACGAAAGTTGGGCGCGCGTACGGCGAGTCGGCCATACACATGAATGCGGAAATTGAATCAAGATGTGCGCCAAGTTCCCGCTGTGCGTCGCGCAGTTTTTCGCGCTGCTCGTGCGTGGCGCGGTCAGCGAGATGAGCCGCGAGCGTCGTGTTGTCGGTCGTGCTACCCGTCGTGCTGTCATTGATCGCACCACCGAGAATGCCAGCCTCGTGCGCAGTGAGCGATTGTCGCCACGCGGCGAATTCGTCGATGGCACCGCTACGAAATCCTGCGTCGCGCGAGCGCGATCCAAGTTCGAGCACTTTTGCGGTGATCGGTCCGTCGAGCGCGTCGCGCACTATGTCGCAAGCGGTCTGGCGACCATCGATGTAAAGCTTGAGCCCTCCCGCCCGCGAAAGACCGTCGTAAGTCGCGACGATGTGCGTCCAAATGTTGAGCGGAAGTTCGTCGCGCATTTCGATGCTCGCGGCGCTGCCGGGCCAGAGATGAATAATGCTCCAGCGCAGTCGCCCTTTATCGATGAGCAACTCGATGCCGGAACCATCTGCATCATTGGTATAGAAGCCATTGGAGTGCAGAATTGTCGCGCGTTCGTTGCGTTCGCCAGGCCTGATCCAGAAGGCGAAACTCACTGGATCGAAGCGAGTGAATCCCTGCAATCCAACAAGTGAAAGCCCGCCATCGCCGTCGAAGTGCATCGCGCTGGCGACCTTGCCATCGCCGATTGCAATTTCCCCGAGTTGTTCGGGGCGCGCGCGATCAGTCGTCGCGGGCTGTGAAGCGTCGATCGAGTTGGGAGTCTTTCCATCGACGAGCGTGTCGAACGAATACAACGCTGCCGGCGCGGGCGGGATGATCTGAGTGTTCGCAACGATTCTCCTTTCAGCGGAAACGCGAGCGACTTCGACTGCGTTCGCATCGACCGCGGCGCGCAGTTGCATCGTGCGCGCAGTTTGTTCCTTGGTTGCCAAACGCACGAATGGCGGAGGCGCGGTACTTGGGATCGCGAATGGTTTCAGCCCATTCTCGTCGATCAATCCGAACATCGCAGCGAGACCATAAAAATCGCTCGTTGGAATTGGGTCGTACTTGTGGTCGTGGCAACGCGCGCACTCGACCGTAAGTCCCAAGAAAACAGTGGAAAAAGTGGACACGCGATCGGCGATGCCTTCTTGGCGCAACTCTTCGCAGATCGATCCACCTTCCTCAGTCATGCGATGCAGTCGGTTGAACGCGCTCGCGACCTTATGAGAAATTTCGTCCTCGTTCGCAGTGATGGGCAGCAGGTCGCCGGCAATCATCGCCGTTGCGAACTGGTCGTAAGGCATGTTCGATTCGAGCGCCTTCAGCAACCAATCGCGCCACGGCCAAGTGAAACTGTCGGAGTCCGATTGGTATCCGAAGGTGTCTGCGAAGCGCGCGAGATCCAGCCACGCCGTCGCGCGATGCTCGGCCGCGCGTGGGCTTGTCAGCAGCGCATCAACGCGTTGTTCGTAAGCATCTGGATTCTGGTCCGCGGAAAAAGACTGGATTTCCTCGAGCGTAGGAGGTAGTCCCGTGAGCACCAACGAGGCGCGCCGCAGCAACATAACGCGGTCAGCTTCGGGTTCGGGCGCGAGTTGCGCATCCTCGATCCTCTTCAGCACAAATGCATCGAGCGGATCGCGCACCCAACTTCGATCGTGCAATGCGGGCTCGGCCGCGCGCTCCGGCGCAACGAATGCCCAATGCTTGCGATACTCCGCGCCTTCATCGATCCAGCGGCGCAGGATTCCGCGCTCGCTCTCAGTCAGCGGTCTGTTCAGCGTTGGTGGCGGCATCACCTCGTCGGGGTCGTCCGAGGAGATGCGCTTGACCAATTCGCTTGCTGCGAGATCGCCTGGCACAATTGCACGATGTCCAGATTTCAGCGCCGCATATGCACCTTCGGCGGTATCGAGTCGCAGACCAGCTTTGCGTTTGTTGGCATCGGGACCGTGGCAGCCAAAGCAGCGATCTGAAAGAATCGGTCGCACATCTCTTCCAAATTCAATGGGATCAAGAGGCACGGCGTTGAGTGGCGTTGGCAGTGTGAAAATCGCCAGAGCGATCCCAGCAACAACGAATGCAAAGATTGCCAAGCGTATTTGCAACATCTATAGAAAAGTGTACGAGCGAAAATCAACAAAGTCTGCGCGGTCTCGAAGTGCGATTGCGCCTGAAACAAAAACAGCGGAGACCTTGAGATTGCTAAAAAGACCTGTTTCTGCAGGAGTAATGGGGGATAAGGATGATCAATTGCGAAAGCTTGTGGCTAAAAAAACACTCGACACGAATTCGCTATGCTTTGTGACTTTACTGATCAGTTCAATTCATAAATAGGTAAACAACAAATGTCAAAGTACACAATCGCATGGATGCCGGGAGATGGAGTCGGAAACGATGTTATGGAGGGCACACGCATCGTCCTCGATCACATGAAACTTGATGCCAAATATGTCCACTGTGACATCGGCTGGGAGTTCTGGTGCAATGAAGGCAACGCACTTCCCGACCGCACCGTCGAAGCGCTCAAAGGAACAACCTGCGGACTCTTCGGCGCAATCACCAGTAAGCCACAAGATGAAGCGAAAGAAGAACTCATCCCATCGTTGAAGAACACGGGACTTGTCTACTTCTCACCAATCGTCAAATTGCGACAGATGTTCAACCTGCACACCAATATGAGGCCGTGCAAGAGTTATGCCGGCAATCCACTGAACTATCGCGGTAATGCGATCACCAATCCCAACGGTGGCGATGTTCCGATCGACCAAGTTGTCTTTCGAGAAAATACCGAAGGCATGTATGGCGGCGTCGAATTCTTCCCATTGCCCGAAGATGTCTACAACGCTCTTTGCGCAAATCCAAAGATGAAACCATGGAAGGCGAAGGGCTTTGAAAATATTGCTCTTTCGACTCGTATTGTCAGCAAGCAAGGATGCACAAGCATCTGCAAGCAGGCGTTCGAATTCGCCCACAAAAATGGCCGTAAGCGAGTGACATTGATCGAGAAGCCAAATGTGCTGCGCGAGACAGGCGGACTGATGACACGCTGCTTCCGCGAAGTCGCCAAGAGCTATCCAGATATCTGGGCGGACGAAGCGAACATCGATGCGATCTGCATGTGGATGTTCAAAAATCCGCAGGATTATTCAGTCATCGTTGCGGAAAATATGTTCGGCGACATCGTCAGCGACTTGTGCGCGGGACTGATCGGCGGACTCGGCTTTGCGCCAAGTGCGAATCTCGGCGACAAATACGCCGTATTCGAGCCAACACACGGCAGTGCGCCGAAGTACGCAGGTCAATACAAAGTCAATCCAACTGCAATGATTCTGACCGCGAAGATGATGCTGGATTGGCTCGGCGAAAAAGACAAGGCGACTCGACTTGAGGCCGCCGTATCGCGCGTCATCAAAGAAGGCAAGGTTCGCACATATGACATGGGCGGAAAAGCAACGACGCTTGAAATGTCACGCGAAATTGCGAAACTCACCGACTGATTTTCCCACTCTAGAAAGCAATACACAATGTCACATCATCCAACAGACTCAAAGTCAACCGAATCGAAGCGCCTTCTTTCTATGGTCATCGCGGAGTGGGCGTGCGCTCTGAAGTTTGAGCACCTCTCCCCCGCTGCGATTCAATCCGCAAAACTCTTTTGGTACGACTCGATCGGATGTGCGATCGGCGGAAGCCAGCAGGACGACGCGAAGATCTTGCTGAAGCACTACCGCGAAATGGGCGGTGGAAATGGCAAAGCGACCTCATTTGTCAGCGGTTTCAAGACGAATCCGGTGGATGCGTCCTTCCTCAACGGACACATGATCCGTGCGATGGATTACAACGACATCTATTGGAAGTCCGACCCCTGCCATCCAAGTGATCTCATCGCAGCGCCACTTGCACTGTGCGAGGCATACGGACTCGGCGGGCGAGAACTGATTCTTGCGACAGTCATCGCGTATGAAATTGAAATGCGACTGTGTGAATTTGGATTGCCAGGCATTCGCGAATACGGTTGGCATCACGCAACGCTCAGCGCGTTTGCAGCACCAATCGCCGCGGGTCGAGTGTTGAATCTCAATCCAGCGCAGATGGTCGCAGCGATGGGCATCAGCGCATCGCGAACTTTCTGCCCCGGTGCGGTGACTGCTGGAAAACTGACCAATATGAAGAACACCGTCGATCCTTGGGCGGGTCGAATGGGCGCCGAGAGCGCGCTGCTCGCTCGACACGGATACTCCGGACCAGAGCACATTATCGATGGCAAGGAAGGTCTCTTCGCTGTATTCAATCATGTGCAATACAAGGGAAAACCAGCTGCGTTCGATGCGGAGATGTTGGTCAAGGCCCTGCCGACCTGCCCGAAGTGTCACTTCCGAATCATTGATTGCGGCATGAAGAGCTTCCCAATCGAAGCACTCAGCCATGCTCCGCTGACCGCAATGATGAAGACCATCAAGGACAACAATCTTCGCGCAGATCAAGTCACCGAGATCAAGGTTGAAGTCATCGCGCGCGCCGCGGACATCTTGGGCGACCCGCACAAGTATCGACCAGATTCGAAGGAGACTGCCGATCACTCCCTGCCATACTGTATGGCGGTCGGATTGATTGACGGAATGGTGACGCCGCTTCAGTTCAAGGAAGAGCGCGTGATGGACAAGTCGCTCATCCCAGTGATGGATATGGTGAAGGTCGTTGCCAACGAAGAATTCGAAGCGCTCTTCCCGAAGTTCCAGCCGAGCCGCGTGACGATCACCACCAAGGGTGGAAAGACTTTCGCAACTCGCGTCGATGTTCCAAAGGGCGATCCTCGCGATCCAATGACTGAAGAAGAAATCTCCGTAAAGTTCAACGCGCTTGGCGGCGATGTGATCGGATTGGATAATTGCGAAAAGCTTCGCACTTGCATTATGAAAATGGAGACAGCACGCAATTTCGACGAGTTGTTCTCGCTTGCAACTGCACGCAAAGGAACTCCCGTTCATGCATAAGCACGAACGGTAAAATTCTTGGCCGCAAAATGACTTTCGCGGCGTTTGAGAACTATAGTCAGATCCGCAGTTTGCGACAGAACAATCGCAAATCACTTGATGTTTCGCAAAGTTTCAGGAGTACTTCACCCCAATGACTCAAACTCGATTCTCACTTCCGCAAGCAAGAGGTTTTCTCAAAACAGAACGCAAGGATCAATGGTGGATTGTGCCAATTCTTGTGCTCGCAGGACTTGGCGGCTTTGTCGTTTATTCAACTTGGGCCGCGTTTCAAGGGCAGAACTTTTTTCTTGGAGGCGTCAACCAGCCGGGCGTTCAACAACTTCTTTCTCCGTTCTATTCGCCAGTGCTCTGGGATCCGCGCGGAATTCATTCCGGCCACGCATGGCTTGGCGAACTTCCTGCGTGGTGGCCCGCATGGCTGCTCTTTTCTCCCGCACTCTTGATCCTGCCATTTCCAGCAGGATTTCGATTCACCTGTTACTACTACAGAGGCGCGTATTACAAAGCTTTCTGGGGAGATCCAGCAAGTTGCTCCGTCGGCGAGCCTGCGTTCCGCGGCGAAAATTATCGCGGAGAACAAAAGTTTCCGCTGATCTTTCAGAACATCCACCGATACTTTCTTTATGTCGCAATCTTGTTCATCGGACTTCTCTTCTGGGATGCCTTTGAAAGTTTCTGGCATTACAACGCGGACGGAACGCGTGGCTTTGGAATCAGCGTCGGAACAATTGTGCTGGTACTGAATCCAATCTTTCTTTCGCTATACACATTTGGATGTCACTGCATGCGACATCTTGTTGGAGGAAAACACGATTGCCTTTCGTGCAGCAAGAGCAGACTCTCGACATACAACCAAGTCTCCTGGCTGAATCAACGACACATGCTCTTCGCGTGGATCAGCCTCTTCGGCGTTGCATTCGCCGATATTTATGTGCGAATGTGCGCAAGTGGAACTTGGACTGATTGGAGGATTCTGTGAGTTTTCCAGATGGATTTATCGTTCATGAACATGACGTGCTTGTCATCGGCGCTGGCGGTGCTGGATTGCGCGCGGCGATCGAAGCCTCTGGCGCGGGTGTGACTGTCGGCGTGATTTGTAAATCGCTGCTTGGTAAAGCGCACACCGTGATGGCTGAAGGTGGCATGGCGGCGGCGATGGGAAATGTCGATGACCGAGATAACTGGGAAGTGCATTTTGCCGACACGATGCGCGGCGGGCAATACCTGAACAATCCGATCATGGCGGAACATCACGCCAAAGAATCACCAGAACGCGTGCGCGAATTGGAATCGTGGGGCGCTGTCTTTGACCGAACCAAAGAAGGAAAGATTCTTCAGCGCAACTTTGGTGGTCACCGCTATCCCCGTCTTGCACACGTTGGTGATCGCACGGGCCTAGAACTGATCCGCACGCTGCAAGATCACGGTATTCATCAAGGAATGGAAGTCTTTATGGAGATGACAGTCGTGTCACTCTTGAAGTCGGGCGGACGCATTGCGGGTGTTCTTGGTTATGACCGTGAACGCGGGCGCATGCATGTTTGGAAGGCGAAAGCCGTCATCTTGGCAACGGGCGGAATCGGAAAATCATTTCGAATCACCAGCAATAGTTGGGAAGGCACAGGCGATGGACATTCGCTTGCATATCACGCTGGCGCAGAATTGATGGATATGGAATTTGTGCAGTTCCATCCAACTGGAATGGTGTGGCCACCGAGTGTGCGCGGAATTCTCGTCACAGAAGGCGTACGCGGCGAAGGTGGCGTTCTTCGCAATAGCGAAGGCAAGCGATTCATGTTCGACGATGTGCCCGATGCGTATCGCTCTCAAGTTGCGAGCAACGAAGAAGAAGGCTGGCGATATGTCTGCGGCGATAAGAATGCAAATCGTCCACCAGAACTTCTCACCCGCGACCATGTCGCTCGCTGCATCAATCGAGAGATCAAGGCTGGGCGAGGCTCACCACACGGCGGCGTCTTTCTCGACATTGCGTGGATCAAAGAGAAAATTCCAAATGCTTCAGCGCACATTCAGCGCAAGTTGCCGAGCATGTATCACCAGTTCAAACAACTTGCGGGCGTGGATATCACCACCGAGCGCATGGAAGTTGGACCGACGACTCACTATGTAATGGGCGGCGTTGCGGTCGATGGCGACACGCAGGAATCGTGCGTTCCTGGGCTCTTTGCCGCAGGCGAAGTGACGGCTGGCCTTCACGGTGCAAACCGCCTCGGAGGCAATTCGCTTTCGGATCTTGTCGTGTTTGGAAAACTCGCAGGCGAACACGCCGCAAAGTTTGCCAAGGCGAATCGAGCCGTCGAAGTCGATCCCGCACAAATCAACGATCACACCCAGGAAATCGAAAAGGTCTTCGATCGTCCGACTGGTGAAAATCCATTTGCAATTCAATATGCGCTCCAAGATGCAATGCAAGACTTGGTCGGCATCGTGCGTACTGAAAAGGAAATGCAACTTGCCCTCGTCAAGATAGAAGAACTCAAGAAGCGATACAAAAAAGTCGGCATCACAGGTCACCGCGAATACAACCCAGGCTGGCATACTTCTATTGACTTGAATTGCATGTTGACCGTTTCCGAATCCATCACACGCAGCGCACTCGAACGCAAAGAAAGTCGTGGCGCGCAATTCCGCGACGACTTCCCTGAAAAATCCGCAGAATGCGCGACATTCAACCTGGTTGCCAAGAAAGCACCAGACGGCACGATGGAAATCCGGCGCCGTCCAATTGTTGCGATGCGTCCAGACTTGAAAGCCATTATCGAGAAAATGAAATGACGAGCAAGACAAACATGCCCACGGAACCATCAAATCCACATTCTCAAGACGCTTCGACCACCGTGCAATTCCGCATCTGGCGCGGCGACAGTACCGGTGGAACTTTTCACACATATCCAGTCGCCGTTTCCGAAGGCATGGTGGTGCTTGACTGCGTGCATCGCATCCAAGCTGAACAGGCAAACGACCTTGCTGTTCGTTGGAATTGCAAGGCTGGAAAATGCGGATCGTGCTCCGCTGAAATCAATGGACAACCAAAGTTGATGTGCATGACACGAATGGAGACTCTGCCCGCAGGACAACCTGTGACGGTCGAACCACTGCGCGCATTTCCGTCGATTCGTGATCTTGTCACCGATGTCAGTTGGAACTTCCGTGTCAAGAAGAAGATCAAGCCATTCAAGCCACGAAAACCAGATAACGCCGACGGATCGTGGACAATGATGCAAGAAGATGTCGACCGCGTTCAAGAATTCCGAAAGTGCATCGAGTGTTTTCTCTGCCAAGATGTTTGCCATGTGTTGCGAGATCATCACAAACACGACGAGTTCATCGGCCCCCGCTTCTTGATGTACACCGCCGCGCTGGAAATGCATCCGCTCGATACCGAAGATCGCATCGCCGATCTGAAGAACAACGACGGCATTGGTTATTGCAACATCACCAAGTGCTGCACGAAAGTTTGCCCTGAACACATCGGTATCACCGACAACGCGATCATTCCTATGAAGGAACGCGTCGTCGATGAGTTTTATGATCCGATGACGAGGCTCTTCCGAATGTTCAAGCCGAAACGGTGAACGAGTTCATTCGCTGGCCAAGGCTGTTCTGCGCGACGCGAGTTGTTGAAGAGTTTCATCTATTCACCGCCGCGCACCGCGCAATTGGCAAGCAGAAAATATTCGGAATTCGCTACCAGTAAGAGGGCATAGATCAAGGCACTAATTCGCTGGGGCGAATTTAAAAGCCCGTTTCAGGCTCATTTTCAACCGCTCATATTTTCCATTGCACGATCTATTGCGCGTCGAAAAATCCAGGCTCTCTCCGATGCATCTGGATTTGCTGCGCCGATTTTCAAGGCATCAACAAGTCTGGCTCTCACGTTCGGCTGAACAGCGTCATTGCCAAGAAGCACAACGGCAGTCAAGGCGAGTTCGTAAAGAGCCGCGCACGATGCGACATCGCCCGCATTAAAAAGAGGAACGCCGCGCTCAATGGCCAGATCGAAGATTGCGGCGATTTGTTGAGAATTGCCTTTTGCCATTGCGATCTGCGAAGTGGATTCTGATTTTTTTTCAAGCAGCACCCGATCAATAATGTGGATCACGCCGTTGACTGCCTCGATGTCGGCAACTTCAATCTTCGCGCCATCTACAGTGATTGCGCCGTCTGTCAGGGCGAAGACGACATTGCCGTCGCCCATCAGCGTGCGCGCCGAACCTTGTGAAAGCATTTCATCACGACGAATCGCCGTTGGTAGAACATGCCCTACCAAGACAGATGTCAGCGCACCCTTGTCCTTTAAAAGCGCTGAAAGCGAATCTGCGGGAACCGCAGCGAACGCATTGTTTGATGGTGCAAGCAAGGTCCAAGGTCCAGGGTTCGTCTTTCCGAGTTGCACGCCAATACCGGCGGTTTCGATGGCGCTTCGTAAAGTGCTGAAGCGCGTATCGACTGTCACAATTTCCTCAATCGTGCGAAGTTCGGGAACCATCACCGCATCGATGACATGAACTAAACCATTATCGAAAGGGACATCGGTGGCAACCAAACCAGCGTTGTCGACAGTGAGTTTCGATGGGTCAATGTCAAGTGACTGCCCGGAAAGCGCGGTGAGTCGCCGACGTTCAAGAACAGCGGAGCTTTCAAGTGACTGAGCAACAATATGGTGTTTCAGAATTGTCTGAAGAGCCGCCTTGCCTGCGGGACTTGTCAGGAATTCAACTTGCGCCTTTGCAAGTTTGGCAAACGCCTCATTGGTTGGCGCGAAAATTGTGAAGCGACCACCCTTTGGAAGTTCAAGTTCGGCGACCTTCACAAGCGCAAGGAGCGTTGTCAAATTTGCCTTTGTCGCCACTGAAGCGAGCGAGCCTGCGGATGATTGTTCGGTTGAAGTGTCCGCGCCAATTGGTCGGATCCAGTCAATTTCTAAAGCGAATGGTCCGGGATTCTTGTCAGAGATAGTGACACCCACGGACTCAATGGATGCGGGATCGAGAGGTGCTGAATTTCGGACACGCTGACCAAAACTATTTAGGGTGCACTTGTCAAATTGAATATCAACTTCTATCCACTCGCCTGCCTTGGTTTCGAAGAGTTGCTGGTATCCCCCCGCCATCAAGCGCACACGACTGGATCTGATGTCGCATTGGTAGGTTCGACCATCGCCTTTGACACGCATACGCAATCCCTGCGTACCTGCAAAAATACCCTCTGGGGTGGAGGTGCGAATCTGAGAAAACCCACCATTATTTTCAAGCGAAAGTTCGCCAGTGAACACCAGCGTGCCACCGCTTCCGTTTGTGATGCGCCCGGTTGAAAGTCCTCCCATAACCCCATCAAGAACAGTTTGCCAGCCCTTGGTTCCATTGTCGAATTCCAGATTCGAATCCGCCGCTCGAGGCAGCGAATGCGCATAGGCAGTGGCGCAGAGCGCGCCTGCGGTGCAGAAAAGAACAATGGCAATTTGGCGGATGATTGATAAATAGGTTTGCATAGTTGTTTTTACTCTAATAATTCTCGAAACTCTTCAGTTTATAGACCGACAAGAAAAACTTCGTCTTTAGGTGGAAAGCTCCCGAAATCGGGTTATGTTCAGGGGGAGAGTAAAAAGGACCATAAAAATGACTTTCAGATTGCAATTGAAAACTTACTGCCTGCGAATGCTAGGCGTCATGTTGCTCACGCTTGCTGTGACTCATCCCGCAACAGCCCAAGATCAATCTGTCGCGCGACGATGGACTGATATTCTTTTGCAATCCATTCGATTGGATTTTGCCCGTCCCACTGTCCACGCTCGAAACCTTTGCCACATCAGCGTGGCGATGTGGAATGGTTGGGCGACCTATGACGCGCAAGCAAATCCTTGGATCTTCAGTGAACATCACACTTCCATCGATATCGAAGCGGCGCGCCGCGAGACAATCAGCTTTGCCGCATATCGAATGCTGCTGAACCGCTTTGCAACAAGTCCTGGCTTTGCGACGATGTCACCACAGTATCGATCGTTGATGGAGCAATTGGGATATGACCATTCAAATGCCAGCATCATCGGCGACACGCCAGCCGCGATTGGAAATCGAATCGCTCAAGCGCTGATCACATTCGGTCTCGAAGACAATTCAAACCAGATCAACAATTATGCAAACCTCTTTTACCAACCGATCAATCCCTCACTTGTCGTGACCTTGCCTGGCAATTCAACCGCCGTTGATGTGCGCCGATACCAACCCTTGTCGCTGACATATTTTGTGGATCAAAGTGGTCAAGTTATTCCTGGTGGATTTCCACCTTTCTTGTCCGCTGAATGGGGAAACGTCACGCCGTTTGCGATGACTTCTGCTGATCGAACCGACTATGTTCGTGACAACAGAACATGGCCCGTCTATAACGATCCAGGCGCGCCGCCAATACTTGGAGGCGTTGGCGACAACCTTTGGAGACGCGGACATGAAATGGTCGCAGTCTGGTCAAGCCATCTAGACCCAACCGATGGAGTGAATTGGGATATTTCGCCTAGAAGTATGGGGAATATCACTGCGCCGACTGATTGGAACTATGAGTCCTATTACAAATTCAACGAAGGTGGTGATGCGGGAACTGGTTACACCGTCAATCCAATCACGGGCCAACCTTACGCTCCCAACATCGTCAAGCGCGGCGACTATGCGCGTGTGCTCGCTGAATTTTGGTCTGACGGTCCCACTTCAGAAACACCGCCAGGACATTGGTTCGCCATTCTGAATTATGTGCGAGATCATCCGCTAGGAAATCGGCGCTTGGGTGGAGTCGGGCCAGAACTTGATCCACTTGAATATGATGTGAAGGCATACCTTGCTCTTGGTGGTGCGATGCACGACACTGCGATCAGCGTTTGGGGAACGAAAGGTTGGTATGACACCTCGCGACCGATCTCCGCGATTCGGTGGATGTGTGGAAAAGGTCAATGCTCGAATCCTTCGGCGGCGAGTTTCCACATTGATGGAATTCATCTCATTCCAAATGAAATCGAGTTGATCACTGCTGAGACCACAGCGCCTGGTCAGCGACACGAACACCTTGAAGGCAATGAAGGTTCGATCGCAATCAAAGCATGGCGCGGTCCATATGAAATCTCGAATCCACAGACTGATGTTGCGGGTGTTGGCTGGATCTTGGGCAAACAGTGGTGGCCATATCAGCGACCAACATTTGTAACGCCACCTTTCGCTGGATACACATCTGGCCACAGTTCATTCAGTCGATCCGCGGCGCATGTGCTCAAACTGCTCACAGGAAGCAAATACTTTCCAGGTGGCTTGGGAACATTCACCGCAACACAAAATCAATATCTCGTCTTCGAAGATGGGCCAAGCACGAATGTGACTTTGCAATTCGCAAGTTATTACGACGCGGCGGATCAAAGCGCACTCAGCCGCATTTGGGGTGGAATTCATCCGCCATTTGACGACATTCCATCGCGAGTCATCGGCGACAAGACCGGTCCCGCCGCATTCCAATTTGCGAAGTCGCTATGGGGCGCATCCCTTTGCGCGGGAGATATCAACAATGATCACAGTGTGGATGCACTGGATATGGCTATTTTGCTTGGACAATGGGGAGGTGCTGGAACGGCTGACTTCGACCAAAGTGGAATCGTCGATGGAGTCGATCTTGGAACTATTTTGGGCGCTTGGGGAAGTTGCAACTGATTTGAGAGGCTTGACTTTCAATGCCTTGACCGAAGCGCGAGTTTGAGCGAAACTAATATTCATTATGAATCAGAAATTATCCGTCGCCCTTTTGACTGTCACTTCGCTTGTTGCGGGCATAACAGGCCTGACCGCCTGCAGTAAAAACGCTATCAAAAGTCCACCAATTGGTTTCTTATCGAATCCGAATTTGATGAAGAAGCAAAGCGATCACACATGGCAATACGTTGCGCGAAAAACGGATTGGTCGAAATACACATCTGTCTATGTCGCACCCATTTCGATTGGGCCAGCAGTTATGAATGGCAAGAATGTTGAACAAACTGCAGAGCTTCCACAAATGGTCATGAAGTTCAAGGCTGATCTCGAAGAGGCGATGACAAAAAAATATACGCGTGCGGAAAGCGCTGGACCAAACACATTGGTCGTTCGGGTTCAACTCGTGAAGGCCGAACCGAACGCACCCGCACTGAATATTGCACCGCAGACTCAACTGGGCGGATTGGGATATGGATTTGGTGAAATCGCCATCGAAGTTGCGGATGGAGCGACAGGAACTCCGCTTTTTGAATATGCCGACGTTGATAACACCAGCCGATTCTCAACCGAAAAAATGTCCACCTGGGGAAGTCTCGAAAAGAGTTTCACCGAATGGATCGCGATTGTTGTGAAAGCCTGCAAAGCATCCTGATACAAACAGCTGCTTCTTACAGTTTTTCTTGTATTGCGGTATTCTTTTACATCCAATGCGCCACCGAAAAAATATCTTTCGAACTGGTGCAATTTTGGCGATGTCAACGGCCTTGGTGACGACTGCGTGCAAAGTTGGCCCCAATTATGAAAAACCGCAAGTTCTTCAAGCTGACTTATGGACACCGCCTGTTGAAGGACCAATCACCACAGCAGAACCGAACCTGCTCGAGTGGTGGAAGCGCTTTCACGATCCTGTTCTAGACCAGCTGATCGTTCAAGCGCAGGAATCGAATGCCACAATCGAAAAGTCGCTTGCGAATGTCCGGGTATCACTCGCGGTGCTTGGTGTTTCTGAAAGTCAATTCTGGCCGACGATCGAGACAGCGCTCCAATATTCGCGCAACAAAACCAATATCTCCCTGCTCGCAGCGCAAGGGGTCCAGACATCCCCTTATGACTTGTGGATCGGCGGTGCTGCGATGGCGAGTTGGGAAATCGATGTGTGGGGTCGTGTTGCAAGAATGGTCGAAGGAGCGAAGGCAACTTTAGACGCGAGTGTCGAAGACTTGCGTGGGGTTCTCATTTCTATTCGTTCGCAAGTCGGAACGACATATATGAATGTGCGAACTCTGCAGTTGCAATTATCAATTCTGCGCAGTTCAGTGAAGAACTACAAGACGACTCTTGATCTTGTGAAAGACAAGTTCAAAGCGGGAACCAACACCCTGCTCGATGTGAATCAAGCTCAAACGGATCTCGATGTTGTCGCCGCGAGCATTCCTACAATTGAAGGCGACCTTGATGCCGCGATTTTTTCGCTTGCGCAATTGTGCGGAACTACTTCTGGACCGATGACACTGTTGCTTGGCCAACCCGCCCCACTGCCGCAGATGAATGAAGAAATTGGCATTGGAATTCCGGCGGAATTGCTGCGCCGTCGACCCGATGTTCGAAGCAGCGAACGATTGGTTGCCGCTGCAGTTGCCAACATTGGCGCGCAAGAAGCGCTCAATTTGCCGATTTTTTCGCTTTCTGGAAATTTCTATCTTGCCGCGAACCAGTTTTCGGGACTCGGTGACAGCAGCAATGCATCCTATGGATTCGGCCCCTCGATTTCGTGGCTCGTTTTTCAAGGTGGCTATGTCAATTCGATGATTGCACAAAGCAAAGGTCAAGCGCAGGTCGCTCTTGCTGGTTATCGCGATACGGTGCTTGGTGCGATGCGTGATGTTGAAACTTCGATCAGCTTGCTCGTTCATGCGAAACGATCCGAGGCGCTATACGCCACTGCCGAGAAGAGCGCGTTGGAAACGTACAACCTTGCAAATCTGCAATATAAGGCTGGACGAACCAATCTTGATACTTTGATCAGAGTTCAAAACGAACTTCTCGATACCCAGAAAAAACTCGCCGACAGCCAGGGATCGGTTGCACAGAACATCGTCAGCCTCTATCGCGCTCTTGGCGGCGGATGGGAAGATGGCGCAGTCAATAGGGCAGCAGAACGATCCGCGGCAATGAAGGAGCCATCATGACATCTATTCGAATATCTATCGCTTTACTCTTGATCGCATCGACGCTTCCTTTGTCATGCGGAAAACCACCGGCAGCACTTGTGCGACCTTCGGTTGTTCCTGTGACCACCGCTGTGGTTCGTACCGAAACGATTCCGCTGAAACAGTCCTATCCCGGAATTGTCGCATCTCCCCGTTCAATTGAAATCGATGCGAGAGTCGAAGGGTTCCTGCTGAAGCAAGAAGTCGCTGATGGTTCGGCAACGAAGCCTGGCCAAGTAATTTATCGCATCGACCCAAAGCCATTCGAGGCAACCCTCGCTTCATCTGAAGGGTCGCTTGTTCAAGCAATCGCCCAGCGCGATTATGCGAAGAAGGAAATGGACCGCAATGCGCCCCTTGTGGCAAGTAGCGCCATCAGTCAGCAGGACTTTGACAAACTTGTCGCAAACTTCGAAGTTTCAGAAGGGCAGGTCTTGACCGCACAGGCGAATGTGCTGACTGCGAAGATCAATCTTTCTTATTGCACAATGTCCAGTCCATTCGTCGGGCTCCTTGGGGCAAGTAATTTTTTCGAAGGTGCAGTGGTTGGAAATCCAAACACCACAAACCTGAATTCATTGGTGCAGATTGATCCTCTCTGGGCGCAGTTCAGCCCATCCGCAACTGAGTGGCCAAAGTATGCAGCTCTTATGGCGAAGGGAACTCTGCAAGCCACGGTCACTTTCGACGGAGCGGATTCCATTTCAACAACTGGAAAAATAGTCTTCGCGGACAATCAAGTTTCGACTTCGACTTCAACACTGATGTTGCGTGTTGAATTCAACAATCCAAATCTGATTTTCCGCCCAGGAGTTTATGCCGCTGTTGAAGTCGCTCTTGGAGAACAACCAAACACACTCGTCGTCCCTGAACAAGCGGTCTTCGCTCGCGAAGCGGATTTATTTGTCTGGCGAGTCAAAGCCGACGATACTGTCGAAAGTGTGCAGATCAAAGTCTTGAAAAAGGTTGGCAACATGCTGGGACTTATTAGTGGTCCTCAAGTTGGTGACCGAATCGTGGTGGAAGGAATCCAACGATTAAAACTGGGAACGAAGATCAATGACACTACCGCATCGCCTGCAACGCCTGCGACAACGCCTGCGGCAACGCCTGCGACAACGCCTGCGACAACAATCGCACCAGCACCTGCTTCTGCCCCACAAAAAAAATAGCTCGATCTCACTCCACGATATTCACCTATGGTCCGATTCTTCATCCACCGTCCGATCTTTGCAAGCGTCATCGCGATCATTACTACGATGGCGGGAACGATCGCCATGGTGGTGTTGCCGATCTCGCAGTTCCCCAATGTCGTGCCACCGACGGTGCAAGTTTCCGCGACATACAACGGCGCAGATGCGCTGACCGTTGCAAACTCGGTGACGATGCCGCTCGAACAACAAATCAATGGTGCGGAAGGGATGATCTATATGGCATCCAACAGCACCAACAACGGTCAGAGCAATATCACCGTCACATTCGAGGTGGGATATGACCTGGATATTGGCGCAGTCGATGTGCTCAACAGAGTGCAGACTGCGACGGCTCAACTTCCCCAGCAAGTGCAACAACTTGGCGTCACGATCACCAAACAATCTTCCAACTTGACACTCGTTGTCTCGCTTGAATCGACCAACGGTGCATATGACAGCAAGTTTCTTTCGAACTACGCAAACATCGTTGTCGAACCAGTTCTGTCGCGTGTCGACGGCGTTGGCACGATCAATATCTTTGGTCTTCTGCAATATTCCATGCGTATTTGGCTCGACCCACAACGCATGGCTGCAATGGGACTCACTCCACCCGATGTCGTCAAGGCAATTCAGGATCAAAATCAACAAGCATCGCTTGGAAGTATCGGCTCGACGCCAACCGTCAACTCGCCGTCATTTGATTTGACTCTCACCACAAAGGGGCGCTTGATGAGCGCTGAAGAATTCGCCGCAATCGTGGTGCGAACTGGCGACAACGGCGCAGTCGTTCGCATTTCCGATATCGGTCGAACAGAACTTGGTGCCTTTCAATACGACACCACATCTTCGCTCAATGGCAAGAGCACTGGAACAATCGGCATCTATCAACTGCCATCCGCGAATGCATATTCCGTCGTCGAAGCAGTCAAGAAACAAATGAATCGACTTCAGCCACTCTTCCCACCGGGGATCAAGTGGCAAGTCACCTATGACAGCACCGCATTCGTATCCGCGTCGATCCAAGATTTGATTTCCACGCTTGTTGAGGCAGGGCTTTTGGTTCTTGCGGTCATTTTTATCTTCTTACAAAGCTGGCGCGCGACCCTGATCCCGATGATTGCAATTCCAGTCTCCATCATTGGAACCTTTGCGATCATGCTTGCGGCAGGATTCACGATCAACACGCTCACGTTGCTTGGCCTCGTCCTTGCGATTGGTCTGGTGGTCGATGATTCAATCATCGTGGTCGAAAATGTCTATCGGCAACTCGAAATGGGCGCGGAGAACGGAACGATCGCCGCAGAAAGAGCAATGAAAGAAGTTGCAGGACCGATTGTCGCCACAAGTTCGGTGTTGCTTGCAGTCTTCATTCCAGCATCACTCATGCCCGGAATCACTGGGCAGCTTTACAACCAATTCGCTTTGACTATCGCGTTCAGTATTGGACTGAGTATGGTCAATTCGCTCACTCTCTCCCCTGCTCTGAGCGCACTCTTTTTGCAAAAGCCGCACAAGACAACCTTCAAACCATTCGTGATCTTCAACGAAGGATTCGAATATTGCACTGGGCATTACTCCCGTTTCGTTCGTTTGCTTGCGCATCATTGGTGGATCATTGCGTTGACTTTCGTTCTGGGTGCATTCGGAGTTGTCTACTTGCTCGAGCGAACACCAACTGCTTTCATTCCAAACGAAGATCAAGGATATTTCTTCGTCGGCGTTCAACTTCCTTCTGGCGCGAGCCTCGAACGCACCGAAGAAGTAAGCGCGCAGGTCTTGAAGATCGTCAAGGAAGATTCATCCGTCGTCGATGTGATTCAGATCAACGGCTTTAATTTCCTCACTGGCGTTGCGACAACAAACGCAGGTTTCATCATTGTGGTTCTCAAGCCGTGGGACGAGCGAAATGCGTTCACAGAAAATGCCCGAGCAATCATCACCCGAGCATTCCCAAAATTAGTCTCCATCCCGCAAGGCGCGGCCTTTCCATTCCCACCTCCACCAATTCCTGGACTTGGAACAGTCGCCGGTTGGCAGCTTCAACTGGAAGATATCAACGGCATCGGATATCCAGCGCTCTCTGCCGCGGCAAACAACTTGATCGCGGAACTTGAGAAGCGCCCAGAGATTGCTGGAGTGACGACTCCATTCCAAGCGGAAGTTCCAATCATAAAACTTTCAATTGACCGAACAAAAGTTTTCAGCCTAGGTCTGGACATGGGAATAGTTTTCCAAACAATCGGACAAACAATCGGCCAATCATTTATAAATAATTACAACCAGTTCGATCAGGTTTACAACGTCATGATTCAAGCGGATGCGGAAAGTCGCATGAAACTCGCGGATGTTTTTCGACTATATGTTCGCAACAAAGATGGCGGAATGGTTCCAGTTTCTGCATTCACGGACTTTTCATTCGAAGTCGGAACCGATAATGCGACCCGATACAACATGTACAACACGATCCAACTCAACGGATCAACCGGTGTCGGTTATGGATCTGGAGATTCGATCAAAGCCCTCGAAGAAGTCGCAGCAGCATCGCTTCCAGATGGGGTCACCTATGAATGGACAGGAACCACCTATCAGCAGATCGAGTCTGGCGCATATGCACCATTCATCTTTGCGATGGCGATATGCGCGGTCTTCTTGTTGCTTGCGGCGCTTTATGAAAGCTGGGTTCTTCCGCTCAATGTTCTTCTGGCAGTCACATTCGCAATTCTTGGCGCGCTGATTTTGATGCACATCCGAGGCAAGGCACTCGATGTCTATGCGCAGATTGGTCTCGTGATGCTTGTCGGACTCGCAGCAAAAAACGCGATTTTGATTGTGGAATTTGCCAAGATGCGATACGACGCTGGCGAGAGCATTATTGATGCCGCTGTCAACGCATCTCACCAACGTCTGCGACCGATCATGATGACAGCAATTGCATTCATGCTTGGCGTGTTGCCGCTGACAATTGCGACAGGCGCAGGAGCGAATAGTCGCCAATCAATCGGAACCACGGTGCTTGGTGGAATGATTGGGTCGGCGACGATGGATCAGCTTGTTGTGCCTGTCTTCTTCGTGATGATTCTCTCCGTGACCGCACGCTTTAGACCCAAGCGACCAACGCCAATTGCTGCAAGCGCAGCGCATGAAGCGGCCGCTGCGGGCGATCCTCCACCCACGCCTCCTGCTGCATCGCACTAGAGCGAAGGATCGCATAGCAACAGTGGAAAATTTCGATCCGCGGATTCTGGAGCGGATTAGAGGTTTTTCGGATCTGTGGTGCTGGAATTCGCGTTCCCAGCCGTTGGGAAGTTCTCTCGGGCGAGTTTCGCAGGCGGCCGACAGCGCTTGCGGAAAAATTTTAGTAAACCAGATCGTGTCGGTCGCCGAGGACTGTACGAGCCCCGAGAGGATTTTTCACGGCTGACCTCTTATGCCATTGCGTGGCTGTTTCCGACCACTGCACACCACTGTATTTCAGGCTTCAATAAATAGACACTCGGCTGATACACGGACAAGCGCGCGATTGATCGATGACCACACGCACATCTTTCACGCCTTCGCCTTCCAGTCTCAGAATTCGCCGAACTCCAATCGTTGTTCCCTCGACAGCCTTGCGCCAGACACCATCGGTGCCACGCAACTCAATATGAAACGCATCGACACGCTGGCCAAGTTGGATGGCTTCTTCGATGCGAATGACACGGGGACTGATCGGACTTTCGAAATGAAATTCCAAAGTCCCGCTCGTGACCGCATCATCAGTCGCCCAGTACGTGGCGGGATTTCCGTCGGTCACATTTGTTGCGGTAAACGCTGCCGTGGTCGGCGCAAGGCGCGTTGAAGTTGCCGTGACTTGCGCTTTCGGCGCGAGATCATGAGCAAACATTGCGTGTTGAAGATCACCCCACTCCTTCAGCGAAGCGAGTTCTTGCGGCGCAACCAATCCGCGTGAATCCACAGGAATATTCAACAGCAGATTGCATCCGCGGCCCACGCTCTCAAACCAAATTTTCTCCAGCGTCTGTGGACTCTTGACGCGATCATCCTCCGCTGCTCGCCAAAACCATCCAGGACGAATGCTCACATCAACTTCGGCGGGCAACCAATCCGTGCCATCGCGTTGACCACGCGCAAGATCGTCGTTTCTTCCAGTAATACCTGGGAAAAATTCTTTCGCATTCATCCTGCTCCAATTCGCTTCACTGCCAAATCCACTCTCATTTCCAACCCACCGAACATCAGGGCCGCCATCGCTGAAGATGCACGCGCCAGGCTGGCAGGTCCGCACAACATCGATGAACTTTGGGAAATCATAAATCTGCTTGCGTCCATCCGGTCCTTCGCCACATGCGCCATCAAACCATACCTCAAAAACTTCACCATAATTTGAAAGCACATCTTTCAACTGCGACGCGAAATATTCGTTGTATGCCTCGCCCGATCCATACTTTGGATTATTGCGATCCCACGGAGATAAATACACTCCAAAGGCCAACCCCTCCGCGCGACAAGCGGCGGAGAGTTCTCGAAGCACATCGCCCTTGCCATCGCGCCACGGGCTGGACTTGACCGAATGTTCGGTGACCGTAGATGGCCAAAGACAAAATCCATCGTGATGCTTGGCTGTGATAATGATTCCACGAAGCCCAGCACTTTTCGCGGCACGCGCCCACTGCAGACAATCCAGCTTTGTTGGATTGAAGAGCGTTGGATTTTCTTTTCCACCGCCCCACTCAACGCCAGTGAATGTGTTCACTCCGAAGTGAATGAACATACAAGTCTCCATTGCATGCCAACGCATCTGTCTCGCACTTGGAATAGGGCCAAACGGCGCGGGCGCACCCGCGATTGTTGCGACGGCAGGAATGGGAATCGACGATGGTGTTGATTGAGTGTTCATCGTGTGCATCATTGCTGTGACCAGTATGAGAGATGGAATCATGATCGCATTATCTATGACGCCGCCGATCTGCGAGCGCGGCGATCACGATGACCACGCCCACTAAAATTTCTTGAACATAATTGGGTATTCCGCTCGAACCAAACCAGCCAGAAAGCGTTTGCGCCGTCTCGGGCGAAACTCCCCATCTTCCAAGCGAATTCCAATCGACAAGATTGCATCCGTTGGCAAGAGCCGCCATCAATATTGCGCCAACGATCGAACCGCCGACCGTTCCAAATCCTCCAGAAAGCGCGGCGCCACCAATCACAACAGCTGCGATGACTTCCAACTCTTTGCCATTCGCTGTTGTTGGATCACCACCGCTGAGTCTGTGAAATTGCAGCACTCCTGCGACTCCCGCAAGAAGTCCGCACAACGCATAGGTCGTCCATCGAACGCGAACAACTGGCACACCGCAGAGTCTTGCTGCGGATTCGTTGCTTCCAATTGCAGTCACCCACGCACCAAAGACTGTACGACTGAGGATGAATCCCAAAGCCAGCGCAATGGCGATCGTGATCCAAACTCCTGGAGCAACAAGCAACCACGCAGGATCAGGATTCTTCGCCATCAACGAACTTGTCCAATCCTCAGGTGGATAGATCGTGCTTTGATTCGCAAGCCACTTTGCAACACCTCGCGCAATTCCCATCGTTCCCAGAGTTGCGATGAACGCAGGAAGTCTGGCAGATGCGACAAGAAATCCGTTCACGCAACCGACCATCAACCCAACGAAACATCCAATCAAAGCCGCAGTACCCCAACCAAACCCCGAGCGAATCGACAAAGCAGTTGCGACCGATGAGAGTGCGATCACGGATCCGATTGATAGATCAATGCCACCGCCCACAACGACAAATGTCATTCCAATTGCGCCAAGCACAACAACGACGGATTGTGTCGAGAGTGTCCGCGCATTTTGCAGCGTGCAAAATGATTCTGGCGCGACCAACGAAAAGAGCAGAATCACAGCACACAGCGCAGCGCTCGGACCAAGCAAACGCTTGAAAGTTGACTTCCACTTTGGTTCTTCGGTGAGAGAATTTGTCGCACTCATGCCGCGGACTCCACACCTGCGCCTCGAAGCGCAGTGTCTACGATTGAATGTTCGGTCCACTCGTGGGTGGGCTTCGAAACTCCAAGTGAACCCCGCCACATCACAGCGATGCGATCGCAAAGTGCAAGCAATTCGCGTGTGTCACTCGACACGACGATGATTGAGTGTCCATCATCCGCGGCACGACGAAGAATGTCATGAATCGCTGCCTTCGCGGGAACATCAATACCGCGTGTTGGCTCGTCGACCAAGATCAGCGCAGTTCCTTGCTCAAGAACTCGAGCAATTGCAATCTTCTGTTGATTGCCACCAGAGAGATCGCCGATACGTTGCCAAGGACTTGTGCATTTGATTGAGAGCGCATCGCGCCACTTGTTGGCAACACGCGCTTGATTACTTGAACGCACAATGCCCCATCGACCCATTCGATCAAGAAATGGGAGCGTCAAATTTTCAGCAATCGAAAGCGATTGCGCAAAGCCTTCGCCTCGGCGATCTTCGCTCACTCTTGCCGCACCAGATTTCAACGCCAATTCACGAAGCCATCGACTGCGACCAGAACCAACGAGACCACCGATACCAATGATCTCACCCCTGCGGATCTCGAAAGAACCGGCTTGGAAATATATTTTTTCAGTTGTGCGCGCGCCGCGTGCTTCATATTGTTTCGCCACGCTTCCCGACATTGACCGCACAACCGCGTCATCATCAAGCATCGACAGTTCAGCACTTTCAGCGACCGCGCCATCTCGCAAGATCGTCGCACGATTGGCGACACGGCGCACTTCATCAAGTCGATGAGAGACAAGCGCGACCGCGACGCCAGACTTCGCCATTGTGCGAACTGCATCCCAAAGTTGATCTGCTTCGACTCTTCCAAGAGAACTTGTGGGTTCGTCAAGAAGCAGCACCGATGGTTGCGAGACGAATGCCCGAGCAATCTCGACAAGTTGCCGCGTGCCCGATGTCAAAGTGCTTGCGAGTGCGGTGGGATCGACGATCGCTTCTGCACCAATAGCTTTCAGAGCCTGGCGCGCTTTGCGCAACTGCCCTGCTCGATCAATAATTCCAAATGATGAAATCTCACAACCAAGATTGATATTGTCCGCAACAGTCCGATGCTCCGCGATCGCAGGTTCCTGATGGACAACGCAAACTCCCGCGGTCCGTGCCGAACGCGGCGACTTTGGAAAATAGTTCTTCCCGCACAAATGCATCGAACCTGCATCCAAGATTTCCGCTCCAGCCATGATCCGCAGCAGCGTGCTTTTTCCTGCGCCATTTTCCCCAAGGATTGCATGAATTTCCCCCGCGGCAAGATCAAGATCCACTTTCCGCAGAGCTTGCACACCACCAAATGTCTTGCTGATGCCAGTCAGTCGAAAGGTTGGAGATTTCATTTCGAAAATGTCTTCCAGGAAATGTCTGATCCGCAACTCATGCGAAAGCTCAAATCATTCTTTCAACCACTGAGCGATCGGAGGCTCAAGGACTGTGCGAATGGCGGGCTCGTCGATATTTGTTCGAGTCACCAAAGTGCAGCCGGTGTCGACATCTTTGGGAACACTTTCGCCGCGAATGACTTTCGCCATCGTGGTCACGGCAAGTTCGCCCATACGAAATGGATTCTGCACCACAAGCGCATCGATCGATCCTGCACGCAAACCAGCAACCAACTTTTCGCTCGCATCGAATCCCACAAGATGCACTTTGGCTCCTCGCTTCAGATCCGTCAACGCTTTCATGCCTGCGTATGTCGTGGATTCGTTGGGAGCATAGAAACCGTCTAAATCCGCGAATCGATTCAATAAATTTTCTGCAACTCGATACGCAGAATCCACTGTTGCGCCACCATATTGATCGCTTGACACAATCTGAATAGCAGGAAATTTTTCCTTCATCGTGCTCAAGAAACCATCTTCGCGCAGAGATGTGCTGGCAGAACCTTCCACATAGCGCATCATCACAACCCTGCCTTTGCCTGCGAGTATTCGTCCCATTTCTTCTGCAGCCAAAATTCCACCGCGCCGATTATCCGTGGCAACAAATGAAGAACGACCATCCCACTTGATCCCACTATCGAACACTACGACAGGAATCTTCGCAGTCGACGCTTCTTTCAAACTCGGCACGAGTGCTTGTTCATCAAGCGGTGCGATCACGATTCCTTGCACTTTACGAGAGACCGAACTCTCGACAACTTTGATTTGATCATCGCGATCATCTTCGCGCGCAGGTCCCTTCCAAAGAATGTCGACGCCACTTTCCGACGCTCCCTTCAGCGCTCCAGCATGCACAGTCTTCCAGAATTCGTGTGTCGTTCCCTTTGGGATCACGGCGATCATCGGTCGTGTTTTTTCTTGCGCGGCGAATGCGCCAACACTCGCAATCAATACCAGAGAAGCAAACAGCAGAATCGATCGCCGAAAATTTGAATGGGTTATCAGTGACTGCATCAATGGATCATAGTGGGCGAATTTGCAGAGTATGCGGCAACAAGAGCGTCCCACTTCCCCTGCCGACGCAGGATCATCTCAACTAATTCTCTTATCGCGCCATGACCTCCCTTGGCAACCGTGGTGATCTTCGCAACCGCAAGAATTTCGCGTGCTGAATCTGCGACGGCAACGGCGACTCCAACCTCGCGCATCACTGCGAGATCTGGAATGTCATCACCCACGAAAGCGCATTGTGCTGCTGTGACACCAAGGCGAGCGGTGATTCGGTTCAGAGCCTCGACTTTGTCCGTTGCTCCCTGCTCAACATGTTCGATGTGAAGTTCCCGCATACGGTGCGTGAGAGCCAATCCCTTTCGCCCAGTAATGACCGCAGTTTTACCACCCGAGCGATGCCACATCGCAATCCCAAGTCCATCACGAACGTCATAGCGTTTGAACTCCTCTCCAATATCGTCAAGATAGATTCCGCCATCCGTCAGCGTCCCATCTATGTCCATCACAATGACGCGAATATCAATCCAAGATGGTTCTATTGACTTGATTGCGTGATCAGATTCATAATTTTTCAATATTGCTATCCTTAATGTTATGCAGAAAGTCTACAACAGCCGTTTGATTTTGATTGCCGCAACCCTAGTGATATTGAATGCTGCTTTTGGAATTGCAGCACAAAAAGTTGAACCCACACCTCCTACACGAGAGCAAGCGGTGACTTCACCAACCGCAGCATTTGAATACTTTAGATTTTGTGATGAGGCTTCGACCAAAAAAATTCGCGCCACAATGGAAAATAATCCTGAATACCGCCAATCCTTGCTCACTGGACAATCACCATATGTCGCTATCGTCGGTTGTTCAGACTCTCGAGTGCCATACTCCGAAGTGCTTGGCGCCAAAAGCAACGATGTATTTGCAGTCAACATTGCTGGCAATGTCGTTTCAGATGACGCAATCGCATCGATCGAATTTGCAGTCAAATATCTCAAAGTACCTTTAGTTGTTGTCCTTGGACATGATCATTGCGGAGCAGTATCCGCTTGTATGAATGAAGCCGAAGTTGGTGGAGCATTGCCACAACTGATTGGCAAAATTCGTCCCGCAGTTCAATCAGCAACCAAAGCCTGCGTAGGCTGCGACAAAGAAGCGCTCTTCTCTGCATGCATTGCGGCCAACGCAAAACTTGGTTTGGAAGAATTGATCAATCGAAGTCCGACAATTCGAACATTCGCCAAAGAGGGAAAGATCGCACTTGCGTGTGGCGTCATTGATCTGTCTGATGGTTACATTCGATGGATCGTCACCCCAGGGGAGAAATGAGCGCCAAGAAACTCGCCCGAACCCCAGTCAGAGTGTGACGAAGTTCGAGCGAGTTTCCACCACGTTCTTGTGCTTGTTCTGGAAGTTGCGGAATATGGATAAATCCACCTGATGTCACGCTTTGAAACTCGCCGACTTCGATTCCATGCAGAAGCGTGTACATGATTTCATTGCAGAGAAAAGTTCCCGCGCTCATCGAAAGAAGCGCAGGAATCCCCTCTGCTTCGCATGCGTCACGCATCGCACGAACTGGCAACGATGAGAAATATGCAGCTGGACCATCCTCCACAACTGGCAGATCTTGACACTGCACGCCAGCGTTGTCTGCAATTCGGTCATCTCGCAAATTGACCGCGACCCGCTCGAAGCAGACATGAGTTGCTTTGGCTGATTCGCCAAAGCACACAACAACACTGGGTTGATTCAATTCAATCGCTCCGCGCAGCGCAGCACGACAACTCCGCGAACCTTCGCCGCCAATCACTGGAAGAATCGCATAACTCATAATCGCGCCCGGCCACTCTTCTTCTGAAATCGCGCGTGCCAACATCGCACTGGGATTCACCAAACTTCCGCCGAAAGGCTCGAAACCAGTTACAAGTATTCGCATCATGGCAATGCACGGTACCGAACTGACCGCGTTCATGCGACGCATTCGCATAAGAACAGGTACTTTGTTACTCAGCGATGCACACGATCCTGAGCGAAATCTGCCTGCTATTGATCTTGGTGATTCCGTGCCTCGTCATATCAAATCGCATGCACTTCGGAAGCATTCTTGGCCTTCTAGCGGGCGGGATTCTGATCGGACCAAGCGGTTTCGATCTGATCGAAGCTTCTGGAATTAGCAACAACATCGCGGACATCGCTGTGATCTTTTTCCTGTTTCTTGTCGGGCTCGAACTGCACCCCGCCAAAATTGGAAAGTCATGGCCAAAACTTTTGCTGTTTGGCATACTGCAAATCGTGCTGACAGGTCTTGTTTTGTCAGCTCTTGTTTTTCCAACCTCACGATATTTGTCAGGTGCACTTATCACTGGTTTTATGCTTGCGATGTCCTCGACTGCGCTTGTACTGCAAACACTGCGCAATCGTGGCGAACTGAATTCGAAAATGGGGCGCACCGCTGTCGCAATCTTAATCGTGCAGGATCTTGCGGTCGTTCCTCTTCTTGCTCTCATTCCGATTCTCAATCCAAAGAGGCCAATTGATGCGCCCGTTTCCATCTCTGTCGATACGATCTTTTTTATCATTGGGGCGATTGCGCTCATCATCGCAGTCAGCCGAGTCATCGCCCCAAGAGTCATCGAACACCTTGAACGTCGCGGAGATTCGAGTTCGCTTTCGTTTGTAATTGGATTCTTCGTCCTCGGCGCTGCTTGGGTGGCTGATTCAGTTGGACTTTCTACGGCTATCGGTGCGTTCATCGTTGGAGTTTCGCTCTCAACTTCCACGTCCGCTAAACGAATCGAACAAATCGTTCGCCCACATCAATCGCTGCTCATGTCGCTCTTCTTCGTCTCGGTGGGTTTAAGCATCGACCGCCATCACCTTGCTGGACAACTTTGGAACATCGTCATATTTGTCCCATGCGTGCTGATTCTGAAAATTCTCTGTTTGTACGCACTCAGCAAATTTATGGGAATAACCAATCGCATCAGTTGGCGACTCGCATTTATCCTGTCGCAAGCTGGCGAATTCGGTTTCGTTATCTCGGCGGCGTCTTTCAGCGTCGGCTGGGCAACAGCAACCCAAGTTGCGGTCGCAACGACAGTCATCGCTTCCTCAATGGTTTTGACCCCAGTTATTCAGCGATTTATCACTCCATTGACCGATCGTGAATTGGACGATCCAACTCGTGTGTCCCCGTAAAGCACCAACACCCAAGACATATATGACCAACCAACGGGAACCCAGCGCGCATGAAGTCTTCGAGGTCCTCGCACGAGACCACGCAGATCATCTCCTCGTGTTTCTTCGCGCAGTGGTTCGCGACCGAAGCATGGTTGACGATGTTTTCCAAGAAACGATGATGGTCGCATGGCGCAGGTTGGCTGACTTTGATCGCACTCGATCATTCGGCGCATGGCTTCGAGGGATCGGCTCGAGAGTCGCAATGGATTTCGCCAGCCGGCGACGGATGGTGATCGCTGACCCAACGATGCTGCAAGAGATCGAAGAACACTCCCTTGCATTTGACGGTGACCATGCTCACGCATTTCAAACTCGCATGGGATCACTTGATGACTGCATTGAAAGATTGCCCGCCGATTATTCACAAGTGATTCAAATGGTCTATCGCGCCGAACTTCCACTTCGAAAGATCGCATCCAATCTTTCGCTGACCGAAGAGGCAGTCAAGAAACGAGTGCAACGAGCGCGTGCAATTCTTGGTGAATGCCTGCAACGCAAAGGGGTATTGGCATGAATACGAATACAAATCAATCCGAACCAGACTCGAACGATGCTCCAGAAGATCGCTTCGTGGACGCTCTGCTGACCCACAAATTCACAGAGACCACCCAGTCTATGGATGCTCGAATCAATCGTGTTCTTCGCGCCGTTGAGACACAGAACAATCGCAATTATTCGATTCGCAAGTGGCAATGGTGGGCTCTCCCGCTCGCCGCACTGCTTGCGATGTCGCTTTTGGTCATGCCCACGACAAGTTCTGCATCCGCATTTGTTCGATCCGCCGCGAAAGTGGCAAACAAAAATGTCGATCGACAATATCAAGTGATTCTGATGCCAAAAGTTCGTCGTGATGGTAAACAATCACCGCCGGTCTTGGCCACTCTTGATGTGCGGGATTCTCAGCACATGCGAATCGAAATCCATTATCAGGATGGACGCACCGAGATTCGCGGTCGTGATGGAGAGACTTCATGGGAACAGCGACCCGATGGCTCTGCGATCATTGCCGATCACGACCTACCGTGGCCGCGCTGGGTTGAGACTCCGGATGGATCATTGCTCGTCGATTCGATGGCGGCAATGCTTGAAGATTTGGATGATTCATATGACATTGTGAAAGTCGATGATTCTGAAGCCTGTGGGCAAACTGGACTCCTGCAAATTCGTGCGAGTTTTCAAAAGAGTGAAATTACTCCAGCGAACTCGACAAAGGAAAATGTCAGACGAAATCCTGCTGAACGAATCGAAATGTGTATCGATCCAAAGACCAACGAGGTCATACGTCTTGAAATGTTTTTTCCCGCGAATGATGGACCAAGACCCGATGGACCAAGACCCGATGGACCAAGACCCGATGGCGAGCGCGGACCAAGACCCGATGGCGAACGCGGACCAAAACCCGATGGCGAACGCGGACCAAGACCTGATGGCGAGCGCGGACCAAGACCTGATGGCGAACGCGGACCAAAATCCGATGGCGAACGCGGACCAAGACCCGATG
>SXGU01510624.1_pt1 | contig 49692 bp, 39 predicted proteins | sample 3174531 | NCBI WGS metagenome assembly SXGU01 (sample SAMN11356863, study PRJNA531348) | freshwater metagenome | isolation source: freshwater sample F1-140 | place: China: Fuxian Lake, Yuxi | collected 2017-12-25 | reverse complement strand
GCCGCGACCATGGTCGCCGCCGGCGTCTATATGCTCTGTCGGATCAACGTGCTGATGGTGCCCGAAGCGCTCAGCGTGATCATGTGGGTCGGCACGGCGACGGCGGTGTACGCGGCGCTCTGCGCGGTCACGCACCACGACATCAAGAAGGTCCTCGCGTACTCCACGCTGTCCCAGCTCGGTTACATGGTCGCGGCCTTCGGGCTCGGGGCGGTGAACAGCACGCACATGCACGGCGATACGCCGCACACCGTGTTGCTGGAGGCCGGCGTGGGCGCGGCGATGTTCCACCTCACGACGCACGCCTTCTTAAAGGCGCTGTTGTTCCTCGGCTCGGGTTCGGTGATCCACGCCTGTCACCACGAGCAGGATATCTTCAAGCTGGGCGGCCTGCGGGGAAAACTCCCGATTACGTTCGTGACGTTTACGATCGGCGTCCTCGCGCTCATCGGCCTGCCGCTGCTGGCCGGTTTCTTCTCGAAGGACGCGATTCTCTTTCTCGCCTACGTCAATGACAAGCGGGTCTTCGCGCTGCTCGCGTGCACGGCCATCCTGACCGCGTTCTACATGGTTCGCCTGTGGAAGCTGGTTTTTCTCGGTGCACCGCGCTGCGAAAATGCCGGCCACGCCCACGAGGGCGGCGTCACGCTCACCGCGCCGCTGGTCACCCTCGCCGTGCTGTCGGTGGTGGGCGGATACGGCTGGTTCTATTCCAAGCTCTTTCAGGGGAAATTCGACGGGGTGAAGGATTTGGTGCCGGTGGCGGAAGGTTCGGATCACACGATCATCCTTGCCACGAGCATCGCCGTGCTGCTCATCGGCGCCAGTGCCGCCTGGATGCTGTATCGGCCGTCCCCGGCGGATGCCCTGGCGGTAAAATCCCCCGGCCTGTTCGGCCTGCTCGGCGCGCTCCGGGCCTCGTTTGACCGCGTCTACGACTACTTCGTCGCGAAGGTCCAGCAGCGCTGCGCGATGCTGCTGAATTTCCTCGAGCAGATTTTTCTCGCGGGTCTCATCGTGCGCGGGCTGGCGGGCGTGGTTGGGCTGTTCGGGCTCGGCGCGCGGGCGCTGCACGTGGGCAACGCCAACGCCTACGCCTACTGGTTCCTGCTCGGCGTCGTGGCCCTGTGGGCCTTTGCGACGGGCTTCCTGACGTTCTGACCCGATGAGCCACCTGCCTTTTGATCCCCTGCTGATTGCCATCTTTGCTCCCCTGGCGCTGGCGCTGTTCATCGCGTTCGGCCTGCCGAAATTTTGGTCGGTTCGGCTCGCGTACGTGGCCTTCGCGATTCCGCTGCTGATGGCCTTGCACGCGTGGTGGCATTTTTCGTCGGCGGCCCAGACCAGCGGTTACGCGTTCCTGACCCAGTATTCGACCGGTCTGGATGAGCTCGGCATCACGCTGAAGCTCGGGCTCAACGGCATCTCGCTGCCGCTGTTCGTGCTGGCGGGGATCGTCGGCTTCGCCGCTGGGCTCTATGCCATCCAATCGGACGCGGAGCGTTTGAAAATCTACCTGATGCTGCTGCTCATCATGCAGGGCGGCTTGATGGGCGCGTTTGCGAGCATCGATGTCTTCTTCCTCTATTTCTTCCATGAACTCGCCCTCATCCCGACCTTCATCATGGTCGGCGTCTGGGGCGGCCGCGATCGCAGCTATGCGGCGATGAAGCTGACGATCTACCTGACGCTCGGCGCGATGATTTCGCTGCTCGGCCTGATCGCGCTCTATGCCAAGAGCGGGGCGAACACCTTCGACCTGATCGCCCTGAAGGAGCACCTCGCGCGCTTTCCGCTCGCGACCACGCTGCAGCACAATCTTTTCGGGCTGCTCGTTTTTGGTTTTGGCATCCTGGTTTCACTCTGGCCGCTGCACACGTGGGCGCCCCTCGGCTACGGCGCCGCCCCCAGCTCCAACGCGATGCTCCACGCCGGCGTGCTGAAGAAATTCGGCCTGTACGGTCTGATCCAGGTGGCGCTGCCGCTCATGCCGGCGGGCCACGCCCACTGGGCCCATCCGCTCGCCTGGCTCGCTGTCGTCGGCAACGTGCTCGTCGTCGGCTTCATCACCATCGCGCAACGCGACCTCAAGCAGATGATCGGCTACAGCTCCGTCATGCACATGGGTTACGCGTTTCTCGGCATCGCCGTGGGCACGACGGTCGGGCTCGGCGGCGTCGTGCTGCTGATGGTCGCGCACGGCCTCTCCGTGGCGCTGCTCTTCCTCCTGGCGACGAGCGTGCATCACCGCACGCACACCTTTGCGATGGATGAGATGGGCGGGCTGGCCCAAAAGGCGCCGGTGCTCGCGGCGCTGTTTGTGGCGGCGACGTTTGCCAGCATCGGCCTCCCGGGTTTTGCCAATTTCTGGGGCGAACTCACCATCTTCGTGGCACTGTGGAAATTCTCCCCGCTCATCACCGCCCTCGCCGTCGCGGGAGTCGTGATTTCCGCGGTCTATGGCCTGCGCGCGGCGGCCCGGGTGTTCTTCGGGCCGGCCACGGATCGCATGAATGAGGTCGCCGCGAAGCACCCCGTCGGGGATCTGCGGTGGTCGGAGAAGATTCCCGCGCTGCTGCTGCTCGCCGCGCTCCTGTTCGTCGGCTGCTGGCCGAAATCGCTGTCGGGGCCGATCAACGCCGCACTCGCGACGCCCGCCGGGGTGCCGTCGAGCAACACCCTCCTGCGATGACCCTCGAAGCCGTCAAACTCGCCGCCGCCGACAATCTGTGGGGCGCCATCGTCCCGGAGCTGATGCTCGGCTGCATCGCGCTCGTGCTGCTGGTGCTGGAGATCCTGCTGCCCAAGCGGCTCCACGCGCTCATCCCGGATGTCGCCAGCGCGGGCCTGCTGGGTACGCTGATCGGGCTGATCGTGAACTGGAACTCCGCGCTGCTCGGCAGCGAAACCTTCAGCGGACTGCTCTATCACAGCGTCGCCGGCCAGGTGATGCGCGCGTTCTTCCTGCTGGCCGCGCTGCTCGTCTGCCTGCTCGCCCGTCTCACGCTGGCCCGGCAGGCGATGCCGCGCGTCGAGTTCTATCATCTCGTGCTGATCGTCACGGCGGCCATGATGCTCCTCGCGCAGAGCAACCACTTCCTGCTGCTGTTTGTCACGCTCGAGACCCTCACCATCGGCCTCTACATTCTCGTCAGTTATCACCGCACCAGCGCCGCCTCCCTCGAGGCGGGCCTCAAATACCTCCTGATGGGCGCCCTCAGCTCCGGGTTGCTGCTCTTCGGCATTGTGCTCTTGTACGGGGTCGCCGGGAACCCATCCCTGCCGGCGCACAGCCCGCAGGCGATGCACTACGCGGAACTCGCGCGCTTTCTGACGGCAAACCCCCACAACTTTGTGGCCAGTCTCGGCATCGTGCTCGTGCTCGCCGGCATCGCCTTCAAGATCGGCGCGTTTCCTTTTCAAATTTGGGTGCCCGATGTCTATCAGGGTGCGCCTACGCCGGTGACGGCTTTTCTCGCGGTGGCGTCGAAGGCGGCCGGGTTCGCGGTGCTGCTCGGACTGTGCGGTTCGGGCGGCGCCTTCTCGTCCTACGACTGGCTCGTCACCCCCGTGCTCACGACGATGGCGGCCGCGACCATCCTCTTTGGCAACATCGCCGCGCTCACCCAGCACAACGTCAAGCGGCTGATCGGCCTCTCCGGCGTGTCGCACGCGGGGTTCCTGCTTCTCGGCGTGGTGGCGGCGCGCAACACCCCGATGGCCACGGGAGCGATCTACTTCTACCTCTTTTCATATCTGCTCGCGTCATTTGCGGTGTTCGGCGTGATGGCGCATCTGGCCGGCGCCGACGACTCCGATCAAGAACTCGATCACTATGCGGGCCTGGCGAAGGACAGTCCTTTCCTCGCCACCGTGCTCGCGGTGGGGCTTGGCTCGCTGGCCGGTATTCCTCCGCTGGCGGGCTTCATGGGGAAGATCTTTATCTTCATCGCGGCGTTTCAGTCGGGCGCGCGTGGGCTGCTCGTCGTCGCCGCGGTTGGCGTGGTGATCTCGATCTACTATTATTTCGGCTGGATCAAGGCGGCGTTCTTCGAAACGTGGACCGCACCAGCCGATCCCGCGACCGGTCCCGTGCGACCGGCGCGCACGCCGGTTGGGATCGTGGCTGGCCTCGCCTTGGGCGCCCTCGCGCTCGCTTCGCTCGTCATTGGCTTCTATCCCGGCCCGCTCGGTCAGTGGCTGACCATGCGGTAGCCCGCGTTTCTCCTTTCCCTTTTCGCGACTTTTCGTGCCTGTTCGTGGGCCAATCCGCCGCATGAGAATCACCGGTCTCGCCATCGTCCCGCCGCCCACCGCCGCCGACTGCCCAAAGGTCACGCCGGAGCTCCTGGCTTCTGTCCTCGCACGCTACTCCCGCAGTAACGAGGGCCTTGCGGCCATCCTCTCCAAGGTCGACCTGGCCAACCCCGACGCGTCCATCGATCGCATTCTGAAATTTGTCGATTACGGGCACGCCTCCATTGGCGGGCTCACGGGCGGACTCGCGGTGGCGCTCGACGATGTCTCAATGTGGCTTGCGTACAAGATATTCGAAATCGCCACCATGGCCGACGGCCAGGAGTCGAGCACGCGCTACATCACGATGGATGCGGCCAACGTGCCCACGGCGGAGGAACTCGGCATTCCCGCCGACCTGGCTTCGCGCTGGCGCGACGTGCTCGCGCGGTCTTTCGCGGCGTATCACGCCGAGTATGCGCGGCTCGATGCCCTGGCGACAGCGGAGCCGCACCGGGTGCGCCTGCCGGCCGACGCCAAGCCCGCGGTCGCCACGCGCCTGCGCAAGAATTACGCGCTCGATCGCGCCCGCTACTTCATCCCATTTGCCACGCGGACGAATCTCGGTCTCGTCCAGTCCTCGCGCATGTGGGCGACCACGGTGAAGCAGCTCGCCTCGCTGCCGCACCCGGAGGCGAGGGCGGCGGCCATCCTCATCCGCGACGAGTTGCTCAAGCAGTCGCCTCGGCTCATGCGGCACAGTCTGGCGGACAAATCGTACGAGGAGCAGGCGGGCCAGGAACTCGCGACATCCATCGCCCTTGGTCGCGCACGCCTCTCGGCCGCCCCACTGACGGATGACGTCTGGGTGCGCGTCGACCGGGCGACTCCGCCGTGGCTGGCCGAAACCCAGCCACTGAGCGAGGCTTTGCGGCACCGCGCCAACCGCTACGGCCAGCACGGCACGGCGTCGCGCCGGATGCGCGTGGCGTTTGCCTGGAACAACATGGCGCTGGCCGAGCTACGCGACCTCAACCGCCATCGCACCGGCCATCGCCATACCCCACTCATCCAGGCCGGTTTCTACCTGCCGCCAGAGATCGACCGCGCACCTCATGCCGCCCTGCTGGCCGACCAACTCGAGCTGACCCGGGAACTTCTGGTGCGCAGCTCGCCGGCGTATGTCTACTCTCTCTTGCTGGGTGCGCAGACGCCATTCGAGCACAGCACGCACGCGGACAAATTTATCTACGAGGCGGAACTCCGCACCGGAATGGGGGCGCATTTCCGGTATGCGGAGCATCTGAGCGCGGCCTTGGATGGATTTTTCGCGCAGGTGCCCGAGGCGCGCGAGTGGGTCGTCAGGGGCACGGCCGAGCCAGAGTAGTTTTTGCCCAAAATTGGTTTGCCGCAAAGTGATGGCGTTGTTGTTCTGAGCCGTGCGTTTCGCTCTGAGGTTTCTCACCCTGCTCTTCGTCGCGAATTTTTGCGGGATTTTGATATCGACGCGCGCGGCCGATGTGACGGGTCCGGTCGACGTATCCCAGCGCAACAGCCCGTTCGCACCGGCGGCCACGGTGGTGCCGGAAAAACAGGTGCCGGCGGCGAAAACCAACCCCGGGGTGCAGGACCGGCGATTTGAAACCACCACGGTGGAACGGCAGGCGTCACCGCTCTCCGGGCAGCGTGCCGCCATCGATGTGCGCGAAGCGCGCGACAAGACGATCCGGGAGAAAGACTCGCAACGTCCCGAGCCGCTCACGCCGCCGCTCAGTGCCTTCAACCACCGGTCGTCGGCGATCACGACCGGGACCGACACCGCAAAGCCGGCGACAGTCGCGAAGTTTCAGGACAGCCTGGCCGCGGCCAGTGCGACGAACATGGCGCGGTTTCCGGCACTCGACCGCACGACCGCGGCGAAAATCAACCGTTTTGTTTTTCGCAAGAATCCCCCTGAGGCTCCCGGAGCCCTGGAGGGTGCCACCGTGACGCCTGCGGCGGGCGGATCTGCCATCAAGAAATGATCCTGATCCCACGCCGCCGATGAGCCGGTTTCGCGTTCTGCAGTTCAACATGCAGTTTGGCCAGATCTGGGATGATACCTACCCGGATCGCGCGCCGATCCGGCTCGACGCGACCCTGGCCGAAATTCGCCAGCACCATGCCGACATCATCCTGTTGCAGGAGGTTGAGCGCGCGCTGCCGGATGGCGTGCAGGTGCAGCCACCGCCCAACTGCACGCGCCTCGGCGCGGAACTCGCCGGCTACCAGAGCTGGTTCAGCTATCCGACGGCCGATCCGCGGGAGTTGCCGTTTGGGATCGGGCTCGCGATTTTCTCCCGTACGCCGCTCTACGATCCGATGCGACTCGATCTGCCGTCGCCGCCGATCGCGTTCGATTTCTTTGGGAAAACGACCACCCCGACCGATCGTTTGCTGATCGGCGCCAAGACCCGGGTGGGCGATCGCGAGGTCCAGCTTTTCAACACGCATCTGCTCGCCTTCTTCATGCTCGGTTCCAGCAGCGCTGCGAATCCAGTCCAGCGCAACCTGGTCGCCGAGCAGCTCGCCGCGGCCCGGGGGCCCGCCATCCTGACCGGCGATTTCAACGTGAGCAAACATGGTCCGCTCGTGGCGCAATTTGCCGAGCGCGGCTTTTCCGCCGTGCAAACCTCCGAGGTGACCTGGCGCCGCCGGCCCTTCGTGCTCGATCATATTTTCCACAACGCCCCGTTGCGCTGCGTCGGCCACCGGGTCGTGCCCACGCCGGCGAGCGACCACCACGCCGTCGTGGCGGATTTCGAGTTCGCCTAGCCCGCATTTTTCACACTTTCCGCGGAATTCTCCCCGCGCTTGACGAGTTTCGGGCGGCGTGCGCTTGGATCTCTGGGGTTCATGCGGGCTAAAACAAAACCGCCAGGCGGTATTGAACTTAGCCCGGACATCCCTGAGCACCGCGAACGCAGAAGAAAATCTCGAACACCGTGTGACTCCGCTCGCGAGCAGAGTGCGAAATGTCCGGGCTAGCTCTTGGCGGCGCTCCGGCGCACGGCGTCTTTTTCCGCCTCGCGATCTTCCTCAATCCGGGCGCGCTCGTTGCCGAGTTGCTGTTTGATCTTGTCCAGCTCCTCGAACTTTTGCGCGGCGAGCGCCTCGTCGAGTTGCTTCTTCAGAAAAATCTCCCGCTCGGCCAGCTTGCCTTGGTAGACGCGATCGATTTCGGCGAGCCGGGTTTTTTGCGCGGGGCTGAGCGGCTTGTTGGCGTCGGGATCGGATTTGGCCAGCCGTTCCATCGCGAGTTCGTAGGAGCTTTTCATCGGTGTCCGGAAAGCTGCGGCAAACGGGCAAGGCAGGAAAGCAGGAAACGAGGATAATCGAGGCTTTTTTCCGAGTTCTGCGTAGCGGTCGCTTGGCCCTGATGCCCCGAGGCTTGCCTCGGGGTGGCCAAGCGAAGGGCGAGGGTTCACTTTTCGGCTCAGCCAAATTTCATCCCGAAAATCAGGGTGATCGCCACCACGGCAAACGGTGGCCACCAGCCGCCGTGTTCCTTCCTCCAACCGGCGGCGTAGCCGGCGAGCAGCGTGGCGACCAGCACGGCGAGGGCTGCCGGGCCCACCCAGGGGGCGGCAAAGCGGGCGGGAAAAAACGCGCCCGGGATTTGCACGCTAAGTCGCACCAGCCACTCGATCAGCAGCAACACGAGAGCCGAGGCGTGATTGCACAAGACCGCGCCGGCACCCAGCCCGACCAGACCGCAGAGCAACGACGCAAACCCACCCAGCGTGACCACCATCGCCGCGGGAATAAGCACGAGGTTGGCGAGGAGGGCGCCGGGCGTCAGGAGCCGGAAGAACTGCACGCCGGTGAGGAAGCTGACGAGCATGGTGGCCGCGCCGATGGCAATCGCGCCGGTGGCCATCCGCCACAACCAATCCATCCGGTGCTGCCACCATCGCCAGGTGGCCTTCGGCAGGTCGCGCCACGGCCCCCAGCGGACGAGCCACGCCTCGCCGAGCGGCAGGCCCAGCACCAGCAACGCGAGGACGATCGTGTAACTCATCAGGAAACTCGCGCTGAAAACCTGCAGCGGGGCGACAAGCAGCACGGCAAAGGCCGAGCCCACCAGGCCGGCGAGCACGTTGGCCGGCCGTTGCAGGACGAAGGCCGCCTGGAGAAAAACCGCCATCACAAAGGCCCGCACCGCCGACGGCGACGCGCCGGTGATGTCGACGAAGATCCACAGCAGCAACAGGCCGACGACAAAACGGGCCCAGCGGGGCAATCGAGCCAGGGCCAGCAGCGCCTGCAGCGCGGCCGCGATCACGCCGATATTGAGACCGCTGATGGCGAAGAGATGCATTGTCCCGCTTTGCATGAACACCGCGCGCTGCTCCTCGCTCAATTCGTGGGTCTCCCCCAGCATCATCCCGCGCAACAACGCGGCCAGGGCGGACTGTTTCTCCACAATCCCCCGGTCGAGGATCCGTTTGAAACGGGCGGAGGCTTGCGCGCAAAAACGGTAATAGGCATTGGCCGGTCGCTCCACGGCCAAGACCCGGCCGCGCGTCAGCCGGAAATTTATTCCGGCGCCGGCCAGGTAACCATCAAACGTGTCCGCAGGCGGTTGACGTGGCAAAGTGACAATGATGCCGACTGCCGACACCACCGCGCTGCGGATCGGCGGCGCCTCCCCGCGCCCGAGGGACAGTGAGAAATACACCCGCTGCCCGGCGAGTTCCCGCAGGTGATCGTCCGCGCGCAGCACGGTGCCCAGCCCGGAGGCGCGGCGCGCATCCCGCGGCGCGAAAATGCGGTCGACCTGTAGCGCGAGCCGGGCTTCGCGCGGAGGCAGCGTTTCCCAGGCCGGCAGTCGTGCCCGGTGCAGCGCATGGCTCGCCATGCCGGCCAGGAACATTGCGGCCACGAGGCCGGGCGCCCAGAGGCGTGGAAATCGCCAGACTCCCGTCAACGAGATCAGGCCCGCCAGCGAGGCGGCGGCGAGCAGCCCGACGCCGGCCGTGATATCGCCCGCCTTTCCCGCCGCGAGCCCGGCGATGAACGGCAGCACGAGCCAGAGCAGTGGCGCGCGATGTCCGAGGCTCCGGCTGGTCATGAGTAGTGAGGTATCCGCAATTCCCCGCTAATCGACGCAAATCTCGCCCTTCCCCCCGATCCTGTGCTCCGCCCATCCGCAAAATCATTTGTCACGTATTACGTGACAAATGGTAAAAAGCCGCTCCTGATCACTTGTCACGTATTACGTGACAAAAGAATGGGGAGCGGGTCGAGGGGCGTGGCGTGGCTTGGGCGGCACTTGAAATACCTTTTCATCTTCCGTAAATGGCGGAGATTGGTGGGCCTCACGATGTCCGCGCCCGACCAAACCGATCTTTTTGCCGACGATTCCCCGCCCGCGATCGCGACGCCCGGCCAGCCCGCCTCGTCCGAGGCAGTGCGCCGACCGAGCCAGCCCCTCGCCGCGCGGATGCGGCCGCGCCAACTGAACGAGGTCGTCGGACAGGACCACCTGCTCAAACCCGGCAGTCTCCTGCCCCGATTGGTGGCGCAGAACCGTTTTGGCTCGCTGCTCTTCTACGGGCCGCCCGGCTGCGGCAAGACCAGCATCGCCGAGGCGATCGCGCACGAGACCCAGAGCCGTTTCGTGCGCGTCAACGCCGTCATGTCCAACGTGGCGGAATTGCGCGAGATTCTCGCCGCGGCCCGCCGCCGACCCGAGGCCGCGACGATTCTTTTCATCGACGAGTTGCACCGTTTCAACAAATCGCAGCAGGACCTGCTGCTGCCCGATGTCGAGGAAGGCACGGTCCGCCTCATCGGCGCGACCACGCACAACCCCGGCTTCTACGTCAACCCGCCGCTGCTCTCGCGCAGCCATCTTTTCCGTCTCGAACCGCTGACCACGCCGGCGGTCGCCGGGGTGCTGCAACTGGCGCTGACCGACGTCAGGCGCGGTTTGGGCGAGCGACGTGTCACCGCGGCGGACAAGATTCTCGGCGATCTCGCCGTGCTGTCCGACGGCGATCTCCGGCGCGCGCTCAACTCGCTCGAAGTGATCGTGCTCGGGCTGCCGGAGGGCGGCGTGATCACGGCGGCGGAAATCGAGGTCTTCGCCCGGGAGCGGAGGATTCGATACGATGCGGATGAGGACGAGCACTACGACACGGTCTCCGCGTTCATCAAGAGCTGCCGCGGCAGCGATCCCGACGCGGCGATGTACTGGCTCGCGAAGATGCTCGCGGGAGGGGAGGACCCGCGTTTCATCGCGCGGCGGCTCGTGATTCTCGCCAGCGAGGATGTCGGCCTCGCCGATCCGCAGGCCCTGCCGCTCACCGTGGCCGCGCATCACGCCGTCGATTTCATCGGGCTGCCGGAGGCGGAACTCACGCTCGCCCACGCGACGCTGTACATCGCGACGGCGCCGAAGAGCAATTCCGCGACCGTCGCGCTTGGCGCGGCGCACCGGGCGCTGCAGGAACAGCCGGTGCAGACGATTCCGTCGGCGCTGCGCAGCAAGACCGGCCAGGCGAACAAGCGCCTCGGGCAGGGCAAGGGCTACGACTATTCGCACGATTTCCCCGAAAACATCACCGGGCAGGACTACCTCGAAAAGCCGCTGACGCTCTACACGCCGAAGACGGCGGGCTGGGAGGCGAAGATCGCCGATCGGCTGGCGCGCTGGCGGGAACTCAAGACGCAGCGGCGCCCGGCCGGCTGATTGCAGCCGGGAGTCGCCCGCAATTTCCGGGCGGAATTTCCCGGTCCGGCGACCGGCGGGCCGCGCTCCGCGGAAGATCGCCCGGCGGGAACCCGCTCACAGCGCCGCGAGGGCGGCGCGGTACGAAGCCGCGGCGCTGTCGGCACTGGTGGCCGTGCATTGCAGGTCGCGCAACAGGCCGTTCGCCAGGCCATAAATCCAGCCGTGCACGGCCAGCTCGCTTCCGCGTATCCAGGCATCGCGCACAATGGTCGTGCGGCACACGTTGGCCACCTGCTCGATCACATTGAGCTCACAGAGGCGGTCGCAGCGGGCGGTGCCATCGCCGGAAACGCACTCCAGCTTGCGCTCGTGCTTGTGGCGCACGTCCTGCACGTGCTGCAGCCAGGGGTCGGCCAGGCCGATCCGGTCGCGGTGCAGGGCGGCGTCGACGCCGCTGCAACCGTAGTGGCCGCAGACAATGATGTGCCGGACCTTGAGAATATCGACCGCGAATTGCATCACCGAGAGACAGTTGAGATCGGTATGCACCACGACGTTCGCGATATTCCGATGGACGAAAAGTTCGCCGGGGAGCAGGCCGACAATTTCGTTGGCCGGCACCCGGCTGTCGGCGCAGCCGATCCACAGGTGGGCGGGCGTCTGCTGGCGCGAGAGCGCGATAAAGAAATCCGGTTTTTCGCGGCGGATTTTCTCCGACCACGCTTGGTTGTTCACGAACAGATTTTTCAGATCAGGCATGCGGGAAAGGATGACGAGCATTGGGTTGGTCGGCGTCTCGTCAATTGGAAGTAAGACTCGCGGGGATGCATCAACCCGCTTGCCGTGGGCGGAACCGTCGCCAGAATGCCGGCATGAAACACTTCGTCGCTGGGCTCGTTTCGTTTGCGCTGCCGCTGTCGGTGCTTGCCCAACCCACGCCCGCTCCCGCGCCGGCGGCACCGGCTGCCAAGTCCGCCCCCGCGCCGGGAACGAAAGTCCCCGCCGGCGCCAAGGCCGCGGCGGGGAGCAAGACCGCGCCCGGGGCCAAGGCCCCCGCTGCCGCCAGCACCAAGGCTCCCGCCAAGGGTGTCGCGGACAAGGCGGCCAAGGCAGAGGAGGCTCCGCCGAAGATTGAAGGCATGGAGATCGCGCGCGGCGCCAAGGGTTTTCTCGGGCTCCAGGTGACCGGGGGAAATTTCAAGCTGTCGTTCTACGATGGGAAGAAGAAGCCGATGGCGCCCGATGTCGTGCGAGCGACCTTGCGTTGGAGTCCGAAATACCAGCCCGGCCCTGAATTCTACGTGCTCGGTCCGGGAGATGGAAAGTCACTCACGGTGGCGAAGAACGTGCGTCCACCGTACCAGTTCAAGCTGTTCGTCTCGATGTTTGTGGAAGGCGTGGAGGAACCGACGGAAAGCTTCGTGGTGGATTTCACGCAGTAGGCGCCGGGGCTGGGCGCGGTCGAAGTCCGAAAGATCCACTCCGCGATTGCGGTGCTGCCCAACCGCGTTGACAGCGGCGCTGGTGCGCGAGACGTTCGCTGCCCGCCATCCGCCATGCCTGCAACCGAACTTCCGTCCTTCGATTCTGTGGAATCCGCCATTGCGGACATTGCCGCCGGCAAGCTCGTGATTGTGACGGATGACGAAAATCGGGAGAACGAGGGCGACCTCATCATGGCGGCCGAAAAGGTGACACCGGAAACGGTCAACATGATGATCCGTTACGGCAGCGGCATTGTGTGCGTGCCGACGCTTGAGCCGCATTTGCGCCGGCTGGGCCTGGGTCCGATGGTGTCGCGCAATCGGGAATCGCATCGCACCGATTTCACGGTGAGCGTCGATGCGGCCGATGGCATTTCGACGGGGATCAGCGCGTACGATCGCACTCTCACCATCCGCCTGCTGGCCAACCCCGCCACGCACCCGGAGCAGCTCGTGCAGCCGGGCCATGTGTTCCCCTTGCGTGCGCGGGCGGGCGGGGTGCTGGAGCGGGCGGGGCACACGGAGGCGGCGGTCGATCTCGTGACCCTTGCCGGGCTTTCGCCGATCGGGGTGCTGTGCGAACTGGTCAATGATGACGGCACCGTGCAGCGACTCCCGCAATTGGTGGAGTTTGCGCGCAGGTTCGGCCTCAAGATTATTTCGATCGCCTCGCTGATCGAGTACCGGGCGAGGCGGGATCAACTCGTGGAATTGGTGACAGCCCAGCCCTTCGCTTCCGAGTTTGGCGCCTTCACGCTGCATGTATTTCGCAGCCGGCTCGATGGGCGGCATCACCTCGCACTGACCTGCGGCACCCTCGGGCCGGAGCCGACCCTCGTGCGCGTCCACAGTGGGAATTTGCTGAGCGATTTATTCCGGGCGAAAGGGACGCCTGGCCACCCCATCCTCATGGCGTCACTGGCCGCCGTGGCGCGGGAGGGCCGGGGAGTCGTGCTCTATATGCAGCCGGCCAATCCGGGCGAGACGATGGTCCGCTGTCTGACGGCCCGGCCGGGCGAGTTGCCGCCGCCGATGAGCTTCCGCGACTATGGCTTGGGTGCGCAGATTCTCGCGGCGCTGGGTCTGGCGAAAATCCGGCTGCTCTCGAACAGCACGCGCAAAGTGGTCGCGCTTGACGGTTACGGTCTCGAGATTGTGGAACAGGTGCATGTTTAGAGCGCAACTTCCGACACCGCGCCGCGAAGAGCTGCGGGACTGCGGATGGAAAGCCAGCGAACGCCCACCCGAATAAAATTGCTCCGCATGGAGCTGCCCGGAGATCCGACTGTGTGGCGATGGCGACTCCGCGGGCGAAGCTCGTGGGGTGAAGGCGAAATCCGGTCTGAGACTTTGCACAGGGAAAAGATTTTCCGGCATCGGTCGGCTCAGAAAAAACAAGTTGCGGCGGTCACCCCGGGTCGCGCAACCTGTCCGGCTCGACCGATGCCAGCCTCGAAAATCCACCAGTACCCTCAATCCATCCGGCCCTGTTCCGTCAGAGGGGCGGGTTTGGCCGCAGGTTTTGGCGGAGCGAAAACCGCATGAGCCTGGATTCACCCCACGCGCGAGGGATTACGGGTGCGGCGTTCCGCATCGGCCTCGTGGCCGCGCGCTACAACGAGACGCTCGTCGACGGCCTGCTGGCCCGCGTGCGGGCGCGGTTGCGGGCGGCCGGGGTCAGGGCGGCCAATGTGGAGGTGGTCCGCGTGCCCGGTTCGCATGAGGTGCCTTGGGCGGCCCATGAACTGGCCTTGACCGGAAAAGCCGCCAAACGCGGGGGCGGGCGATTTGACTGCGTGCTGGGCCTGGGCGTGTTGATCGCGGGCGATACCAGTCATCATGAGATGGTGGGGCAGAGCGTGTCGGCCGCACTGCAACGAGTCGCGCTGAAGACGCGCGTGCCGGTTATCAACGGTGTGATCGTGGTCAATTCGCCAGCCCAGGCCCGGGCGCGCTGCGTCGGACGGATCAACCGCGGGGCGGAGTTTGCGGAGGCGGCGCTGGCCATGGCCGCGTTGCGGCGGAGGTTCTCGCGATGAGCAAAGCCTTGTTCGTTCAACGGCGCGACGGGCGGGTCGCGGCACTGCAATTCCTGTACGCTTGGAGCCTCAATGCGCCGCATAACCTGGCCGAGGATCTCCGGGTGTTCTACGAAGGCTGCGAGCAACCCCGGGAGCACTATGCCTATGCGGATGAGCTGATCCACGGGGTGATCGAACATCAGGGTGGCATCGACGCCCAGATCAAGGCGCTCGCCCAAAACTGGGAATTCGAGCGCATAGCCAAGATCGACCTGGCGATCCTCCGGCTCGCGATGTTCGAGATGGTCCACCGGAAGGATATTCCGCCGGTCGTCTCAATCAACGAGGCCATCGATCTCTCGAAGCAATTTTCCAACGCCGACTCCAAACGATTCATCAACGGCATCCTCGACCGCCTCCGGGGTCAGCTCGGCCGCGATTCGCGCAAAGCCGAATAGGAATTGAAACGTGGAGATCGCGAAGCCCGTGGAGAGACCCGGCTTCGCGCGCTCCGCCGCCCCGTGTTTTCACCATGTTTGGCTTGTTCAAGAAATTCAAAGACGGGTTGGCGAAGACGGTCTCGGCCATCGCCCAGAAGACGCACGGGCTCTTCGGCGGACGCAAGATCGACGCCGCTTCCCTCGATGAACTTGAGGAGGCCCTCTACACCGCCGATTTTGGGGTCGAGACCACGGCCGAGATACTCGCCGAGATCAAAAAGGTCTACGGACAGGACAAATCCCTGCAGGGGCGCCAGGCGGCCGAGATTGGCGCCGCGGTGCTGCAGCGTGTCCTGGCCGGCAGCGAAGGGGTGCTGGAGTTCGAGGGAGGCCGGGCGCCCGCACCCGGCGATTCGCGGAGTTCCTCCTCCCCCGAGACTCACCCGCCGTTGGTGGGGCGGGAGCCGACCATGGCTTCGGCGGACACGGTGGGCACCCGGCCTCCGAAATACGAGAAGACTCCCATCGTCATCGCGATGATTGGCGTGAACGGCTCGGGCAAAACGACAACGTCGGCGAAACTCGCCTGGAAGCTGAAACAGGAGGGCCGGACGATCACGCTCGCCGCGTGCGACACATTTCGCGCGGCCGCGGTTGAGCAGCTCAAGAGTTGGGCCACCCGGCTCGATCTCGAAATCGTCGCCAGCCACACCGGGGCGGATTCGGCGTCCGTGGCCTTCGATGCGTGGCAGGCGGCCAAGTCTCGCGGGCGGGACTATCTGATCGTCGATACCGCGGGCCGGCTGCACACGAAAAGCAACCTGATGGAGGAATTGGCAAAGATCCGCCGCGTGCTCCAAAAAAACGATCCCACCGCGCCGCAGCATCGCTGGCTGGTGGTGGACGGTTCCATCGGCAGCAACTCGATCGAGCAGGCGAAGGCGTTTCACCAGAGTTTTGGCCTGACCGGGTTGGTCGTCACGAAACTCGACGGCACGAGCCGGGGCGGGGCGTTGGTCGGGATCTACCGCCAGCTCAAGCTGCCGATCTATTTTCTCGGGCTTGGCGAGCAACCCGAAGATTTGCAGCCCTTCAGCGTGGAGAATTACGCCAAAGCGGTATTCGGAATCGACTGACTCGGAGCGTGCTTCTGCCGCCGCTCCGCCGCCGACCGCGGCAGCGCCGCGGTGGGCCATGATCGATCCGGGTCGTCGCAGCCCGCAACGATTTCGGCTTAACCGCAGATAACGCGGATTATGGCAGGAGCAGAAACGGGGTGCAGACGGAGTGGTGGTTCGGTTCGGCGTTCAGCGGAGATATTTGAAAATGCCTTGGTGGGATCTCTGGTTGCTGCCCGGTGTCGCGAGGGAATCTGCGGATCAAAACGTCAGGCGTACGCCGCCCAGCACGCCGCGCCCGGGTTGCGGCGCAAATTCCTTCAGGAACGAACCGTGTTCGCGGGCGGTTGCTGCGGTGAGATTCTTGCCGCGAATCCAGAGTTCATACGTGACGCGCGGCGTGGGAATCAGGTAGCTGACGCTGGCATTCAACAAGGCATAACCCGGGGTGGAACTCTCGTTGGCCGCGACCCGGCGCTGGTCCGCGATGTGGCGTATTTCGAGTACCGCCTGCCACCGGCCGTCCTCGAAATTCAAGCGGGCGCCGTAGCGGAATGGCGGGATGCGCGGCAACGGTTCGCCGCTGCTGCTCTGCCGCGCGCGCACCGAGTCGGCGCTGAGTTCAAGGTGCAGCCGCCCCTGCGCGGTTTCGAACAGATGCAACGTGAGTTCGGCTTCCCCGCCGGCGAAACGAGCGTCGGTTGCGACGAATTGGAATGGCGTGAGACCGTCCGGATTGCTGGTGGCGGGGATCGCGGTGGCGGGCAGTTCCCGTTCGAAGATGTAATTGCTAAACCGGTTGACGAAGGCGCCGACGGAACCTGTGACGAAACCGGCGCGGCGTCGGACGTTGAAATCGAATCCCAGCGAGCGCTCGGGGCCGAGTCCGGTGGTGCCGACCTCATAGGAGCCGGTGCCACCGTGCGGACCGTTGGCGAAGAGCTCCGCTGCCGTGGGCAGCCGCTCGCTGACGGCGAGTGACGCGCCGACCGACCAGTCTTTTGCCGGGTACACGACCAGCCCAAGCGAGGCACTGGTGCCGCCGAATTTTTTCCGCTGGCCGGAACGCGCGGCGTAACCGGGCACCCGGGGCAACGCCGGATCGACGTCACCCAGTTTGATGTGCTGCACCTCGTGACGCGCTCCCGCCTGCACTGTGGCATGGGCGCCCAGCTTCAGCTCCTCCAGCGCGAAAATCGCGCCGCTTTGCGTCAGCGACGGGGGCGTGACGACCTCTTCGCCGATTGCCGCGAAATCGCTGCGGGCCGACTGCACGCCGATCGTGCCCGTGACGGCACCGAGCGCGACATGCGGTAATTCGAGCCGGCCCTCCCACGCATCGTTGTGAAAGCTCGTGTTCACCGTCGTGCCGCCGCTGATTTCGGCATGGGTGTACGTGCCGAGGCCGACGCGCGCTTTTGCACCGCGGAAAATGCTGAAGGGCCGGGTCACTTCCCCTTCGAAATCGAATCGCGTCTGGCGCATCCGGATGCTGATGTCTCCGCCGTTCGGCACGCCATACTCTGTCTCGGAGTGTTGAAGCCCGCCCCCGGCGCGTCCCGCCGCCCAGAAGAAGCCCGTGCCGATGGAGCCGCTGAAGGTCTCGCCGGCGCTGCCCGGCAGGATTCCGTCGGGCTGGACCGCGGGTGCGGCGGCATCGATGCGCGCGACGCCGGGGATCCGCAGGTCGCTCGTTTTTTGTTTTAACGCATTCACCCGGACGGCGACTTGTTTGCCGCCGCCGCCGACGGAGAGAATCGCCGCGCGTTCGCGGGCCGCCCCGCCGGCGCGCAATTCGATCGCGCCGGCGGCCCGGCCGTCGCCGCCGGCATCCGGAATCGCGTTGTCGATGACGTTGACCGCGCCCCCGATGGCCGAGCTGCCGTAGAGGAGGGTGCTTGGTCCGCGCAGCACCTCGATGCGCGAGGCGAAGAGCGGTTCGAGCGCGGTATTGTGATCGGGACTGACGCTGGACGCGTCGAGCACGCCGACGCCGTTGTCGAGCACGCGGATGCGATCACCGCCCAGACCGCGGATGACGGGGCGGCTGGCCCCGGGTCCGTAGGAAGTGGCGCTGACGCCGGGCACGCCGTTGAGAGTTTCCCCGAGGGTGTTTTGCGCGAGCCGGTGCAGTTCCTCGCCGGCGAGCACGGAGGTGCCCTGCGCGAGGTCAAACATGGTCTTGGGATCGTGGCTGGCGCTCACGACGAATTGGTCGAGGTGCTGGACCTTGTCGGTGGCGGGAGCGGTGGGCGGCGCCGCGGTCAAAGCGATTTGGGCGCGCGAGAAATTCGCAAGGCAGAGGAACAGGACGGGAAGATGGCGAAAAGCGGACATGACGAGATTGGGTTGAACGGAACGACTGCGCGCACCCACGCGAAAGCGTGCGGTTCGCAACGAGGCATCGCGCAATCAGGCGCGAGGCGACGACTCAACTGACCCAACTCAACGGCGGCCCGCGTTCCGGCTGACGGAGATAACGCGGGGACACCAAATGGAACTCGGCGGCGGCAACCGGGGAAACGCCTTGCGGAGGAAGGGCCGGCGGCGTGAGGTCCGCGGGGCCGACGGGCAGTGAGACGCCACTGGCGAACAGGACGACCGCGCAACCGGCGTCCTTGGCGGAATGATCGGAATCGTGGGGTATCGTGTGTCCGGAGCAATCGCTGGCGTCGGCGTGGAGCCAGGCGTGGGCGGTGGGGCTTGCGGAAAAAATCGTCAGGGCTAGCACCAAGGCCGCGCTCGCGGCCGCGATGAAGCGGCGGAGTCGGTCGGCGGACCTGGTGCTGACGAGGGGAGACATGCGGAACGCGAAAGGTTTCAAGAATGGCAAACGTGTCAACTGGGTAGCGTGGATCGGAACTACTTCGCCGGACCCGCGATCAGCCGCACGTCGAAGAGCCACCACGCGCCGTCGCGTTTTTCCACGCGACCGAAAAACTGCTGGCCTGCCGCCACCGCGCCACCGGTCAACTCCGGAGCCACTTTGAACTCGCGCGTGCCTTCGCCGAAAACTCCCGGAAGCTCGAAGTGCCTGACCTGCATCGTGGCGGCTTCCGGCTTCACGCCAACCATCACGCCGCGAATGGAAAACCCCCGCAACTGCTCGGCCGTCGGCGCGCAGTCGCAATTCTTTTCCGCTTCGAGCAGATCACCCTCGGGCACGCTGACGAGCAACGTGCGCAGCGCTGGCGCGTCTTCTTGTGAAAACGTGACGAGCACTTGGGCCGCCACCTTGCCGCCAGCGTAGTCACGCACGAGCGCGAGACGCGGAAAGCCCTTGATCTTCGCGGTCCCGGCGGCGGTGAGCGCGATCGGTTCGGTGGTTGTGAAATCGGGCGTGATCCGACGCAACCAGAGCGTGCCGGCAACGTCGACCCAGGTCACGAGAAACGCACCGTCGTGCAGTAGCACGGTGGCCACGCGGCCGGCCGGCTTGGTTTCATTAATGCGCAGAGGCATCAGAAAACGCGCACCGGCATCGGGCGAAAACGAGGCGAGCACGCGCGGGTCGTTGTCGGCGGCGGTGAACCAGGCAACCGCCACGCGCCCGCCGTCGCTCGCGAGCTGCGGGCCGTTGACCGGGCACGCGTTGATGCGCCAGTCGTCGCTGTTCAAGGTCCGCGGCTCGTCCCACTCGCCTCCCCGGAACCGGGTGACGCGGATATCGCGCACCTCCTCGTCGCCGCGTCCGCGGTACGTGAGCAGCGCGGTGCCGTCGGGAAACGCCGTGAGCGCGGTCTGGCAGCAATCGCACACCGAGTCATCGACGAGCAGGTCGGGCCCGCGTTCGCCCACGATGCGGGCGAAGAGTTGCTGGGCCTTGCCGCCCTTTTTCTTCGCGCGGCCGTCGAGCCACGCCGCGAGCACGCGGCCATCGGCGAGCGTGGCGAGTGAGACGAATTCGACCGAGTCGCTCTCATGCGTGAGCGCGGCGGGCGGAGTCCAGGTCTGGCCGGCGTCGGTGGTGCGGCTGTGGAAGGCGCGATATCCCGGGCCGTGATGGTCGTGGCCATCGCCGAGGGAGGTTCCGGTCGCGGGCGCGGGGTTGTTGACGAACCACACCGCGGTCGCGCGGCCCTGCGCACCCACGGTGACAGCGGGAAAGTCGGCCCAGTTTACAAACCAATCGGGGCCGTGCGCGATGGTGCGGGCGGCGGACCATTGCTTGCCGGCTGCATCGAACGTGGCAAAACGCAGGGCGGTGTCCTGGCCGGTGCGCTCGAGCCAGGTGAGCCACGCCACGCCGTCCGGGCCCACGGCCAGCGAACTGCCGCTGGCGCCCGCGACGGCGGCGGGGGTTGCGACGTCCTCGGTCGTAATCCGGGGAACGGCACCAAAGGCGGAGATCGACAGCAGAACGAGGAAGGTGGCGACTGCTCGAATCATGGTCGCTATCATCCTCAATTTCGCCGCCGCTGCAACCCGCACCTTGCACGGATCTCATTACGAACCCGGGCTGCGGCAAGCACCCCGCAGCTGCGACGAAGCGCAGCCCTCCGAAACACGTGCTTCGTATCGGAGGGCGACGCTTTGTCGTCGCCGCCATCACGTCGTGGCCCGGTACGAAATTTCGATCCGTTCACCAATGGTTGGCCGAGTGTTGGAAACGAGATCCGATCAAGGTGCCTGCTGCTACAGCGGGTCCTGAAAGCGGGAACAGGTCGATAGTCGATCCAAGGAAACTCGTTGGTTGACCCCAACTCGGCCGCAGGATGGCCTGTTGATCGTAATCGTTGCCTTCAATTCCCACCGCCCCCTCTTCGGCCCACCAGAGGCGAGAATTTCTTCATTGCCACGTATTTCACCCGACCGGCTGCTCACACCAGATATCTCGCACCATGACGCTTCCACGCCCACGCTTTCTCGCTCTCACGATGGCTTTGGTTGGCCTCGCGGGGACCACCGCCGAGCTTTCCGCGCAGGGCTGTGTTCCGGGGCGCTTCATGACCCTGAGCCTCGGCCCTGATGGCATCACCCAGCTCCATGAAGGCGAATGGCAGGTCACCTCCAGTTATCGTTACCTTTACGCCGACGAAGGCTGGCAGGGAAGTGAGCGGTGGCCGGAGTATGAAACGGTCGTCGGCAACCAGATCACCGTTCGAATTTCAGGCGACGTACGCGATCAATGCACGTTACAGTGCAACGCTGACGTTTCCGGGTTTCGTCGGGAAGACGTCCAGTCCCGCCGAGCACAACGGCACGCGGCACAGTGTGAGCGCGCGCGGCATCGGCGATATGCGGTTGATGGGGAGTGCGTGGCTTTTCAATCCCGCTGAGAATCAGAATGGAAATATTTCCCTTGGTGCGGGCTTGAAATTGCCGACGGGAAAACAGGACGCCAAGGCGTTGTTTTATAAGTCCACTGGTCCGGAGATGCGGCCGGTTGACATTTCGATTCAACCCGGTGACGGCGGTTGGGGTTTCATGCTGGAATTGGCCGGATATCGTAAATTTGCCGGCAATTTGATCGGTTACGCGAATGGCTATTATTTGATTAATCCCCGCGAAACCAACCGAGCTTACACCCCGGTTCCGTTCTATGGGCAGATCTTTCCGTTGTCGGTGCCCGACCAGTATCTCGGCCGCGCCGGCCTGGCCGTCGCCAACTGGCCCTGGCAGGGATTGAGCGTCAGTTTCGGCACGCGCATCACCGGGGTGCCGGCGCGTGACTTAATCGGAGGAAGCGAGGGTTTTCGCCGGTCCGGTTACACGGTTTATGCCGAGCCGGGCATTTCCTGGTCGCTGGGGCGAAATGCTTTCACGCTCTTCATCCCTAATCGCATCTACGCGAACCGAACAAACAGCATCTACGACGATCGGTACAACGGCAAAGGCCGTGGGGCGTTTGCACGGCATCTCTACGTCACGAGTTGGTCGCGGACGTTTTGACGCGTTGCGGCACTTTTGTCTGACTATCGGAGCTTAGAAGCCAACAGGTTGGTCTCTGCGGCCAGGTGGGGCTGGCTCTCGGAGCCGGCCTCCTTCGAGTCGGTGGGTTGTTCCGGAAGAAGCCGGCTCTGAGAGCCGGCCCCACCTCGGAAACCGCTCCGCCAATCGATCGCTGAGTTTAGCACGCGGCTGCGCAGTCACTTTTCCCCAGCGCGATCTCGGAAAAAAAGCCACATTGCACTGTTCGTGATCCCAGCATCGCCTCATGGATTCAAAGCGTATCTCGCTGACGGAAATGACGGGCCTCCCACAGATTCAGAAAGGCCACAGATGCAGAAAGCAGACCATCTGCGGTCTTTCTGAATCTGCGGGAGGCCAAATCCAAAAACCTCCTGCCGCCGCGCTGGGCCTCCGCGGTTCGACTGCTTATTTTTGCTCGTAAGCCTCGAGGCGCGCCGGCATTTGCTGGAGCGCCCCCTTCCCATGCCGGACTCCACACCAGCGACGGCGAGCCGCGCCGTCTTTCTCAGTCACGCGCACCAGGACTCCGATGTCGTCCAGCGGATCGCCAATGCCCTGGAGAACGCCGGAGTGGAAGTGTGGTTTGACCGGAAAGAGCTGGTGGGAGGCGATGCGTGGGACGCCAAGATCCGCCGGCAGATTGCGGAGTGTGCGCTGCTCATTCCGGTGATTTCGGCCAATACGCAGGCGAGGCTGGAGGGGTATTTTCGAATTGAATGGAAACTCGCGGCCCAGCGAACGCATGCGATGGCCGAGGAAAAACCGTTCTTGTTGCCCGTGGTCATCGACGAGACGCGCGACAGCGAGGCCAGGGTGCCCGGCGAGTTCCGGGCAGTGCAGTGGACGCGGCTCCCGGGAGGCGAAGTCACCGCAATGTTTGTGGAGCGCGTTCGCCGACTGTTGGATCACGGGCCGGAGGTCGGAGTGGGCGCGGGAGCGGCGCGAGCCGCGCCAGGAATCGGCCGTGCCGGCGCGGGATTTGCGCCGAAGACCACCGCCCGCCGGTTTCCCGCCTGGGCGTTTGCGGCATTGGGCGTGGCGGCACTGGTTGCGTTCGTGGCGTTGCGCCCGCCCGGGAAGGAGAAGCCCGCCTCACGCCCGCCGTGGAACGGGCCCAAGTCCATCGCGGTGCTGCCGTTCGAGAACCGCAGCACCGAGAAAGAAAACGAGTTTTTCACCGATGGAGTGCATGATGAGATCCTGTCCCAGTTGTCGCGAATTCGGGAATTGCACGTCACGTCGCGCACTTCGGTGAAACAATACCGTGACACGAAGAAGACGGTGAAACAAATCGGCGAGGAGCTGGGGGTGGCGTACATTCTGGAGGGCAGCGTGCAACGGGCCGGGAACAAGGTAAGCGTGACCGGCCAGCTCATCCGGACCGGGACCGACGGTCACCTATGGGCGCAGAACTATGTCCGGGATCTCACCGACATTTTTGCGCTGCAGGCGGACTTGGCCAAGGCGATCGCGAGCGAGTTAAACGCCACGATTTCCCCACAGGAGAAACTACGCATCGAACGCCGGCCTACGGCGAATCTCGACGCCTATGACTTCTATCTGCGCGGGAAACCCTACTTCGGCACGGACCGCGAGGCGACCGATCGGAGCATCGTGATGCTGCGGAAGGCCATCGCCCTCGATGGCAATTTTGCGGAAGCGCACGCGGTCCTGGCGCTGGCCTATGGCAATCTCGCCTATTTTTTGGATGCAGCGAACAAACAATGGGAGACCTTGGCTGACGCTGCGATGGCTCGGGCGCTGGAACTCAATACGGAACTTCCCGAAGCCCACCTGGCGCTGTCGCGGTTTTACTTCAGGCCTTCGAACGGTTTTCAGCTGGAGAAGGCCATGGCCGAAAGTCGCCGCGCGCTGGGAATCCGGCCGAATTTGAGCGAAGCGCATTCGATGCTCGGGTCGATTTGTTTTCACACCGGACTCGTCGAACAATCGCGGAAGCATTACCAGAAGGCGGCTGACATCGATCCGGGAGGTGGCACCGCCAGATTTGATTTGGCCGTCATTGAACTCTATCAGGGGCGGTATGATGCCGCCCTCGGGGGAATGGCGAAGTATCGAAAATCAAAGGTGGATTCGATGGGTGAATATCGTGTCGTCAGTGCGCTGATCTACACCGGGCGAAGGAAAGACGCCGCCGATCGCCTCGCCGAGGTGTTCAATCGATTTCAGCAGGAGAATCTCAAGGACGGCGGGGGCCTCCTGACTGCCATGCAGGCGCTCCTCCTTGCGGTCGACGGAGAAAAGGACGGGGCCGTGAAAAAAATCAGCGAAGCGCAGGAGAGTGGGGAAAGGCTTCGGCCATTTTCACCACACCCAGCATGCGATCGCCTCGGCGTATTCACTCCTCGGCGATCTCGATCAGGCGATCAAATACCTGCGAGCGGCGGCGGAGAACGGCTATCCGAACATCACCTGGTTCAAGCGCGATCCGCACCTCGCCAATTTACGCAAGGATCCGCGCTTCGATCAACTCATGGCCGAATTACAGCCGCGCTACGAGCGGCTCAAGGCGCTGGTGGAAGCTCCGCTCGTCGAGGTCAGGTAGCGGAGGGAAGCCGGATGGCAGCTGAGCGGTTGGAACTCACCGACGAAGAATTTTCGGAACGCGACAACCCGGCTTCGGCGTCACAGCCCGCGCAGAAAGTTGAACGTGCGATCGATCTGCCCGGGCAGGGTTTCGTGCGAGAAGTCGGGGTAGATCACGACGTCCTTCTTCGCGGTGATTTTGTTGTACGCGGCAAACTGCGAACTCGGCGGGCAGATGTTGTCCATGAGCCCGGTGAACAGCAGGACCTCCGCCTGGATGCGGGGGGCGAGAAATTGGACGTCGATATAGCCGAGCTTCGTGAAGATTTCCTGCTCGCGTTCATGCCGCGGATCGAAGGCACGGAAAAACAGCCGCAGTTCCTCGTAGGCGTTCGTGGCGTGGTCCATTTCCCAGACGCGTTGGTAGTCGCACAAGAACGGGAAGACGGGTGCGGCCCGCCGGATGCGCGGCTCGAGTGCGGCGCACACCAGGGACAGCGCCCCGCCTTGGGAGGCGCCGAAGCAGCCAACGCGCGCGGCGTCGACTTCGACAAAATTCATCACGACGCGCGCAAGTTGCACCGTATCGAGAAACAACTGACGGAACATCAGCCGGGCCGGATCCGGGTCGTCGAGTCCGCGCACGATGTGTCCGCGGAGCGTGGTCCCCTTCACCCGGGCGTTGTCCTCGGACCGGCCACCCTGGCCGCGGCAGTCCATCGCGGCGTAGCAAAAGCCCTCGGCCGGCCAGCCGAATTTGTCGAGCCAGTCGCCGGTGTGCCCGGAATAACCATGAAACTGCAACACGGCGGGATGCTTTGTCCCGGCGGCCGACTTCGGTCGGAGGTACTTGGTGTAGATTCGGGCGCCGCCGACCCCGGTGAACCAGAGATCAAAGCACTCGATCTGGCGGGAGTGCACGACCGGGGACGGGCGCAACTCCGGGCATGGATCCGTCGCGTCAAGCTCGCGAAGCGCCGCGACCCAGTAGGCGGCGTGGTCCGCGGGGCACGGGTTGCGTCCGCGGTAGGCGTAGAGTTCGGTCAGAGGCAGGTCGATGAGGGGCATTTTAGGGAGGCGGAGAGGATTGTCGGGCTAGCGTGAAATCCTGAATCTGTCAGCAGTCATCGGGGAATATAGGGGCGAAAAATTTTGGAACGAGGCGGCAAACCCCAGACCAAGGCGGGTTCAAAAAACGCGCACGAGAGAGCGCTGGCCGACATCAATCATCCCGGTGGCTCCATGGGCCGCGCTCTTGCGCACCAGACGCCCGGCCTCGTCAAAGACGCCGATTTCTCCGGGGCGGCCGCGCAGCGGGGCGTAGAACTCGCGCTGGTCGGAATCAAAGGCCAGCGCGGGGCCGGCGGGTTGGTCGAGCCGCAGGGCGCGGACAAATTTTCCGCGCAAATCATGGACGGTGATGCGTTGCCCGTCGGTCCCGAGTGCCAGCAGTTGATCGCGGATGGCGTCGAAGGCGAGGCCGGTGGGCGTCCCGCCGGCCTCGGCGAGGGTGAATTCGCCGAGGTATTTGCCGAGGCGCGTGGTCTCGAAAACCTGACCGGCCTGCGGGCCGAGAAGAAACAAGTGTCCGTCGCGCGGGCGGACGGCGAGGTCGCCGCCACCGGAGGGCAGGCCGGCGATTGCGAATTCACGTTTGATCGCGCGGGCCGGGCGGTCAACGACGCGGATGAGGTTGCCGGGGTGCAGGCGCAGGAAAAAATGATCGGTGAACGGGTCGTAGGTGAAGCCGCTGACCTGCTCGTCGGTCTCAAGAAAACTGGGCACCTCGGCGGTGCGGCTGTCGCCGGTGTCGAGGACGGGGCGCTCCTCGCCGCCGGTGATGGCATAGAGATGGAGCGGCCCGCGGGTGGCGCAGCCGGCTCCGCCGCAGGCGAGTGCGGCCAGCGCCAGGCCGAGTTTTCGCGTTGTCATCGCCGTGGTCCGGCGCGTGAGTCGGGGCATGAAAGTCGCATTTATCAGTGGCACGAGCATCGTAAATTCCACGCTGTTTGCGGAGTGGGAAGCCAGGAAGATCGAGACGAAGTTCGGCTCCGTCACGTATAAAACGCGCGGAGACCACGTGTTGATCAACCGGCATGGCTATGCGGTGCCGCTGCCCCCGCACTCGATCAACTACCGGGCCAACCTTGCGGCGCTCGCCGGGCTTGGGTTTGAGAATGTGGTGTCGCTCAACTCCGTCGGTTCGCTGAAGAAGGATCTGCCGCCGGGGACGTTTGTCTCGTGCAGCGACTACGTGGGCCTGCAGCAGGGGCCCGCGACGTTTTTCGACACAGAGCTCAAGGGGGGCGCGCCCGGGATTGCCAACAATCTGATTCCGATGCTCGTGGCGGAGCTCGCGCCGGAGTTCATGATTCAGACGGGAAAGATCTACGTGCAAATGCGGGGCCCGCGTTTCGAGACCAAGGCGGAGATTTTCATCGTGAAGGACTGGGGCGACGTCATCGGCATGACGGCGGCGCACGAGGCCGATCTGTGCACCGAGACGGGTCTGCGGTACAACAGCCTGGCGCTGGTGGATAATTATGCGAACGGGCTCGAGGGCACCGAGATCGATTTCGGGCGATTCAAGGATCTCGTGAAGAGCAATCAGGCGCGGGTGAACCGGCTGTTTGCGCGGATGCTGGAGATCCTGGCCTGACCGATTATTGGCGGGAAATTGGATCCTCAGGGGGATCGGATCCGGGAGCTCGCCAAGCCGTCTCCATGCAGTCGAGGTGCGTTATACCTCTGAAAACGAAACCACTGGTGTGCCGACCGCAAAGTAGCGTGACAAGTAGCGGCGAGCGCCAGCGAGTGGAGCGCGCCGGTGGTCCACTCGCTGGCGCTCGCAGCTACACGTCACGAAAGTTATTGGTCGCGCCACTAGCCCGGACATTTCACCCTCTGCTCGCGAGCGGAGTCACACGGTGTTCGAGATTTTCTTCTGCGTGCGCGGTCCTCAGGGATGTCCGGGCTAAGTTTTCCTCCCCGGCCTGTTGCCCCGACTCACAGCGGTTTTTTCAGCGACAGGCGGAAGTCGCGGAGGCGGGGGTTGCCGCGGGAGCTGTAGTTGTATTGCGAGTAATAATCGTAGGGCGGCACTTTCTTCAGGACGTTGTCGATGCCGAACTGGACCTCAACGCCGGGCAGCGCGCGATCGAGCCAGGACGGTGACGCGACGCGGCCGCGTTCGGGGAAGCGGTAGCCGACCAGAAGATCCGAGTAGATTTGTGCGGCGACGAACTCGCCGCCCTGCGGGATGACATTGACGGAAAGCGCGGAGATGGGTGGGCCGGGCACGCGGTAGCGGCAGTAGTAGCGCGTGGACCACCGTGCGGTCCAGCGCTGATAGTCCCAGGTGAGGCTGGTGTTGCCCATGAATTTTAGCGGGTAGCCGCTGACGTTGCTGTATTCAATCATCGGCTGCGAGAGGGAGGTCTTGCGCTTGTAGTGGTTGCCGAAGGTGGCGCGCGACGAAAGCAGGATCGTGCCGCGGCGTGCGGTGGGCACGCGGTAAGCAGCGTTGACGTCGAAGGTCTCGACGTAGGCCTTCAACAGATTCAGCGGGCTGATGTTGACGAACTCGATTACCCCGGCGCTGAACGGATCGCCGGCGACGGGGTCGGCGCGGTCGATGCGCTCGGGGTATTGCGACTCGAAATCGACGAGCTGCTGCGTGGAGAGCGTGCCGATGTTGTCCTGCGTGCGGGTGAAGTTGTAGTCCACGGAAATGCGCAGGCCCTTGAGCAGGCCGGATTCGGGCTGGACGACGAGCCCGGTGGTCGTCGTCTCCGACGACTCGGGGGTGAGGTCGGGATTGCCGCCTGCGGTCGTGAAGACGGGCGTGCGGGCGCCACCCCGCTTGGGATCGACAATATTGACGGGGGCGACGGAGGGCGTGGGGTCGAGGACGAGTTGGGTGTAGCGCGGCGGCGTGAAGCCGCGGCCGACGCTCGCGCGACGCTGCAGCCAATTGATCGGTTTGTAGGAGACGCCGGCGGTGGGTTTGGTGGTGAGGTAGTTTGCGCGGTTGCTGCGAATGGTGGGTTTTACCGCGGGGGCGGGCAGCACCGTGACCGTGGCGGTGCCGGTGCGCACCTCGTAATCCTCGGTGCGGGCCGCCATTTGGAAGCTGAGCTGGCGGACGAGCGGGAGTTTGTTCGCGTCGCCGACCAGGGGAACCTGCGTTTCGAGAAACAGGCTCTGCGTGATCTGGCTCTTGCCGAGGCCCTGCACCTGCGTATTGCGGTTCGGGTAATTGTCGAAAGTCACGTAACGCATCGAATCCTTCTGGCCCTGCCGGAGGCGTTCGAGGCCGATGCTCACGCGCGGGGCGCCGGCGGGCAGCCGCCACACGGGGCCGGACGCGCGGAGCGCGACGCTGTTGGAGCCGCCCTTGCCCGTGTAGCTGTAGACCCCCTGGTAGCGCGAGAGGTCGTACGGGTGGAGCGTAGTGTCGAGAAACGGATTGAGGCGGCCGGCGTTGAGGTCGGCGGTGATGTCGGCGGTGGCCAGGGTGGTGGCGGAGTGGCGCGAGTAAAACGCGTTGCTCGTGTTGTTCCACGTGTAATCGCCCTGCACCCGCCAACTGTGCGGGAGTTTTTGCACAAAACCGATCGTGAGGGCGCGCGTTACATTGGCGCTCCATTGCGGCCACTCCCCGGGGATGGGGGCCCAGACATTGACGGCGGTGGTGAACGGATTGCTCGGCGCGGCGGCGGCGACGGCCTGGGTCTGGAAGGTGTTCGCGTTGCGCGTTTGACCGGTGCCCGTGAGCATGAAATCGAGGTTCACCTCGAGGTTCTTGTTCATCTCGCGGCGGACGTTGACCCCGAGGCTTTTCGAGCGCTGGCCCTGGCCCAGTTCCGCCATCGAGCCGCCGAGAAATTGGCGGCTGTAGGCGCCGCGGTTCTGGTTGTATTGGCCGGCGTTGGCGCGGAAACCGGCGGCCAGCTCGGTGAACGGCGTGGTCGGGCTCGTGCCGAAGGGAATAAACGTGACGGGCGAACCGACCGAGCCGCCGCCGTTCTTGAGGATGAGATTCGAGGTCGCGGTGGCGTTGCGGATGTTGGGCGTGGACCCGACGGGCAGCACGGCCGAGGCGATGACGCCGGTGTTTTGGAAAATCCGTTTCTCGTAACGGTTCATGAACGGCCGGTCCTGGTGCATGAGGAGTTTCTGATCCGAGTAACTGGTGGTCAGGGTGACCCGCGTGCGGCCGCGCTCGAGCGCGAAGCCGTAGCTGGCGTCGAAGCGGCGGACGGGGGCGTCGGTGTCATCGGGATTCTGATAGGTGCCGCGCACCTGGCCGCCGGTATAGTTGCGCTTGAGGATCACGTTGATGACGCCGCCGACGGCGTTGCCGCCGTAGATGGCGCCGGCGCTGGCGGGGAGCACCTCGATGCGATCAACCGCGCCCATGGGGAGCGCGTTGAGGTTGGCCTGGGAGCCGCCGCCGTTCATGGAGAGATTGCCGGCCGGGGCGCGGCGTCCGTTGATGAGGATGAGCGTCTGCCCGTCGCCGAGGCCGCGGAGATTGACGCTGCTGGGGTTGCCCCCGATGAACATGTTCTGGCTCTCGCTCGCGGCGGAGGTGTCCATCGTCATGTTCTGCCGGAGGAAATCCTCGATGTTGGTCGCGCCCGAAAACTCGATCTCCTTCGCGTCGTAGAAATAGTAGGGCTGCACGTCGTCGACCGTGCGCGGAAGGTCGACGTTGGCGCCGGAAAACGGCGCGAGCTTGTCGTCGGTGACGAAATATTTCTGGAGCTCGGTGACGTTTTTTTCGGCACTCGCGCTGGTGGCGGTGGTGGTGCTGGCGGGGGCGGGGTTGGCGGCTTGGGCGCGGGCGGCGGCCGGGGCTGCGAGCAGGATCGTGAGGGTGAAAAGGGCCGCGGTGGCGGTCGGGCGACGGGTGCGCGCAAATACGCAATGGGTGGAGGGAGAGCGCATGGGAATGGTGGGACGCGGTCGGCAGCACGGCAGGTTGCGGGCCGCGCGATGGTTGGATTGGCTGGGTGCCAGCGTCGGTGAAACGCGCCTGGGCGTCACGCCCTAAAGAACTCAACGGAGCTCCGTCGTGGAAGGGGCGGCCCGCCCGGTTCGCTGTCTGCCGGGCCCGACTGACCGGCTTCGAAAGGATGCCGAAAGAGCGGAGGGTGCAGCGCACCACTTTCTAGACCTCGTCGGGCAGGGTTACCATCACCGTCAACTCATGCGAAGTCTAAGCGGTGTGACCGCTCGTTCCCAGATCACCCAAGCGGGGCGGGGTGTCGCGAGCGAACGCCGTCGGTCCGTCGTGCGGATGGGTTTACGGCATAGAGCCGCCATTGCAGCAGCCACCCGGGAAACTGGCAGGCGGAACGGGTCAGGGGCGCGAACCACGTCCAGTCCCCTTCGGCGCAATAGTAGCCGGGCCATTTTTCAACCGGGTTGCTCAGCTCCGTCTGGCGCCGTTGTTGGAAGATGTAGAGGAAGGGAGGGAGGTGGTCTTCACCCGGATGCAGGTGGCGGTTGTAATAGTTGCGTTCCCACTGCAGACCGGCGCGCTGCAGGCTGAGGTCCAGGCAGTCTTTGAACCGGTCCACCACGGCCGGCATGTCGGCTGGTTCGCGCAGGGTCACGAGGAGATGGATTTGTTGCGGCAGTACAATGGCGGTCCGGACCTGCCAATGGCGTTCGAGCGTGAGAAGGTGCGTGGCGGCGTGGAATTCGGAGTTGAATCGCGGCGTGGCGAGACCCGGCTCCCGGCGGTTGATGCAAAGCGTGAGAAAATGATCCTCGTGAGGCGTCGACCAGCGGGAAGGGCGCAGGAACTCGGGTTCGCGGATGGGAATGATGGTCACGCCTCAATCCGATCGGCGGAATTCGGCGAGCCACAATCAAGCGCTATACCCAAATTAGGGGGTAGACTGGCTGGGGCGGAATCTTTTCTCGCGGCAGGTTGGGACGGTGGAGCGCGGCTGCAGTCACGACGGTCAGCCCGTGCTGGGCCCGGGGTGTCTCAACGGTGCCGCCGCGGGCTGGCCCGACCGTCCACCGTTCGGATCGAGGGCGGAGGCAAACGGAAGATCCGGTTTGCGCCTCCGGAGCCGCGGAGTAACGTTTCCGCCCATGAGTGATTTTGTCGCTGCTCCGCGGATGAACGAAGCCAGGGAACTGTTGGGCCGGCTCCGGACCAACATGAGGGTGACGATCCGGGGCAAGGACGACGTCATCGACCAGGTGCTGGTGTGCCTCGTCGCGGGGGGACACCTGCTGATCGAGGATTTGCCGGGCGTCGGCAAGACCACGCTGGCCTACTCGCTGGCGCGGTCGATGGACTGCGCGTTTTCGCGCATCCAGTTTACCAGCGATCTGCTCCCGAGCGATGTGACGGGGGTGGCGATTTACGACGATACAGTGAAGGAGTTCGTGTTCAAGAAGGGCCCGGTGTTCGCGAACATTGTCCTGGCGGACGAGATCAACCGCGCCACGCCCAAGACGCAGTCGGCGCTGCTGGAGGTGATGGATCGCGCCCGGGTGACGATCGATGGCGAGGCCCACGCGGTCGGGTCACCGTTCATGGTTTTCGCCACCCAGAACCCGGTGGATTACGAAGGGACGTTTCCGCTCCCGGAGAGCCAGATGGACCGGTTCCTGATGCGGCTGCGGATGGGCTATCCGGAGGCGGACGACGAACGGGAAATCCTCCGGACCGCCCGCGGGGGGTACGACGGGATCGCGCTCAACCCGGTGGTGACGCGCAAGGAAATCCTCGCCCTGCAGGCGCTGGTGCCGGCGATTTTCGTGGAGGAGAGCGTGCTCGATTTCATCCTTAAAATCGTGGCGGCGACGCGCACCGAATCCGAGTTTCGCAGCGGCGTGAGTGTGCGGGGCGGCGTGGCGCTGCGCCTGGCGGCACAGGCGCGGGCGCTGGCCCAGGGCCGCGATTTTGTGCTGCCCGAGGATGTCGCCGAGTTCGTCGCGCCGATTTTCGCGCACCGGCTGGCGCTCGCGCGCCGGACCAGCGATGCGCTGGAGGAGCGGCGGGCGGTCTCGGCGGCGTTGAAGCGGATCGTGGCCTCGATTCCGGCCCCGGCCTGAGGTTGGGGAAAAGCACAACGCACAACGCACAACGCCCGATGTGGGGAGGGATCGAACTTAACTTCAGATGTCAGCCCAGAAGTGGGCGGCGTGCCCTCACGCCGCAGGCGGTCGCGTTTACGGCCGACAGATTGCGGGGTGCTCCGTTGGCCAGCAGCGCGGCTCCAAGAAAACGGCGCTCACTTTTGAAGTCATGCCCAGTTTGGAGTTAAGCGTTGAGCGTTCCGCGTTGAGTGTTCCGCGCGAGAGCGCGGCGGAATGGTCCGGCCCGGGCGGATCGGCCCGGCGGCGGCCGTTTACCTGGAGCGCGTTGCTGTGGTCGATGGTGTATCCGCAGCGCGGGCACAGAATCCTGCCGACGATTCCGGGCGTGGTCCTGATTGGGCTGTCGTTCGGCATCGGGACGGCGGCCTACAATTCCTCGAGCAACATCCTGTTCATCACGCTTTCGCTGCTGCTGACCTGTCTGATTCTGAGCGGCGTGCTGTCGTGGTTCAACTTGCGCGGCGTGCGCTGGCGGCTGCAGCTGGCGCCGCCGTTGCGGGCGGGTCACGACACGGTGGTCGCGTTGGAGCTGCGCAACGGGAAGCGGTTTCTCCCGACCTACGGGCTGTGGTTCGAATTCTCCGCCCGGCCGGTCGCGGCGGCGACGGGGCAGCGGGCCGAGTCGACCTTCAATGCCAAGGGCATCGACGTCCGGGCGGCGCTGGCCCAGGCTGAAGCGGGGGAGAGCCACGGGCGGGCGGCGCTGGCGGGCCGGCTGGACCCCGGGGGGGAAAGCCGGGTCGAGTGGATGCTCAAGCCGGAGCGGCGCGGCCGGTTGCGCGTCGAGCTGGCGAGTGTCGGTTCGCTGTTTCCTTTCGGCTTCTTGCGGAAAGATATGGGGACGGAGTTGGTCGCCGACACGATCGTGTGGCCGGCGCCGGTCGCCTATCGGCGGGAGGCGACCGGCGCGGCGCGGCGGGTGACGGGAGGAGAGCGGGTGGCGCGCGCCGGTACCGGTGGTGACCTGCTGGCACTGCGCCGTTACAGCGCGGGCGATTCGCACCGGTTGATTCACTGGAAGGCGAGCGCGCGGATGCGGACGCTGCTGGTGCGCCAATTTTCGGCCGAGAGTGCCGAAGGATTTTCGATCTGGCTGCGCACCGAGGAGGGGGTGTGGTCGCGGCCGGAGCAGTTCGAGTTGCTGGTTGGCCTGGTGACGACGTTGGCGGAAGATCTGTTTCGGGGCGGTCAGCTGCGGGATGTGGCGGTCGATGCGGAGCCGCCGATGCGGGTGCACCGGGTGCACGATCTGGAGCTGCTCTTGGACAAGCTGGCGGTGCTGCGCCCGGCGGCGCAGGCCGAGCGCCGGGCCGGCGAGGTGACGGTGGCGCAACAAAACGTGATGACCTTTGCTCCCGAAGGAATGCGCGGAGTCGCGGCCTATGTCGACGGCCAGAAGGTGGCCACGGTATGAACTCTTCGCTGCGCCGCCGCCCGCAACTCACCCTGGATGAGTTGCACCAGCTGAGATGGCTGCTCGGGGGAGTCCTCAGCCTGATCGGCGTGGGCACGGTCTTCTACATGGACATCGACGCGTGGGTGCTGCTCGCGCTGACCTTCGTGGCGGCGGTGGCGACCGTCGCCCGGCCCACGTTGCCGGGGCGCGTGCCGCCGATCGTGCACACGCTGGCCTTCCCGGTGATCGTGGCGTTTTTCGCGATTGACCTCTGGCTGAACACGGAGGTCCTGCCCGCGATGGTGCGCCTCGACATCCTGCTCCTCATCTACCGGAACATCAGCTACCGGCAGCGTCGCGACGATCTGCAGATCATCGTGCTCGGTTTGTTTCTCATCATCGTGGCGGGCGTGCTGACGGTGTCGCTCACGTTTGCCGCGCAGATACTCGTCTACACCGCGGGCGCGCTGGCGCTGTTGTTGGTGCTGACGCTCACGGACGCGGCCCAGGGCGGCCCACGCCCCCCGCCGCAGCCGATTCGTGAACCGCCGGCCTGGGCGCTGCACACGAACTGGGCGCAGCTTTTCCGCCGCCTCCGTGACGTGACGGACTGGCGGATCGTCGGCCTGGGCGCCGCGCTCTTTTCGGGGGTGGTCGGGGTGTCGGCGCTGCTGTTTCTGGCGATCCCGCGTTTTCAACTCGAAAACAGCATGTTTCTCGATCGTTTCATCACGAAGAAGGCGAGGTCGGGTTTCAGCGACGTGATCCGGCTGGGCGACGTTTCGGAAATCCAGCTCGACAACGCGATCGCGCTCAGTGTCGACGTGTCGGATCAAGCGCAGATTCCGGCGACGCCCTACTGGCGGATGCTGGTGCTCGACGATTACAGCAATGGCACCTTCAAGCTCTCGGGCGCCCTGCGCGGGCAGGAGTTTGGGGCGGAACGCACGAATTCTTTTCAGGCCGGCCATGCCAGGCCCAGGTTGGGGGAGCGGGTGCTGTGGACGTTTTATCTCGAGTCGGGGGTAAGCCGTTATCTGCCGCTGTTGGGGCAGTTCGAGATGCTGCGGTTTCGCGAGTCGCAGAATTTCCGGCACGCGCCGCAGCTGGCGCTGATGGCGTTGCGGGAGGAGCCGGTGTCGATGACGGCGTATCGTGTCTATGGATTCGAGATGGAGCCGTCGCTCGCCGATCCGGCGTTTGCGGAGCGCTGGCGCCAGCGCGAGCAGCCGGGGCCGCGCCGCGGGGCGCTGCAACTGCGGTTGCCGCCGGGCGACAGCGACCTGGGTATCCTGCGGCGCACGGTGGAGGGCATCACGGCGGGTGCGACGCTGCCGGCGCCGGAATTTGCGCGGCGGGCCGGCGACTGGCTCCGGCAGCAGCACAACTACACCCTGTCGCCCAACCTGCCGGGGGGGGACGGCGATCCGCTCGTGCGCTGGCTCGCCTCGCGGGAGGCGGGGCATTGCGAGTTGTTCGCGGGGTCCCTGGTGCTGCTGGCGCGCGCGGCCGGATTTCCGGCGCGGGTCGTCACCGGCTTTCGCGGCGGCAGCTGGAACGCGTTCTCAAACAACTTCACGATTCGCAACTCCGAGGCGCATGCGTGGACGGAAATTTTCGATGAGGCGGCCGGAGCGTGGTGGCGCACGGACGCGTTGGTGGCGACGGCGGCCGTCCAGGGGCAGGAGGTGCGCGGGGAGGCGGCGATGGCGTCGCGGCTCGACCGGAGCTGGACGGCGCGGCTGGATAGTCTGCGGGTGTTTTGGTACCGGCGGATCGTGAGCTTTGACCAGCGCTCGCAGGCTGAGACCCTGAAGGCGGTGAAGGAAGCGACGCAGAACACGGGCAAACGTCTGCGCGCGATCCTAGAGCAGGGCGTGTGGGACTTGAAGGCCTGGGTGACGGCGCCGTGGGATGGGCGGCGGGCGGCGCGCGTGCTGGGTTTCGTGGCGTTGCTGTGCGCGCTGGTCTGGTTCTGGCGGGAGCACGGCCGGAGGTGGTGGCGGGGATGGCCGCGACGACGCGGCCGGGATCGCGATGAGCCGGTGCGCCGCGAGGCCGGCCGCTGGCTGCACCGGCTCGGAGAGTGCCGCCGGCCGGAAGACGAGTTCGGCGGCGTGAGGGAGGAGCTGCAGCGGGTGCGTTTTGGCGCGCGTGCGACCTGGCAGCCGCCGGAGAAACTTTTCCGCCGCGCGCGGCAGGCGATTCGCGCGGCCCGGCGGCGCGAGCGACCGACTGATAGGAAGCCGACTTAGAGGAAGCGGGATTCTATCTGACACCGGCCGACCGATCGCGGTGAACTCCGCGGAGTCGGAGGCGGATTTCGTCACTTAATCTCAAAACATTCCCAGCTCGCGAATCATTGCCCGAAGTTCCAGCCGGCGTTCGTGATTCAGTTCGAGCAGCCAAACCGTGGACCGGCCCAAAGCGCTTTGGCCGACGATGTGGACTCCCTTCAGGGTGAAATAATCTTCCCAACGATCGAGCCGGGGATTGAACAGTCGTGTCAACTCGCCCGTGTCCGGATCTTCGGCAGCCAGATGGGTGCCTTTGCGTTCATTACAACGCGCACAAGCCCAAGCCAGATTCGCGGGCTCGTCCGTTCCACCATGGCGACGCGGCCGGATATGTTCACAGTGAAAACGAATCAACTGCGGCGCTAAATCCGGCAAACGGCAGTATTCACATCGTCGGTCTGCCCGTTCGCTAACAAATTGCCGAAGCGCCGGATTCACTCGGCCGGGATCGGGAGACCCAGCCGCCGGCGGGCGCGCAATTGCACCAAGGCCAGAAACTCCGAAGTCTCGATATAGCCGCGATACTCGCCACGCTCCTCTTCGGTCAACAACCCCTCATTGGCCTTCGTCGCTAATTCATCCACCTGTGCGAGGATCTCCGGATCCAAGCGCACCCCGGCCAGAGCGTCGAGCGTCGGGTGGTCGAAACAACTCGCAGCTTTATTCAAGACATGCTCGGAGAGTTTCATGGTTGATGGCCCGCTCATAACGGAACTTTACCCAAGCCCGTTCCATTGGCGAGGCGAATTCTCCTGTGGCCCCCTCCTACCAGCGCGTATTCACGAAGGGAAAGTACGCGAGACGATGTCGGAGACGGCCCGGCGATCGGGGGCCGGAGGGGGTCATGTCGCGAATCGCGAATTGTCGCGAGTGCCCGGTCTCTCATTCGCGTTTCGCGACATGACCCCGCAGATCCCCTCGGCGCTGCCATCTACACGGCGCGCGGCTGCGCGGCGTGTCACGACGGTCCGCGCAAACTCGAACCGCCGCTGTCGGGCATCGACCGGCGTTTTCCGCGCGACGATCTCTTTGCCCTTCCTTGCCGGAGCAGCCGGAAGATTCTTCAGGATGTGCGCGTGCCCCTGTCCGGGAAAATCTTCCTGCCCTGAAATCTTCCTACCCCAAGGTCCGGAAGAATGGCCTGGCCAGGGTCTGACGAAAATTCTTTGTTCGGTTTTGTCGCCGGCTCCGACTATGGTCTGAAACGCCATGATCGCCCCATCTTCGCGCCATGCTTCCTCCGTCGCCCACCGGGCTGCGGTGGACGCGACGTCGGGCTCCGTGGCTGCGGTTGATGACCGGGAGCTGCTGCGCCGTTACGCCGGGGAGGAATCCGAGCCGGCGTTTGCGGAGCTCGTGCACCGGCACCTCGATCTCGTGTATTCCGCGGCCCTGCGACGGCTCGGCGGCGACGCGCACGCGGCGGCGGACGTGGCGCAGCAGGTTTTCGCCGCGCTCGCACGGCAGGCGACGGCGCTCACCCGTTGCGCGGTGTTGCCCGGCTGGCTCTACGCCACCACGCGGAACATGGCGGTCGATGTCGTCCGCACCGAACAGTGCCGCCGCGCCCGCGAACTGGAGGCCCATACCATGCACGAACTGAACTCGCCGCCTCCGCCCGATGCGGCGTGGGAACACTTGCGATCTCTGCTCGACGCGGCGATGGACGAACTCAGCGACCGCGATCGCGAGGTCGTGCTGCTGCGCTTCTTTGCGCGGCGGCCGTTCGGGGAAATCGGAGCCGCGCTCAACCTCAGCGAGGACGCCGCGCGGATGCGCGTGGAGCGCGCGCTCGACAAGCTGCACGCGTTGCTGGCGAAACGCGGCGTGACGTCGACCGCCTCGGCGCTGGGCGTGGCGCTGGCCAGCCAGGCCGCGGCCACGGCGCCGGCCGGCCTGGCGGCGAGCATCGCGGGCTCGGCCGTGGGTGGAGCCGCGGTGGCGGGCGCTGGGGCGATGGCCGCGCTGATTGCTTTTATGACGGCCTCCAAACTTACCGTGTCGGTCGCCGTCGCGGGTGCGCTCGCGACGGGCTTCGCCGTTTATCAATCCAGTCAGGCCAGCACGGCCGCGACGGAACTGGCGCAGGTGCGTGGCGACCGCGCGGCGTTGGCGGCGCGCCTCGCCGAATTGGAAACGAGCGTGACGGTTGCGGAGAAGGAGCTGGCGGATCGGGAAGCCGCCCTTGAACGAGCGAGACTCGACCGGGCGAGTGAGCTCGCGGCCGCGGCGCGGCGGGCGGCGGCGGCCGAGGAAAAGACGCAACGGGACAGGGCGCTCCAGCAGTTTTTGAACAATGATCCGGAATTGAAGAAACTCCGCTTTGAGGCCAACCGGGCCTCAATCCTGGCCGGGAACCCGCGCAGAGAGGTTTCGCCGGAACAGCGTGAGCAAGGCGCGACCCGGTATGCTCAGACCAAAGAAATTCAAGCGGCGGCAAAGGCCGTCGGCATTGAATCGGCGCCCCCTGCGAGTTACGACAACTGGCAGGCGGGTCAGGTCGTGAAAGATCTCAGCATCGGACTCTTTCATGCGGACAGTTCCTTTTCGGAGCAGCAGGCGAACCAGCTCCAAAGCATTCTATCGACGGCCCGGATCTCAATGGACCAAAGCCTCAGCCGCGATGCGCGCTTCGACTGGGATCGAGTTTTGAAGGCGGCCGAACCGATTCTGTCGCCGGCGCAGTTGCAAGGACTGCGCAGCATGGCCGCAAACGGACGCAATGAGGTGATGCTCGCCACGCTCGTTCGGGAAGCTGCGGCCGCGGTCAAGAAATGAAAATGAAAGCGAAAACACTGATCGTGGTATCCGCGGTATTGGCGGTGATGGTCGCATTTGCCGTTCGCGCCACGCGTCAGGCGCGTGACGCCAGGGAAGCGCTCACCGCGCTCGCGCCGCAGCCCGATCGGCTGCGCAAAAAGGCCGACCAAATGAACGCGCGTCTGCAGACCGCTCGCGAGGCTCTGCGCATTTTGGAATCGACGTCGGCCGGCGCGGCAGCGGAATCCCCGACTGGGTCACAGGCGAAAGGAGCAGTCGCCGGAAAGAGCGCTTCGGGTTCGGCTGCGGCTCCGGCCCAGCGGCCGAATCCGTTGACGCTGGTCGCGAACGACCCGGCCAAGATGGCGGAGTACTCGAGAAATTTCCGCGCGGGTCTCGATCTGCGTTGGGGAGGCATGTTCAAGGCGATTGGCATGTCGCCGGTGCAGATCGAGAAATTCAAGGACGTGGAGCTTTGGCTCCAGGAATCGAGAGTAGATTTGCAGGCGGCGATCGCCGCGCAGGGCCTCGACTCGAACAGCGTCGAAGCCCAGAAGCTGTGGACGGATTACAACAATTTGCGCACAACAAAGAAGGTCGAAGCGCTGGGTGATCTGGCGGATCGATATTTCGAATATTTCGGCACGCAGAGTGTGCGCAATTATTCGCAGGAATTGGCGTGGACCGGCATCTTTACGGGCGAGAGCATCAGCTCCGCCCAGGTCGAGCGGACGGCGGATGTTCTCATTGCCAACACCAAGCGAATGTTAACGGGACCCGGAGCCAAGTGGGTGGACTTGCCGACGCTCGATTGGACCGCGGCCAGCCAGCAGTTGAAGGGCGTGTTGTCGCCGGCGCAGATCGAGACGCTTGGACGGTTCGTCGAGAAGGACAAGGCCCAGGCTCGGGTCAACCAGCAGACCAGACGGCTGACTGCGCAGTTCAACGCCCGGGTGCCGCGTCCTTGAGCATGCGCGACTCGCTTCGCTGCGTTGCAGACGACTGCCGGAGGAGCCCGTCGTGGCACGATAAACTTCAGATTCCTCGCCAAACTCCCAAATGTCCCGGGTGAAAATCAAGACCATGGAAACCAAACTCGCAGCCGCTGGGCTGCACATCATAATCGCACTGTTCCTGACGCCCGTCGCACTGGCCCAGGCGCCGATCAAATTCCGTTCATCGAATCCCGTGGTTTTGAAAGACGCGCGCTTCGAGTCCGTCGCCGTCGAGGTCGTCTCCGAGCCGGAGAAATCGATTGGTTATGCCACGATCAAAGTCGGAGATTACGTTTCACCGAGCAACTACACGATGATGGCCAACCGCGACACGCTCGTGACCGGGGCAAAACGGGACTACCAAGTCATCGCTGGCGGCCTGAAGGTCGATGCCACGCCCTATTCGGATCGAACGATTCGCTTGAAGCAGATTCCCGCCGCTTTGGTGGGCCTGCCGCTGCTGCAAACCAAGATGGGGAACAAAGCGATCGCCGATGCCCGCTTCTCGATCCGCGTGGCGACCAAGGAGGAGTGCTCGGTCTTTCTCGCCGTCGACGAGCGGGCCGTGGAGTTCTACGGTAAAGCCGGCCTGCCGGGCTGGATGGCTGGTTTTTCGCCGACGGATCTCCGACTGGTCACCGACGACGCGATTATGAAAGCGTCGGACCGGGGCTATCGGGTCTTTGTCAAAAAGTCGGGCGCGGGAGAAGTCGAATTCGGCGCGGCCTGCGGCGATGTCAACCTTACCGCCATGTACTTCGCCTTCTTTGCAAACGCCGCCGGGTCGAAATGAACGGCTAACCTGGGGCAAAGGAATGGGGGCAAGGGAATGAATCAGGAAACACTGATTCCTTTGATAGGAAGCCGGATTTTTCTGGAGTCGGGTTCGGGAGGAGTTCCACGGTGAAAACGAAGCAGCTCCACCTCGACGGCGTGGACTTCCCTACAGGGTCGGCCGGATCGTGGCGCCGGACGTAGGTCCGGAAAGTTTCCGGGCCGGCCGGGTCAGCCGGTTTTGAACCGGAACGGAATCGGCACCGGGGCCGATTTCTTGTCGAGCCACGCTTTGAGTATCGCGTGCGCCACCGGGCTGGCGTAACGGCCGCCGCCCGTCTCCTCTCCCGGGGTGTCCCCTTCGATTGCGACCGCGAGGGCAATCTGCGGATTCTCCACCGGGGCAAAGGCGATCAGCCAGGCGAAGTTGATCATACCCTTGGGATCCTGCTTTTGCGCCGTGCCGGTTTTCGCGGCGATCCGCAAACCGGGCAAAGGCGCGAGGAGGAGATGATCCTGGAAAATCCGCGCGGTGCCGTAGGGGCGCTGCGTGACCTGTTCCATGCCCCGCATCAGGGCGGCCCGCTGCGCGGGCGTAAGACCGATCGACTCGGTGCGCTGGCGCGGGCGGCTGGGATCGTGGAGGATGGTGGGCTGCGTCCAGACTTCGTTGCGCGCGACCGAAGCGGCGAAGCACGCCATCTGCAGCGGCGTGACGTCGACGAAACCCTGCCCGATGGCCAGCTGGGCGGTGTCGCCTCCGACCCAGCCCGCGTGGACGACCCGGCGCTTCCAGTCGGGATCGGGGATGATCATCCGCCTGGTCTCGTCGGGCAGGTCGATCCCGGTGGGTCGATCCAGGTGAAATCGGCGCGCCTCGTTGGCCATCACCTCCGCGCCCATGGCCATGCCGTGCTGGTAGAAAAAGACGTTGCAGCTTTTCGTGATGGCCATCACGAGGTCGATTTCCCCGTGGGCATGGCCGTCGTGGCAGGCGAAGGCCTTGTTGCCGACCCGGAAGAATCCCGGGCAGCTGCCGGTGCTTTCCGGCGTGAGGGCGCCCGCGCGGAGGCCGGCGATGGTCGTGAGAATCTTGAAGGCTGACCCTGGTTTGTAGACTCCCTGGACGGCGCGTTTGAACCAGGCGCCGCGGGTGGTGATGTCGGCGGCGGTGGCGCTGGGCAGCCGGGGCGCAAACGATTTCAGATCGTAGTCGGGTTTGCTGGCGAGGACCAGCACCTCGCCGGTGTTGACGTCGAGGGCCACGGCGGCGCCAGCCATCTCGGTTTCGGCCAGCCGGTGCTCCGCGGCGAGCTGGAGATCGATGTCGAGGGAGAGGCTGAGATTTTTTCCCTGCTTGGGGAACACCTGCGCCAGGGGCGGGTTGATGCGGTTGCCCGCTGGATCGACGCGGAAGATGGCGCCGCCCGCCTCGCCCTGGAGCAGTTCGTCGAAGCGTTTTTCCACTCCATCGCGGCCCATCGTGCCCTTGATCTTGAAGGTCTTGAGGTCGTCGCCGGGCAGATCCTCCAGGTCCACCAACTCGGTCGATCCGACGTATCCGAGAGTGTGTGACGCGGCGGAACCATACGGATAGTGGCGGGTGCTGGAAGTGTACACCTGCGCGGGCGAGTTGACGGGGAGGCGCTCGAGGAGGCGGGCGTATTCCGTCGGCGCGAGATCGTCGACGAGGGTGTACGGCAGCAGCAGCTCCCGGGCAAAATGCCGCTCGAGGTCCTGGGCGTCGACCTGCTCGGAGCGCCCGAGGATCAGGTTGATTTGGCCCAGATAGCGCTGCACCACCGTGGCCCGCGCGATTTGGACGAGTTGCGTCACGCTCGGCAGTTCGGCGGTCTCGATGTCGTCCAGCTGGCGGTAGTTCTTCCGGATGCGGATCTGCTCGGTGCGAATCTCGGGGCGGATGGTGTCGAGCAGGAGGCGCACGGAGAAGCGGGGGCGGTTGCCGACCAGCATCCGTTGCTGGCGGTCGTAGATGTTGCCCCTTGGTCCCGGGTAGACGATCCGCCGCTGGTTTTGCACGCGCTCGGCGTTGGCGTGTTCGCCGAGCTTGGCGAGTTGCTGATAGGCGAGACCGCCGGCGAGGGTGAGCAGCAGGGCCGCCAATCCAAAATAGAAAAACACGATCCGCGGATCGTAGCCCCGGTGCCGGTCGACGGGGTAGCCGGTACGGTCGGAAGGGTGCGCGACGGGTGTGGCCATGGGGCTCAGCTCTGCCGGCGAGCGTGGAGCGCGGCCAGCGTGTCGACCAACGCAAGGGCGCGGGCCTGCAAGGCGAAGAACCAGGGGGTGACGAAGGCGAGCAGCACCTGCGAACAGGCGAGGTCGGCGATCAGGCGCGGCCAGACGGCGGCCGGAGCGGGCGAGCGGTGGATTTGCACAAACGACAGCGCGAGAAACAGGGCGAAGTTCGCAAACAGGGCGACGATGATGGTGGCGATATTGTCCTCCCGGGGCACGCGATCGCGGAGATGAAAAATGATGAGATGGGCGGCGGCAAACAGCAGCAGGTGCGTGCCGAAGCTGACCGGGGCGTTGGCGTCGCCGAGCAGCCCGCCGAACAGCGAAACGGCCAGCCCGGCCCGCAGCGGCTGGGTCAGGGCCGAGAAGCCCACAAAGAGAGCGCCGGCAAACACGTGGACATGCAGGCCGGAGAGGGCGTGGTTCAACTCCGCGACGATCGCCCAGAGGAGCACGAGCGTGACCGGAAGTACGAGGAGGCGGCGCATCGAGCACTAAGATTAATCCGGATCGCTCGGGTCTGCCACGATTGCGGAAATCCTGCAAGCGGGCAGCCGGCAGCGGGCATCGACCATTTGCGGAGAACGGTGCGGAGTATCCAAAGTATGGATTCCAGATGACCGCGGGCCGCGCCGAACCGCGCCGAACCAATCCGGGCGGGAATTGGCGGCACTCATCGGCTGCTCCGTCCCGGGGAGTCGGTGGACAGTGGGATCAGCACGGTGACCTCCGTCAGGGAACCCAGCCGTTCGTCGAGCCGGACTTCGCCGGACTTGAACAAGCCGTCGCTGCCCAGGTCGGCCCGGATGATGGTGCCGAGGGTGAGCCCCGGGGGAAATACGCCGCCAAAGCCCGAGGTGACGAGCCGCTTGGGGAAATTGGGCGTGGCGATGATGTCGAGCGGCATCAATTCCACGACCCCGGTGGGTGGCGCGAAGGTGGGGTTGACGCCGCCTTGGAAACTGATTGGGCGCGAGTCGCCTTCGACGACGCCGGCCAGCCGGACGTTGGCGCTGCTGATGAGTTCGACGACGGCGGTGATGGCGCCGACCTCCGTCACGCGGCCCACGACGCCGCCGGTGAAGACGACGGGCGCGCCGACGGGGATGTCGAAATTCCGGCCCTTGCGAATCACGATCCGCTGCCACCAGCCGGAGAAATCGCGCCGGGCCACGCGCGCATGCTCGTAGCGATATTCGCTAAAGGAAGGCAGCCGCAGCAGGCTTTCCAGCCGGGAGATTTCGGACTGCAGCTCGGTGTTTTGCTGCACGCCAATCTCGTAGGAGGCGTTGATCCGTGCGAGGTCGCGCCCGGCCTCGATGAGTTCGGTCTTGGAATGCAGCCGCAGCGACCAAAATTCCTGGAGGTCGCGCACCTTGGAGGCGACGAGTGTGACGGGGGCGGTGAGCTCAAAAAAGCTCGCGCGCGCCAAGGACTTCACGGCGGTCGGCACGAGCACCCAGGCGACGACCACGAGACCGAGGGTGACGAAAGGGCTGGCCTGATCGAAGCGTTTGAAGGACACGGGGCGCTCGTGCGGTGGACGAGGGTCAGGTGAAAGCGGCTAGCCCCTAACGCGATCGGAGACCGCAACCGGGAAAAATTGGGCAGCTTGAAATCGAGAATCGGTCATCTAAAATCTGGGATTTCCGAGCCCCACGGTCGCAGGGATTCACGATTCGGCTCCCAACCTCAACCGTTCTTGTTCTCGAGATAAGTGCCGGTGCCCATGGCGACGGCGGACAAGGGATCCTCGGAGACGGTGACCGGCAGGCCGGTTTTTTCGCTGAGGAGCTTGTCGATGCCACGAATCAGCGCGCCGCCGCCGGCCATCACGAAGCCGCGGTCGACGAGGTCGGCCGAGAGTTCCGGCGGGCAGCGCTCCAGGGTGGCGCGCACCGCGTCGACGATGGCGGCGATGGTATCGGCGAGGGCTTCGCGGATTTCCTGCGAGGTCACGTGGATGGTCTTGGGCAGACCGGCGACGGAATCGCGGCCCTTCACCTCCATCGTGAGTTCCTCGTCGAGGGGATAGGCGGAGCCGAGGCGCATCTTGATTTCCTCCGACGTGCGTTCGCCGATGAGGAGGTTGTAGGCGCGCTTCATGTAGCTGATGATCGCGGCGTCCAGCTCATCGCCGGCCACGCGGATCGATTTGGAAAAGACGATGCCGGAGAGTGAAATAATCGCGATCTCCGTGGTGCCGCCGCCGATGTCGACAATCATGTTGGCGGCGGGCTCCTCGATGGGCAGGCCCACGCCAATGGCGGCGGCCATGGGTTCGGGAATGGTCTCGACGCTGCGAGCGCCCGCATGGGTGGCGGACTCCATCACGGCGCGTTTCTCGACCTCGGTGATGCCGGAGGGAATCGCGATCACGACATGCGGCGGCGCGCGGAACGCCGAGTTGGACACCTTGCGGATGAAATAGCGCAGCATTTCCTCGGTGACATCAAAATCCGCGATGACGCCATCCTTCATGGGGCGGATCGCGGTGATGTTGCCGGGGGTGCGGCCGAGCATGCGTTTCGCCTCGTCGCCGACGGCGAGCACCTTGCGGGTGGTGGTGTCGAGCGCGACCACGGATGGTTCCCGCAGGACGATGCCCTTGCCCTTGACGTAGACGAGCGTGTTGGCGGTGCCGAGATCGATGCCGATGTCGTTCGAGAAGTAGCCGAAAATGTTCGCCATGATTGCGGTGCGGGAAACTGGGAGAGTGGCGGCGTTTCGCCGACGGAACCGAATCGGCGCCGGTCGGGAGTGTCAACGAGGTAAATCCACCGGTTTATTTGCCGGGCACCTGTGCGCTTGACGCGTCGGACGCTTGACCGCGTCTTCGTGGGCCAGCGAGCGCATGCACGGATTTCATTTCATCCAGGATCTGGCGGTCATTCTCGTCGTGGCGGGAGTGGTGGGGTGGGTGTGCCAGCGAATCGGGCTTTCCGTCATCGTGGGGTTTCTGGTCGCGGGCATGTTGGTCGGGCCGCATACGCCGATCGCGCTGGTGGCGGATGTCGAGCGGGTGGACACGCTCGCACAGATCGGGCTGGTGTTCCTGATGTTTGCGATCGGGCTGCAACTGAGCGTGCGCAAGATGCGGCGGCTGGGCATCTCGCTGATGTTTGCGACCTTTGGCGGCGCGATTGCGATGTATCACCTCTCGCGGATCTTTGCGGTTACGCTGGGGTGGAGTGCGATTGAGGGGCTCTTCCTGGCCGGCATGCTGATGGTGTCGTCCTCGGCGATCATCAGCAAGATCCTGCACGAAAACGGGGCCAACCACGAGCGCGCGGGGCAGTTGGCGATGGGGGTGGCGGTGGTCGAGGACGTGGTGGCCGTTGTGATGCTCACGATTCTCAACTCCATGGTGCAATTTGGCCGCGGCGAGGGGGCGCAGGTGCCGGAGACATTGCTCAAGCTCGGGGCCTTTGTCGTGCTGGCGGGTGTGGTGGGCTTGCTGCTGGTGCCGTGGCTCCTGAAACGCATGAGCATCGCGGCGGATGAGGAATTGCAGACGCTGGGACTCGCGGGCTTGCTGTTCGGCCTCGCGGTGGTGGCCCAGGCGGCGGGGTATTCGCTCGCCCTCGGGGCGTTCCTGCTCGGCACAATTGTGGCGGAAACGCCGCACCGGCACCAGGTGGAGCGCACGTTTGAGGGCATGCGCGATGTGTTCAGTGCCGTGTTTTTCGTCGCGATTGGCATGCAGATCGTTCCACGCGAACTATGGCGCGAAGGCGGTCTCATTGTCGGGGTGGCGATCTTCACGCTCGTCGCCCGCCCGGTCGCCGTGACGGCGGGGCTTTCGCTCATTGGCACACCGTTGAAGGACGGGCTGCGAACCGGACTCACCGCCACGCCGATCGGCGAATTTTCGTTCATCATCGCGCAACTCGGGGTGGCGGCGAAGGTGGTGCCGGCGCGGTTTTACCCGCTCGCGGTGGGCGTTTCCCTCGTCACAACACTGGTGGCGCCGCTTCTGATGCGCCGGTCGGAAGGCATTGCCGACGCGATCATGGCGCGGCAGCCGCGCTGGCTCGGAGACTGGTTGAGCGCCTACCATGGCTGGCTGGAGCGGATGCAGCTGAGACGATCGCGAAATTTATTGTGGCAGCTCAGCCGCCGGCGGATCGGGCAGGTCGGGGTGGGTGCCATGTTCGTGACCGGGCTGGTGGTGTTTTCCGGTCAGTTGTTTGGATTGGTGGAGGGATGGCTGGGGCCGGGCCGGTTTTCGCCGCAGGTGCTGCCCTTTTTGTTCTGGACCGCGTTGACCCTCGTGATTCTGGCGCCGCTCGTGGCGATCTGGCGCAATCTCTCGGCGATGGCGATGTTGTACGCGGAGATTTCGATGAAGGGCAATATCCACGCGAAGCGGCTGCGCCCCCTGTTCGAGACCGGATTGAAAATCGGTTTTGGGACGATGATGTATTTGTGGCTCGCGGCGATCCTGCCGGCGGAAGGCACGGCGAAATGGCTGCTGCTGGTGAGCGGAATCGTCGCGCTGGTCGCGGTGATCGTGCTGCGCCGAAAACTCATCTACTGGCACAGCGAGATGGAAATCGAGTTGCTGAGCGTGATTGAGACCTCCGACGGCAAGATGACGGCGACCACCGCGCCGTGGCTTCAGCCGCACGCCGAATGGAATCTGCACATGGTCGATTGCACCCTGCCCGATCTGGCGGATTGCCAGGGCCGGAAGATCGCGGAGCTGAACTTACGTTCGCTCCATGGCTGCTCGGTGGTCGGCATCGAGCGGCAGGGCTTCATGATCCCGCTGCCGCCTCCGGAAGCGGTGCTTTATCCGCGGGACAAAGTGCTGCTCATGGGCACGACGGACCAGGTCAACGCGGGTAAGGGATTTCTGGGGGCGGTGTCGGGTGCCCATGGGTCGGAGTCGGTTTTTGAGGAGATTCGGATGGAGACGGCCGAACTGCCGGCCTGGAGCCGGGCGGTGGGCAAGACTCTGGGAGAACTCTCACCGGCCCGGAACCATGGCGTACAGATCGCGGGTGTGCACCGGAGCGGACTCCGCATCCTGAATCCGACGGCGCTGGAAAAGCTGCGGGTGGGGGACGAGGTGCTGGCGCTCGGCACGCCCGTGCAGATTCGGGAATTCAAACAATGGTTGCGCGAGCGGCCCGACGACGCGGGTGGGACGACTCCGGGCCGATGAGATCGATCCAAATAAAAAAGCGCGCCGGGTGGCGCGCTTCGGATCGGAGAATTGCGGAAGCGGAGGAACGGCTCAGTGCGCGCCGGGCGCCTTGGCCGCGGGCTCAGCTTCCTTCTTGGCGGGTTCGATGGGCTTCTCCGGCTCGGGATCGTCCTTTGTGGATTTCTTGAACTCCTTGATCGATTGGCCGAGACCCTTGGCGAGGCCCGGAAGTTTGGAGCCGCCGAAGAGCACGAGCAGAATGACCAGAATGACGATCAGCTCGGTGGGGCCCATACCCATGAAAGCCGCGTAGACGGCAGTGGTCGTAACCATAGTGGGGGGAAAGTTAGGCGGGTCAGATGGCCTGTAAAGCGGGAAAGCGGAATATCACGGGGCGAGCCAGACCACTTCTTCGCCGGGGGCGGGTTGACCGTGCAGGATGGTCGCGCCCAGCGTGCGGCCGCGCACGTAACGTGACGCGCGGATCCGGCCGGTCTCCGCGAGTGCGAGGGTGCGCGCGATGAGTTCCGTTCCCTCCTGGAGGGCGTCGGCGGGCGCCTCGGAGGCAAGTTCGACAAACGCGAGACCCTGCTGCCGATCCACCGCGATGATGCGGCCGACGAGCAGGCGCGGGCTGGGTTTAAGGGCGTCGGTGGGCAGAACGGGAACGCGGGCTGGAGGCGGTGCGGGCAACAGGAGCCGGCACGCGCCGAGCAGCAACACCGCCGCCAGCGGCAGGAGCATTCGGGCGGTGCGCATGCTGGCGGCTGGGCGAACACGGCGCGGGGCCGCGATCGCTCCGTCGATCCGACTAATGTTTTGGCAGCGGGAAGCCCAAACCGCCCGGGAGGCTGCCGGCACCCAGAGGAGCGGTTCCAGCGGGAGTGGCGCCTTGGCCGTGCGTTCCGGGGGGCCGCGCAGTGGCGGCGACCTTCAGAAGATTCTGGGCGTTATCGATCTGTTCGGCGTCGAAGAAGCCGTGAAGCTGCCGGATTCGGGTCGGGTGACGCATCTTGCGGAGGGCCTTGGCCTCGATTTGGCGGATGCGCTCGCGAGTGACCTTGAATTGTTTGCCAACCTCCTCGAGCGTGCGACTGTAACCATCGACCAGCCCGAATCGCAGCGAGAGCACACGGCGTTCCCGCTCGGTGAGCGTGTCGAGGACGTCGATGATTTTTTCGCGCAGGAGAGAATAGGCCGTCATGTCGTACGGATTCTCCGCCGACTTGTCCTCGATGAAGTCACCGAAACTGGTGTCGTCGCCGTCGCCCACCGGGGATTGGAGTGAGATGGGCTGCTGTGCCATCTTCATGATCTGCTGCACCCGCTCGACGGGCAGGTTCATCTCGTCGGCGACCTCGTCCGGAGTCGGTTCGTGGCCGTATTCCTGCAGCAGCTGTTTCTGCACCTGCATGACCTTGTTCAAGGTCTCGATCATGTGGACCGGGATGC
>SXGU01073936.1_pt1 | contig 49942 bp, 43 predicted proteins | sample 3174531 | NCBI WGS metagenome assembly SXGU01 (sample SAMN11356863, study PRJNA531348) | freshwater metagenome | isolation source: freshwater sample F1-140 | place: China: Fuxian Lake, Yuxi | collected 2017-12-25 | reverse complement strand
GATCATGGGACGAGGTCTCGGCAAGGAGGTCGCCCTCATCACCGATGGCCGCTTTTCCGGCGGCACCCACGGCTTCGTGGTAGGGCACATCACCCCGGAAGCTTATGTCGGCGGCCCGCTGGCCATCGTTGAAGACGGCGATACCGTTCTAATTGATGCCGAAAACAATGAATTAAAGCTGGTTATCGACGAACACGAATTCACCAGTCGCCTGGAAAAATGGCAACAACCGGCACCGCGTTATACCAGAGGCGTGTTGGCGAAATATGCCAAGTTGGTGAGTTCGGCTTCGTTGGGGGCGGTTACGGATAATTTGGATTAATTTTTCGGTAAAAGCCGATTAAAACCCATCGTTTAACGTTAACGATGGGTTTTTGTATCGCTCTATGCACTAAATGGTTATGCTATTTTGTCAAAACGCCATTCATAAAAACCATGTCAAAGCTAAGCAGCCTAACTATTAAAGGCTATAAATCCATACAAAACCTGGAAAACCTCAAACTAGATAACCTTAATATTTTATTGGGTGCAAATGGCGCGGGTAAAAGCAATTTTATTTCGGTGTTTAAATTGCTTGCTGACATGTACGAACAAAACTTGCAGCTCCATGTGCAAAAAAATGGCGGGGCGGATGCGCTATTGCATTATGGGCGTAAAAAAACCCCAGAAATGGAGATGGGATTTGAGTTTGATCATAATAGCTACGAGTTTTCATTAATCCCGACCAAAGACAACCGGCTAATATTTAAATGGGAGGCACTTTGTTACTTAGGTGGTTACTCTCCTTACGACGAACGACCGATGTCCCCATCATCACCGAAAATTATAGGCACATCGCACAGTGAAGCCTTACTTAAAGAATCCAGCCATAAATATGTGCAATACATCAAACCTGCAATCGAAAGCTGGCGTGTGTATCATTTTCAAGACACGAGCGATACTGCACTAGTCAAACAAATTCATTCGGCGACCGATAATTTAAGGCTTAAACCGGATGCCGCCAATTTAGCGGCATTTTTATTGCGCTTAAAAACAAGCGAACACGCAAATAAAAATTACCAACAAATCGTTAACACCATCCGATTGGTTGCGCCATTTTTTCATGATTTCGTGTTTAGGGAGAATGAGCCAAATATTGAACTCGAATGGTTTGAAAAAGGCAATTTGGATACGCCTTTTAAAGCGCATGTTTTATCAGATGGCACCTTGCGATTTATTTGCTTGGCAACCTTATTGTTACAGCCTTTTCGGTTAGTGTCCTTTCATGATATCAAAACCAAAACCATATTGATTGATGAACCTGAATTAGGTTTGCATCCTTATGCACTCGCAGTATTAGCCGATTTAATCAAACGGGCGGCTGAGCAAATACAATTGATCATTTGCACCCAATCAGTCGAACTGATCAACCATTTTTCCGCCAATGACATCATTGTGGTTGATCGGGTGAATGACGCATCGACTTTTAAACGCCTTGATGAAGAACAATTGAAGGATTGGCTGGAAGATTACACGCTCGGCGATTTATGGAAACAAAACATCATCGGCGGAAGACCTTCACGATGATACGGGTGCATGTCATTTGTGAAGGCCAGACTGAAGAAACTTTTATTCGTGATGTAATTGCCCCATTGTTAGCGCCACTACAGATTTTTTTAACCGCTCGCTTAATCTCCACCTCTAAAACCAGTAAAGGCGGTGCGTTAAGTTATGAACGGATTAGGCGGTTTGTGATTAACTCATTGAAAGAAGAAAATGTTTTTATCACTACTTTTTTTGATTTGTACGCATTGGATAATGCTTTCCCTGATTTTACTGAAAGCCAAAAACAAGCCGATGTTTATCAAAAAGTCGCTGTTCTTGAACAGGCTTTTAAAAATGACGTAGCTAATGACAATTTCTCATTTGCCAGCCGTTTTTTGCCTTATATCCAGCCTTATGAATTTGAAGGATTATTGTTTTCTGATATTGCCAAATTAACCGAGATTGAAACAACTTGGGCTAAAGCAACCAATAGTTTAAAAGCTGTTCGTGACGGTGCCAAAACGCCTGAACACATTAATGACGGTTATGAAACCAAGCCTTCGGCGCATTTAAAAAAATGGTTAAATGTTCCTAATTATCGTAAAACCTTACACGGCGCATTAGCTATCGAAGCAATAGGCATTGATAAATTGTTGTCTGAATGCCGACATTTTTCCGAGTGGTATAGTCAGTTGATTAATTTGAAAATTTAATCGTATTCACCTGACGTAGCAAGCTAAATACAAGCCCGTATAAAGCGTGAGCGGGATACGCGAGAACTCCCGGACTCCAATTACGTTACGTCCGGGCTACGCAATTAGCTCCCGTGGAGGAACCAGCCGGACAAACTAAATGCCTCCATCCAGCAATCCTCACGCTTGACACAAACCATATTCCAGATACAACAAACACCATGATCTTAAACAACGAATTCGTCAACTGGTTCAGGGCCTCGTCCCCCTACATCCACGCCCACCGTAACAAAACCTTCGTCATTTCTTTCGGCGGCGAGGCGGTGCTTGATGATGATTTTGATCACCATGTACACGATTTTGCCCTGCTTAACAGCTTGGGAATACGGCTGGTTCTGGTGCATGGCATTCGCCCGCAGATTGATCAACGACTTAATAAATTGAATGCCGCGCCGCGTTTTCATAATAACTTGCGTATTACCGACGATTTGGCTTTGCAATGCGTGAAAGAAGCCGCCGGTCTGGTGCGCGTGGAAATTGAGGCACTGTTATCGATGGGTCTGGCTAATTCACCAATGGCCGGCGCGAAAATCAAGGTGGCTTCGGGTAATTTTGTCATTGCCAAGCCGATCGGCGTCATTGACGGCGTTGATTATTGCCATACCGGCGAAGTGCGCCGCATTGACAACGCCGCCATCCATCAGCAACTCGACCAGAACAATGTCGTACTGATTTCCCCTATCGGCTATTCGCCCAGCGGGGAAGTTTTTAATCTGTCCGCAGAACAGGTCGCCACTGCCGTTGCGATTGCGCTGAAGGCGGAAAAATTGATCTTGTTGACGGAAAAAAACTGCTACAATCCCTCCAGCGGCGAACCAATTCAGCAAATGACCACTGCTGAAGCCGACGTTTTCCTGGAACAACATCATGAGCTACCCGACAGCATCAGCTTACCGCTTAAGGCTGCCATCCAAGGCTGTCAAGCCGGTATTGCGCGCGTGCATTTGATTAACAGAAGCCATGACGGCGCCTTGTTGCTGGAGCTTTTTACCCGCGACGGCTTGGGCACGCTGATTAGTTCGACGGCCTTTGAAGAATTGCGCGCCGCAACATTAGCGGACATAGGCGGCATTCTGGAATTGATTAAACCGCTGGAACAACAAGGCATATTAGCCAAACGCTCCAGGGAAAAGATAGAAATGGAAATCACCGATTACATCGTCATCGAACGGGACGGCTTAATTATCGGCTGTACCGCCTTACATGCGAACCCGCAAGGCCGGTTCGGCGCCATTGCCTGTCTTGCCGTGCATCCTGATTATCAGGGCTCGGCCAGAGGTGATCGACTGCTGGATTATGTCTACCGCAAAGCCAAACAACTGGGCCTGAAAAAATTATTCGTGTTATCAACAAAAACCATGCACTGGTTTATTGAGCGCGGCTTTTTGTCATCGGACCTTGACAGCCTGCCTGATCCTCTAAAAGTACTCTACAATCCCCAGCGGAACTCTAAAATTCTTTATAAGGACGCTGAATAGCACCGGCATGGATGAACTAGCTGCCATCTCCCTGTTGCAAATCACCGACCTGCACATCCTTTCCACCCCTCAAGCGACACTACTGGGTATTAATACGGCGCATTATTTTCAGGCCGTTCTTGACATGGCATTTGCTGAAAAACCGCATTTTGATTTGATTCTGCTCACCGGCGACCTTGCCCAGGACCCTTGCATAGCCAGTTACCGACTCATCCTAAACCGGCTTGAAGCCTATAATGTTCCTTGCATTTGTTTGCCCGGAAATCATGATAATTATGTGCTCATGCAACAAATCCTGAATACCGAGCTTATTAATTGCCGCAAGCAGATTTTTTTGGGGAACTGGCAAATTATCAGCTTAAACAGCCAGATCATCGGTTCTGAGAAAGGTCACTTGTCAAACAAGGAACTACTGTTTCTTGAAGAATGCTTGAGCAATCATCCCAATCACAACGCGCTTATCGCCGTACATCATCACTGCATGGCAACCAAAAGCGAGTGGATGGACACCATGATGATAGACAATAGCGCGGAACTGTTGGCAATAACTGATAAATATCGGCAGATAAAGATCATAACCAATGGACACATCCATCAAGTCATGGATATTCAAACAGAGTCCGTCCGCATATTAGGCACGCCATCCACCTGCTTTCAGTTTAAACCGGAGAGCAAGGGCTTCAATCTGGACGATACCACGCCGGGTTACCGCACAATCAAACTGTATAAAGATGGACGCGTAGAAACACAAGCCATCCGACTATCCGAACAACTAAAGGGCTTGCAATGGAGTATATCGGGCTATTGAAATCAGCCCGGTATTATTTGCTTTTCGCCAGATAGCCCGCCGCATCGACAGGCACGCCGTTGGTCATTAAAATGGCGCCTAATTCGCTCATCGCTTTTTGGTACACCTTGCGCTTGAAATACACCACATCGTTAAGCGGTTCCCAATAATCCACCCAGCGCCAGCTATCAAACTCCGGCTTCGCACAATGGTCAAAACGCACATTGGAATCATGTGTTATCAAGCGCAACATATACCAGATTTGCTTTTGGCCTATACATAAAGGCAATGAACTCTTACGTATATAGCGTTCCGGCAATTGATACCTTAGCCAATAGCGAGTCCGTCCAAGCACTTGGACATGTTGTTGTTGCAGCCCAGTTTCTTCCCACAATTCTCGATACATCGCTGTTTCAGGGTCTTCATTCTGATTGATTCCGCCCTGGGGGAACTGCCATGCGTTCACGCCCATCCGTTTTGCCCAAAACACGCGACCCTCGTCATTGCAAAGGATGATTCCGACATTGGGCCGGTATCCTTTAGAGTCTATCATGTTAAAACCTGTAATTTTACCTTACCCTTATCTCATTCTTGCCTGTGATAGAATGACGATAGGGTCAGGTTGTTTGTAATGGCTCCATTGTTCCATAAAAAAACAGCAGATGCCATAGTGCATAAGCCTTTTAATTTCGCTTTATATTAATTACAAACAGGATTAACGTGAGTTTAGCAATTTTTGATTTGGATAATACTTTAATAGCTGATGACAGCGACTACTTGTGGGGACAATTTCTTGTCGATCAGGGTGTTGTCGATAAAAACCAATACGAACACGCCAATGCCAAGTTCTATGAGGATTACAAGCAAGGCACACTGGATATTGTTGAATTCCTGGGCTTTTCCCTGAAGCCATTGGCCGACAACCCGCCCGAGCAACTTTATCAATGGCGGGAGCAATTTGTCCGGGACATCATTACACCAATACTCCTGAAACCGGCACAGGAATTAATAGCCAAGCACAGGGAGCGGGGCGATACGTTAATGGTTATCACCGCAACCAACCGTTTCGTTACTGAACCGATAGTCAATTTATATGGCATCGATCATTTACTGGCAACGACACCGGAATTTTTAGACGGCAGATATACAGGCAGGTTTACCGGCATTCCCTGTTTTCAGCACGGCAAAGTAGAATTACTGAAAGAATGGTTAATGACCTCAACCGAAACCTTGCAGGACAGCTGGTTTTATAGTGACTCGCACAACGACCTGCCCTTGCTTGAATTGGCAACCCACCCCGTCGCCGTTGACCCGGATGAAAAGCTGTCTCACTTCGCAAAAGAAGCCGGCTGGCCGATTATCAGCTTAAGAAAGGCAGAATGTCCAAAGCATCATTTTCATAAATAATGCCCGGAACCATGGATCGGTTCAGGGCATATTGATTGGCTCTTCTGATCAGCCGTCCGAAAAACGATAACCCGCCACTCTGCGTTATCTGGTACGGCACACCACGGTATCGGAGATAACAGTAGGAAATACAATGGCGCCGGTACTGGTCACCGTTCTTTTCTGGATTTTACCCAATATCTGGTTATTTTTGATGAAAGTGGCGGGGATTACTGTAGCGCCTGCGGCTTGGTCCACAAGTTTGCTACTGAAATCAAATTCGGCTTGATCATTAGGCGCAACGACCGGTTTCGTGTCACGAGAAACTTTTGTAGACCCTCCTGATATTGCCACCGCTCTATAACGGCCTGCCGTCAGATCGAACCCGTCAACAGAGACTACGGAATTGCCGCCTCTGCTGTCACATCTCACTCGTATGGATGCGGCGTTTGCCTCCGCCATAGTTAATGCGATAACTGCAACGGCAGAAAAAATTGCAACATGAGTTTGTTTTGATTTCATAATCGGATACCTCGGGAAAGATTAACTAAAAATAGCCATCAATTTTCTTTGATGTACCCTGTTTATGCCGATATTCCGCATTAAAGTTCTATTGCAAATAATTTTTTATTTCCGCCGCATATTTATACAGCCTGGATTCTTTACTCCCGATCGGCAAACGCCAACCCAGCCATTATTTTTTCTTGATATAAAAAATCTGTGTATTCGAGTGCCTTATCAGCTCAATGAGCTGGTGGCCGGTCTGATCAACATAAACGCCAAAATCCAGGTGCGCGGCCGGGTCGGTTGCGATGACCTTAACCACATCGCCACTGGCTATTTCCATCAAGGCTTTTTTCAACCGCAATAAAGGTAATGGACACTGCAACCCACTGGCGTCCACTTCAAGGCTAAATTCAATCATTGTTTGCTTTTAGTTTTATTAACACAGTTCAGAGTGCTTATAATACCACCCCCTATTAAATCCGCGAATATCGTAACAAAATGGATTATTTCCCTGTTTTTGTAAAACTCAAGGACCAAGACTGCCTTGTAGTGGGCGCCGGTGAAATTGCCGCCCGAAAGATTGAATTGTTAGCCCGTGCCGGTGCGAAAATTACCGTAATAGCCAGAGACATAAGTCCTGCCGTATCGAGTATGGCAGAAACTCACCGGCTAACCCTGTTGCAAAAATCCTTTTCTCCGACTGACCTGATCGGCTTTAGACTGGTTGTCTCGGCTACCGATAACAGTACAACCAACAACCTGGTTGCCAAAACCGCTAACGAACACAATATCCTGGTTAATGTTGTTGATAATCCGGCGCTATGTAGCTTCATTTTTCCGGCTATTATTGACCGCTCACCGATTATTGCTGCAGTATCCTCCGGTGGTGCCGCACCCGTTTTAGCTCGATTACTGCGCGCTAAAATAGAGAGTGTAATCCCTCCCGCCTATGGCCGTCTGGCCCACATCGCCGAAAAATTCAGGGAGACGGTTAAACAACAGATAAAAGAGCCTGTTCAGCGCAGAATTTTCTGGGAAAACACCTTTCAAGGCCCTATCGCGGAACTGCTTTTCTCGGGAAAGGAGCAGGACGCCGAGCAACGATTACTAGACACGCTCAGCGAACAAAAAGATAAGCTGACCACAGGTGAAGTCTACCTGATAGGCGCAGGTCCCGGCGCCGCCGATCTATTAACTTTTCGGGCCTTACGTCTGATGCAGCAAGCGGATGTTATTGTCTATGATCGACTGGTTTCGCCTGAAGTTATCGATTTGGCGCGCCGGGATTCGGAAAAGATCTATGTCGGCAAGCAACGTCAAAACCATGCGCTGCCTCAAGAATGTATTAATACATTGCTGGCGGATCTGGCTAAAGCGGGGAAACGGGTAGCGCGTTTAAAAGGCGGCGATCCTTTTATTTTTGGACGTGGCGGCGAGGAAATTGAAACCTTAATGCAACAGGGTATAAATTTCCAGGTTGTTCCAGGAATTACCGCCGCTTCCGGCTGCGCAACCTATGCCGGCATTCCACTTACGCATAGAGATCACGCGCAATCCTGCACGTTCGTGACCGGGCATTTAAAAGACAATTCCATCAATTTAAACTGGACACAACTTGCGGCACCCAATCAAACCATAGTTATATATATGGGCCTGGTTGGACTGGAGAAAATCTGCCGGTCTTTAATTGAGCACGGCAGCCCAAAAGATTTACCTGTCGCTTTAGTTCAGCAAGGCACCACAACGCATCAGCGGGTAATCACCGGCACCCTGGAAACCTTGCCGATGACCGTGGCAAGCCAAAATATCAAAGCGCCTACGTTGATTATTATCGGCAGTGTAGTAACATTGCACAGCAAACTAAACTGGTTCAACGGCGATGATGCCGATCTTTAAACCCGAAGCTTGTAACACGAAAAAATAGCTCAAGCAGTTCAGTTATCATTCATAGACTTCATTGATAATGAAACTAAGGAAATAAAAATAATAAAATAATTGAATTTTCCCGTTAAATTCCCTATCCTTTGCGGGTTTAACTTTTAATCGGATTGTATTTCCCAACAAAGGAAACCAGTTCTTTTTTTAACACCAAGAGAGGTCAACATGAAAAAAATATTAGGTACATTAGCAGGTGTGGTTTTCATCGCTTTAAGTGGACAAGCATTTGCTAACGAAGCTACCGAAATCGGTGAAAAAATCTATAACCGCGCTTTCGGTCGTGGTTGCGGCACTTGCCACGATATCGCTTCAAACCCACAGCTTTCGGCTTTAATTAAGGCAGGCACTCTGGACAGAGCGAAATTCGAAACAACTTTAAGAGAAGGCAAAGGCGGCATGCCTAAAGCATTGGACACCATCATGGAATTGGGTCCTGTTAAGAAGTCCGGCTATGGCGAAACACAAGCCATCGACGCTTTGTACGAATATCTGAAAAACAAATAATCCAGGTTAGTACACATAAAAAAGCCGCCTCACAATGAGCCGGCTTTTTTTTATGCCTGCAATTTTAGCTAACATTCAGGCCGGGGGTAGGTAATAAATAACCTGCCCGTTAAATCATGATTTTTCTTTACCTAAATAACGGATAATCGCATCCTTATAGGGCAAGCGCTTAAGATTTTTAATCCAGATACCGGCCAACGCTGCCAACATTAATCCACAAGACGCAAAACTCATATAAATCAGGTGCTTTAAATGAGTCATTTCCTGAATTAACTGTTCATTAGCAACAGCAGCCTGTTCTTTTTTAACAGGATCGGAATAACTACGCAAAACCTTGACGTCATTTTTCAAATCTTCAATAGTACCCAGCGAATTAGTCACCGTACCTGAACGGATACTTTCTTCCAATGTTCTCAATTTGCTTTCAATTGATCCACTGACCAGACCAACCAACTGTCCTTTCAAGGTATTGACTTCCGCCGACAAGCCCGGATTTATATCCGAATTGACTTCAGCAGCCGTAACTTTTTTATAATTAGCTAAAAAATCGTCATGAGGAAGCAATAGAAAGCCGGCAATAAAAATAACGGTCATCATGGCAAGAACGCCGGCTAATAGCCATCTATTCGCTTTAGCTAATTGCTGATTTGAAGGTATTCTCTGCAGAACAACAATCTCTGAATTTCTCTTATTTATATCGCTCATTATTACTTCCTCTCAAACCAGGCAAGAAAGTCTCCCGGTCGGACAATTATTATTTTTATAGTGGTACTACCTAACCGTTAATTATACAAGCTTAATCCCATTTGTCCTGTGTTTTTATCGAGGCATTACTTTAGCCGTTTGGCCGCAGCAATACGCATTCTCAATGCGTTTAATTTAATAAAGCCCTCCGCATCTTTTTGATTATAAGCGCCGCCATCTTCCTCAAAGGTCGCTATACTTTCATCAAACAAACTGTCTGTTTCAGATGAACGGCCCACGACTATCACATTACCTTTATAGAGTTTAAGCCTGACTTTGCCATTCACATTCACCTGCGAAGCATCGATCATCGTTTGCAGCATAAGCCGCTCAGGGCTCCACCAGTAACCGTTATAAATTAAAGAAGCATAACGCGGCATTAGCTCGTCTTTCAAATGTGCCACTTCACGATCCAAAGTCAATGATTCAATGGCGCGATGTGCTTTTAACATGACCGTACCCGCCGGCGTTTCATAACAGCCGCGCGATTTCATGCCGACATAACGATTTTCAACAATATCCAATCTGCCAATACCGTTGTCACCGGCAATCTTGTTCAATTTCTCCAAAACAGTAGCGGGCGTACAGGCGACGCCGTCAATGGCAACAATATCGCCGTGTTGGTAAGTCAATTCAATATAAGTGGCCTTGTCCGGCGCCGCTTCCGGTGAAACCGTCCAGCGCCACATATCTTCTTCGGGCTCTGCCCAAGGATCTTCCAGGACGCGTCCTTCATAAGAAATATGCAGCAAGTTTGCATCCATAGAATAAGGCGATGCTTTGCCTTTTTTCATTTCCACCGGAATGCCGTGCTTCTCGGCATAAGCCAGCAGGGTTTGGCGAGATGTTAAATCCCATTCCCGCCAAGGCGCAATCACATGAATATCAGGGCGCAAGGCATAAGCACCCAGCTCAAAACGCACCTGGTCGTTACCGTTGCCGGTCGCGCCATGAGAAATGGCATCCGCACCCGTTTCATTGGCAATTTCAATCAATCGTTTGGCGATTAAAGGCCGCGCAATGGATGTACCTAACAAATATTCGCCTTCATAAATTGTATTGGCGCGAAACATGGGGAAAACAAAATCACGCGCAAACTCTTCACGCAAATCATCAATATATATTTCTTTTATACCCATGGCCTGGGCTTTGGCGCGAGCCGGCTCAACTTCTTCGCCCTGCCCCAAATCCGCTGTAAATGTAACAACCTCACACGCATAAACATCCTGTAACCATTTAAGAATAACGGAGGTATCCAATCCGCCTGAATAAGCCAGTACTACTTTATTTATTTCCGACATTAGTGCCTTTACCTTGAATTATAAATGTGGCAAATTATACTAGAAAACGGACAGGCGGCAGAATGCTAATAATTCAAGGCATCAAAAACCCAAAAGCGCCCGGCGTAACATCAACCGATATAATGCCGAAGGGATTTATTGCTAGCCGTTTTTCTTGTAACTTTCCGACCGGGACACTAGGAAATATATCGACATACAGTGTCATCACTGTTTCCTAAATAAAGCCATTCCGAGTATAGAATAGCCTGTATTACTCATAAACTCCCATGCATTTAAATCGGCGCAAGGGGGTTGAAATCAATTCAGTGTATAACGATATTATTTTTTGCTTTACATATCTACCATGATAGGATTTTAATAACACTTTATATTACTGTGAGATTAAAAAATGACTAAAACATCCACCAAATCAGCACCTAAAGTCGGCCCACAAAATAACCCGGAAATCGAACACGATGACGATGATATTTTTGAAAGCGGCGAATATGTTTCACTTTCTGATGGTCTTGAAGAAGAGACGATAAAAAGGGATGCGCGCAGAAAAATTGAAATTTATTGGGAAAAAAAGCGATTAAAAGAGCAATTCGATGATTTTGACGAGTCTGAATTCGGCTTTTAACATTTATCGACCTCATCTCATCTTTAATCCCGAAAAATACCTGAATTAGTCCGGGCATGCCATCCTATTGATAAGCAATTTTTTATACTATTGCACCCTCAATAGCAATTTTCACCGTTTGCGCTCTAACCTGATGCCGATTACCGGAAAATTGCTTTTTTACTACTTCTGCCGCTCCATTTTTCCATTGCCATGCTATGAATACAGTGCCCACCGGTTTTTCTGATGTTCCGCCATCCGGCCCGGCTATGCCGGTCACGGCAATTGCAAACGTTGCGTCGCTATTTGCCAATGCGCCACTGACCATTTCTTTGACCGTTTCGGCGCTGACTGCACCGAATTTGTCCAGGGTCTCCTGTTTGACGCCCAACATCTGCTCTTTCGCTTTATTGCTGTAAGTCACAAATCCCCTGTCAAACCAGGCCGAACTGCCGGGGACTTCAGTAATAGCCTGAGCAATCCAGCCACCGGTACACGATTCGGCCGTCGCTATTTTTGCCCCTTTTGCTGTTAATACCAGACCCAGTTGTTCAGCCAGCCCAAGTAGTTCATTATTCATGATGTTGCCCCTGCGACTTCAGATAAACTAAATTTTATGAGTATAAAACAAAAAACCGTCGACCAGCATACACCGATGATGCAGCAATTTTTGCGCATTAAATCAGACTACCCTGATACGCTTTTATTTTATCGTATGGGGGATTTTTACGAGCTTTTCTTTGATGATGCTAAAAAGGCTTCGAGAATACTGGATATCACTTTAACCAGTCGCGGCCAATCGGGCGGGCTGCCGATCCCCATGGCAGGTATTCCTTATCATGCCGCTGAAGGCTATCTTGCGAAGTTATTACGAAACGGTGAATCTATCGCTATTTGCGAACAAATCGGCGACCCTGCCGCATCAAAAGGACCTGTCGAGCGCAAGGTCGTGCGAATCGTAACACCCGGCACGGTCACCGATGAAGCCTTGCTGGAAGACCGGAAAGACAATTTATTGGTGGCTTTGGCTCTCACTGATAATGGATACGGCATCGCCAGCCTGGATTTGACCAGCGGCCGCTTTGTCTTGCAACAGGTCGAATCCGAAGCGCAGTTACTTAATGAAATAGGCCGTCTTAACCCGGCTGAACTGTTGTTCAGCGAAGATTGGCCGTTACCCTCAAGCTTAAAGCAGCGCAGTGGTTTATGTCGCCGTGCACCTTGGCATTTTGAACCGGAAAGCGCCAGGCAATTGGTATTAAAACAGTTCAATATTCTCGATTTAAAAGGTTACGGTTGCGAGAATATGCCTGCCGCTATTGCCGCTGCCGGCGCCTTGCTGCAATATGTCAAAGACACCCAACAAAGCGCTTTACCGCATATTCAGGGGATACGCACCGAAAACAGTGGCGACAGCATTCTGCTCGATGCCGCTAGCCGCCGTAATCTTGAACTGGATTTCCACCCGACAGGCCAGACTCAACACACCTTGTTCGGCGTACTGGATAAAACCGCAACCGCGATGGGCAGTCGCTGTTTAAGGCGCTGGATCAACCGGCCGTTACGGGATCAGCATATACTCAAACACCGCTATGCCTGTATCGAGACCTTACTCGACGGCAAGATGTATCGGGATGTCCAAAACAACTTGCGGCACATCGGGGATATAGAAAGAATCAGTTCCCGTATTGCCTTAAAGTCCGCCCGTCCTCGTGATCTGGTGGTTTTGCGCAATACGCTGGCCGCGCTCCCGGACTTACAAAAAATACTTTCCGGCAGCAATAATCCGCAACTGGCGCAGTTAAGCAAGCAAATCGGCGAGCAACCGGACATATTAAATCTTCTGCAAAAATCCATTATTGATAATCCGCCTGTGCTTATCCGTGACGGTGGCGTTATCGCTACGGGTTTCAACCAGGAACTGGATGATTTGCGAAACTTAAGCCAAAACGCCGATCAGTTTCTGATTGATATGGAGAATAGGGAAAAAGCGGCAACCGGCATCTCTACCCTGAAGGTCAATTATAACCGCGTACACGGTTATTATATTGAGGTGTCGCACCTCCACGCGGAAAAAATCCCCGCCCATTACACGCGCAAGCAGACCTTGAAAGGCGCTGAGCGTTATATTACTGAGGAGCTCAAATCGTTCGAAGATAAAGTCCTCAGTGCGCGTGAAAAATCACTGGTCTTTGAAAAATCCTTGTACGAAGAACTGCTCAATACGATTGCGGCCTCCCTGATTCCTTTACAACAATGTGCCGCCGCGCTGGCGGAACTCGATGTCCTGGTGAATTTCGCCGAACGCTCCGAGACACTGGATTTATCTCAACCGACCTTGACCGGCAAGTCCGGGATAACTATCGAAGGGGGGCGGCATCTGGTTGTGGAACAGGTCAGCGATATTCCATTTGTAGCCAATGATTTACAGTTTTCCAGCCAACGCCGGATGCTGATTATTACCGGCCCCAATATGGGCGGTAAATCAACTTACATGCGCCAGACCGCACTTATTGTATTAATGGCCCATATCGGCTGTTACGTACCAGCAAAAAGCCTGGTATGCGGGCCTGTTGACAAGATTTTTACCCGCATAGGCGCATCTGATGACCTGTCCGGCGGACGCTCGACATTTATGGTCGAAATGTCGGAAACAGCCAATATCCTACATAATGCGACATCAAAAAGCCTGATATTAATGGATGAGATAGGCCGCGGCACCAGCACTTTTGATGGCCTTTCGCTGGCCTGGGCTTGCGCCGATCATCTGGCCAAAGAAACGAAGGCTTTTACTCTATTTGCGACGCATTATTTTGAATTGACAACGCTTGCAGACGAACATAAATCCATCCATAACGTACACCTGGATGCGATGGAACATGGCGACAAAATTATCTTTTTACATTCAGTCAGGGAAGGCCCCGCCAATCAGAGTTACGGATTGCAGGTAGCCGCTTTGGCAGGCGTACCGCGTTCCGTCATTGATAAGGCCAAAGCCAAACTACAACATCTCGAGGATCATGCCTATATTGAACAACAGGCGGTAACGGGAATCAATCAACTGGACTTGTTTTCCTCAAAAGAATGCCATCCCGCCGTGTGCTTGCTTGAAGATTTGAATCCGGATGAACTTAGCCCGAAACAGGCTCTGGAATTGCTTTACCGGCTTAAAGGGCTGGTATAAACAGATAAGGGCTCAAGGAGTGCTTTAAGCCTTGAACCCTTGTCGCGCAGGTTATTTCGTGGCTTTTTCGCTTTCGAGCAACTCAACCAACTGTTTTGCCGGCAGGTAACCAGGGTAGATATTACCTTTTTCGGTAACGATCATAGGCGTACCTTTGACGTCAAAATCCGCTCCCAACTGCATGTGCTCATCGACAGGATTATCACAAGTTTTGGCTTCTATCTTCTGATCTTTTTTAGCGGCTGTTAACGCTGCATTGCGATCTTTAGCGCACCAAACCGATACGGCTTTGTTGTATGAATCGGAACCTTTACCGGCTCTCGGGAAAAACAGGTACTGGATAGTAATGCCTTCCGCCAGGTATTGATCAATTTCCGAATGCAGTTTACGGCAATAACCACAGTCTATATCGGTAAAGACAGACACTTTATACTTAGCAATTTTTGGTTTGAAAATGATCATGTTGTCCTGACCGACTTTTTCGATGGCCAGTTTGCGGGTACCGCCCAGTTTTTCTTCAGTCAAATCTTTATGAGCGTCCACATCAATCAAGCGACCTTGGAGCAAATATTTTCCATCCTCGGAAACATACAAAATGCTGGAACCGACGATAACTTCGTAAAGCCCTTTAACCTCGGACGGCTTGACCGATTCAATTTTCACTGACGGCATGGACTTGGTTATAGACTGCCTAATAGCGGCTTCATCGGCATTGGCCGCTTGCATGGACAAACCCAACGACGCAACAAGCGCAACCCTAATAAATTTTTTCATGATTTTTCCGTATGTTTAAATTAGTTTTATGCTAATTTCCGACAGGCTGGATTCTATATTGTTCCAGAATTGTCGAAAACCAAAAGCGATATGCTTTACAAAGTGTTCTAGTGAAATAATCGCTGAACATCCAAAACCATTGCCAAGACCATTAAAGACACCAGCAAAGCAATACCGATTTGTTGAAAAAACAGTTGTATCTTTTCTGAAACCGGGCTGCCTTTAATGCCTTCTATTGCGAAAAACAGCAAATGTCCGCCATCCAGAACAGGAACAGGCACCAAGTTTAATACTCCCAAGCTGACGCTAAGCAAAGCCATGTATTTTATGAACGGGACAAATCCCATGCTGGCGGACTGCCCTGCAAACTGGGCGATACTGATGGGTCCGCTCAAGTTCTGTACAGACGCCCTGCCTATCAGCATTTTACCCATGACTTTTAAAGTCGTGGTGCAATAATGATAAGTAGTTTGTATTGCGACGGGTATGGCATCCAGCGGCGATAACGAATATTCAACACTAATTGACTTGATCAATTCTTCGGGTACATAGACCGACGCACCGATTTTACCTTCCGGTTTCTGCTCAGTCTGATTGTCCTGTGCAACCTGCACGGATTTTGGCGTAATCACCAAGGGCACCTGCACCCCGTCGCGCTCAACGAGCAAATTGATAGCGACACCGGGATGGGTTTTTACATAATCAACCCATTGCATCCAATCCTTGATAGCAATACCGTCGGCGCTGATCACCAGATCATTTGATCGCAAACCGGCAGCCAAGGCGGCACTGTCGGGAAGCACCTTGCCTATGATCGGCTTTAATTTCGGTGACCAAGGTTTAAAACCCAGACGTTCATACAATATATCAGGCGTTTCAACATCACTTTCAGCCACCTTTATCGTCCTGACGGCGTTGCCACCGTCGAGGCCTTTTACTTTAACCCCAACTTCCTGTTCACCATCCAGCCCTGATGCGATAATGGCACTGATGGCCTCAGTCCAAGTCGGTGTCGGCTTATCATTAACAGCAATGATTTCATCGCCTTCAACAAAGCCGGCTTGTGCCGCCAAGGTACCCTGGGCTATCGCTCCCAGTATCGGTTTAATACCTGTCTCGCCAATGACCAGGACGCTCCAGAACAAAATAACGGCAAGCGCCAGGTTAAATACCGGCCCTGCCGCTACGATAGCGGTTCTGGCAAGCACGGATTGACGGTTAAAGGCAAAAGCCAAGTCTTCTTGTTTAACTTCGCCTTCCCGTTCATCGACCATTTTGACATAACCACCCAGTGGTATCGCCGACAAAACATACTCGGTAGCCTCAGGATTTTTCCGGTAAGACCATAATACCTTGCCGAAACCGACGGAAAATCGAAGTACTTTTACCCCTGCTCTGCGGGCGACCCAAAAATGCCCGAATTCATGAAATGAAATCAGAACACCGATGGAAATAATGAAATAAAACAGCGTGTGCATGAAATCCACTAACGATCAAGCTCGGTAATAATCTGCCGGGAAACAGTCCTGGCCTGTTGATCGATGGCTAAAATAATTTCCAGCGTATCGGCTTCCTGCGTCGCAATAGCGCCCATACAGCGCTCAATGATGACAGGTATATCGGTAAATCGTATCTGTTCATTTAAAAAGGCTTCGACCGCTATTTCATTCGCCGCATTTAAAACGGTCGGCATCACACCACCCGCTGCAATCGCCTGATAGGCCAATCGTAAACAGGGGAAACGTTCCAGGTTCGCTTCTTCAAAATCCATACGCCGGACATTAAATATATTCAGCGGCTCTGCACCGGAATCAAAACGTTCCGGCCATGCCATTGCATGAGCAATGGGAATACGCATATCGGGATTGCCCATTTGCGCCAACACAGTGCCGTCGACATAATCGACCATTGAATGGATAACGCTTTGCGGGTGAATAACCACCTGGATTTGTTCCGGCAGCATATTAAACAGCAAACAGGCCTCTATCATCTCCAGGCCTTTATTCATCATGGTGGCGGAATCGACGGAGATTTTCCTGCCCATATCCCAGTTAGGGTGAGCCACGGCCTGATCCGGCGTGACATCAACCATCCTCTCTATCGGCATTTCCCGAAAGGGTCCGCCCGAAGCGGTTAATAAAATACGTCTTGCTTGCTTGGCCGTCATACCTGCCTTGTAGTCGGCAGGCATGCATTGAAATATCGCATTATGCTCGCTGTCGATCGGCAACAATTGGGCGCCGGATTCAGCCACAGCCTGCATAAAGATGGCGCCGGACATCACCAGCGCTTCCTTGTTGGCCAGCAAAATCGTTTTACCCGCCTTGGCAGCTGCCAGACTCGGTAACAATCCCGCAGCACCGACGATAGCCGCCATGACGGAATCAACGTTATCTAATGTTGCAACCTGTTCCAGAGCTTTTGCACCTGATAGGACGGCAATATCGCCTATGGCGGAATTTAAAATTTTTTCCCTGAATGCTTGCGCCTTGCTTTCATCGACCACGACCACAACTTCAGGGTGGTGCTGCAAACATTGCTCATACAACAGATCGATATTGTTATTAGCCGTTAATGCGATGACTTTATAAAGATCAGCATGCCTTGCTACAACATCTAATGTGCTGACACCTATAGAGCCGGTCGCTCCGAGTATGCAAATGCCTTTCATGTAACCAGCCTGCCAATTAAGAATGTACCTGCGTAGAAAAACGGAATAGCGGCAATCAGGCTGTCAATTCTATCCAGAATGCCACCATGACCCGGTAACAGCGAACCACTGTCTTTCACGCCACGCTGACGCTTGACCACACTGAAAAACAAATCACCGTAAATGGAAACCAGCACCGTTAAAGTCGATAATAAAACAAAGTCGGATGCGATGATAAATTGAAAGCCGTAAATCAGGCTTAATGCTACGCCGCACAAAAAGCCGGCTATTAATGCGCCGTACATGCCTTCAACTGTCTTGCCGGGGCTGATTTCAGGAGCCAGCTTGGTTTTGCCGAATTTTTTACCTATAAAATAAGCCGAAATATCCGCCGCCCATATTAAAATCAGGAAATACATCGTCATTTCAGAATCATAAAAAGTTCTTAATCGTGACAGAAACATCCAGGTCGCTAATAAAATAAACCAGCCGATCAAGGCTTTATAGCCGATTTTCATCTCAAGTTTTAAAATACCGGCAGAGCTGTTCCTGATTAAGATCATGACCAATATCCAGAATAATACCGGCGGAACAACCAACCACTCCAGTATTCCTGAATAATCCCTGACATCGGGCCAATCGAAAATTGTGGCAACCAGCTCAAGAATCTGAGTCCAAAAATGAATGCCCAACATCGGCACAATCAATGCCAACATAAATAATCCGCGGGCAAGCAGCCATTTAATGCCGACCAGATTACACCACTCCCAAGCTGCCAAGAGAGTGATAATCCCCAATAACAATGAAAAAAACTCAGAGTGCAATTTGAACACTGCCAGTGCAATCAGAGATGCCAGAATGGATGCCGTTATAATTCGCTGTAGTAACATTGTTAAGTTAAGATTTTATAAGGTTAAGTTCGGATTTTTATAATTATTGGGTAATTGATTTGGCAAGCACCTGTTCACCAGTGTGACCAAAGCGCCTTTGCCGACCTTTAAAGCTATTAATAGCCTCTTCAAGTGAATTCTGGTCGAAATCAGGCCAGAGCGTTGGCGTAAAGTACATTTCCGTATAAGCCAATTGCCATAACATAAAGTTACTGACGCGTTGTTCGCCGCCTGTTCTGATAAACAAGTCAGGATCTGGCAAATCAGCCGTTGATAAATGCCGGCTAATCAGCTGTTCGTCTATAGCCTGATCTTTCAATTCCCCGATCGCTATTTTATCCATCACTTGCCGGAATGCCTGACACATGTCCCAATGACCGCCATAATTGGCGGCAATAACCAGGGTCAAGGCATTATTATCTTGAGTCTGAGCCTCGCCTTCGGCCATTTTGATTTGTAATTTATCGGAGAATGCACTTCTATCGCCAATGAACCGCAAGCGGATATTATTGCGATCGAGCTTATCGACTTCTCTTTGCAGGGTTGACAGAAACAAGCTCATTAATAATGAAACTTCTTCTTCCGGACGCCGCCAGTTTTCACTACTGAAAGCGAATAAGGTTAACACTTCTATCTTTTGTATAGCGCAGTACTCAACAATTTTCCTGACCGCTTTAACGCCGGCTTGATGACCAACGGCTCTGGGCATAAATCTCTTCTGAGCCCAGCGGCCATTGCCATCCATTATAATAGCAATATGACGGGGATTACCCGCCTGTAAACCCTGAAGGTCCTTATCAATAGCCATGGTTAAATCTCACCCGGATGACAGAAAATACTAAAGCGACAATAAGTCTCCCTCTTTTGCTTCCAGTAATTTTTCCACTTCTTTCACGTACTGATCGGTCAGCTTTTGAATTTTTTCCTCCGCAGCGCGTGCTTCATCTTCAGAAATCAGCTTTTCCTTCAGCGCATCTTTTATTTCAGAATTGGCATCGCGGCGAATATTCCTGATGGCGACACGGCCGTTCTCGGCTTCATGCTTGACGACTTTAACCAGGCTACGACGACGTTCTTCAGTCAATGCAGGTAGCGGAATACGAATGACCATGCCGTTTGTGGACGGATTCAGACCAAGATCGGATTTCATAATAGCCTTTTCAATTGCCTGAACCATGTTTTTTTCCCATGGCGTGATCGTTAAAGTACGCGAATCTTCAACGGCAATATTGGCTACCTGCGATAACGACGAGTCCGTACCGTAATACGAAACGCTAATTTGATCCAGTAAACTCGGGTGAGCCCTGCCCGTTCTTATTTTTGAAAACTCATGTTTTAGAGCATCTATGCTCTTGCTCATTCGAGTTGCTGCATCTTGTTGAATATCACTAATCATTTATCTGTTCCTCGTTGAATAAGAGAGCCGATTTCTTCACCCATTATCAGCCTCATTACCGCGCCTTGCTCAAAAATATTCATTACCCGCATAGGTACATTATTATCCCTGCAAAGTACCAGTGCAGTTGTATCCATGACATTAAGCCGCTGATCCAGCGCCTCGTCATAAGTCAATCGTGGATAAAATACGGCATCTTTGACTTTTTCAGGATCAGCGGAATAAACGCCTTTAACCTTGGTGGCTTTAATCATTAACTCTGCATTGATTTCAATCGCTCTTAAACTCGCCGCTGAGTCGGTCGTAAAAAAAGGATTGCCGGTACCCGCTGCAAAAATAACCACACGACCTTTTTCCAAATGCCTGACCGCCCTGCGGCGAATATAATCTTCACAGACCTGATTGATTTTTAGTGCGGACATGACCCGAACCTGCTGTCCCATATGTTCGAGAGCATCCTGCATGGCCAGAGCATTGATAACGGTCGCCAGCATGCCCATCTGGTCACTGGTTACTCTATCCAGGCCTTCCGCCGCTTTTTCAGCACCGCGTAAAATATTGCCGCCGCCGATAACTAAACCAACCTGAATGCCGCAATCGCACAATTCCTTAATTTCAGTGGCAAGACGTTTAACAATATCGGCATCGATACTGCCGCCCGCCTCGCTCATTAACGCTTCGCCGCTGAGCTTCAGTAATATTCTCTGATAAATTAATTGAGTCATGGAGTTTTATTTATGTTCTGTCTTTTGATGCTATCAAATCAATAACGCTATCAAATCAACTTGTCTAGGTTCACATTAAAACGGCTGGCATCCTGCTGCCCTCCGGCATCAAAAAAACGAATGCCGCCTTGTTCATTGACCAACCAAACTTCAACAGCCCCCGCTTTTAAATATAAATTAATCTTTGCTTTCATTTCCCGTTCGCTATTGGAGGGCGAAATTATTTCAATGCAAATTTCCGGAGCGGAAGTGGCGGCAATATCATGTTTATGACGTTGAAAATAATCGCCTGCCCCCATGCCACATCAGGCACTTTAACGCCTTTGCCGGTTTCGATGACTAACTCCGTAAAAACTTCACCGCCTAATTGTGCGCGCAATAAAAATGCCAGTGTACCTTGCAAATAACTGTGCGTAAAAGACGAAGGAGACATTTCGATATTGCCGTATTCATTCAACTCTATTTTGTAAGGTAAATCGCGTAATGATTTATCGGCTAACACATCTTGCCATTGCATATTAACGCTCCAACGTTGGGATATGGGCGCGAGTGCCGGTCATACACTCACGCCTCAATAGTTAATCAATCAAGACTCAGTTCGCGCCATTGACTTGCGCCATAACCTCTTCGGCAAAGTTTTCTTCTTTTTTCTCGATACCTTCACCCACTTCAAAACGGATAAAGCGAACAACCGTATTGCCTTTTGAAGCCACCAACTTACCGACAGTGGTTTTATCATCCTTGATGAAAGGCTGACCCAGCAAAGTGACTTCCGCCAAAAACTTCCTGATCTGTCCAGCTATCATTTTCTCAATAATTTCCGCGGGTTTTCCACTCTCCGCTGATTGAGCCATGAAAATTTCCTTTTCTTTCTCAATTGTATCAGCAGGCACTTGATCTTCCGAAACATAAGCCGGTTTACTCGCCGCAACATGCATGGCGATATCCTTACCCAACTCATTGTCGGCTACAGCCAATTCGACAATAACGCCGATTTTGCTGCCATGCAAATAACATGCTGTACCGCCTTCAGGTGTTTTAAATTTTTCAAAACGTCTGACGGTAATGTTTTCGCCTAGTTTTGAAATCAAGCCACGACGCATTTCATCAACGGTAACGCCGCCTTCCAAAGGCATTGCCAGCAATTGTTCTTCCGTTTCAATGTTCTCTGCATTCAACAAAGCAAGCGATACGCTATTGACGAAATTGACAAAATCATCGGCTTTGGCAACAAAATCCGTTTCACAATTGATATCGACGATTGCAACCGATTTACCGTCATCACTGACCTTAACACCGATAATACCTTCCGCGGCAATACGGCCTGATTTTTTATCAGCTTTCGCCAAGCCGGCTTTACGCATGTTCTCAATAGCCAATTCCATATCGCCATTGGCTTCAACCAGCGCTTTTTTACACTCCATCATACCGGAGGCCGTTCTTTCACGCAGTTCCTTAACCATGCCTGCACTAATAGTAATACTCATAATCTGTTTTTTCCTTAGCTGTTTTTTTTAAAGCTATCGTCACTATAAAAACGCCTCCGTGAGGAGGCGTTCTTTTGCTTAAACTTAAGCGGTCATCTCATCAGGATTTTATCTGTATGAGATGAGCCTGTAATTTATTCCGCTGTCGCCTCTTCAACAAAATCATCTGACTTTGCTGACAGTCCCAAACCTGCTGATTTAGCTTCCAGCACCGCCGCTGAAACGCTTTCACAGTAGAGCTTGACTGCACGAATTGAATCGTCATTGCCGGGAATAACATAATCGATTTTTTCCGGTGAATTGTTGGAATCAACAATACCCACGACAGGAATACCCAATTTTTTTGCTTCGCCGATAGCATTCTTCTCGTAACCGACATCCAGTACGAAAATCACATCGGGTATGCCTTTCATGTCTTTAATACCGCCAAGGCTGCGTTCGAGTTTTTCCAACTCACGCTCCATACCTAACGCTTCTTTCTTGCCGAAACGCTGATAGAGGGTGCCGTCAGCTTTCATGGCTTCCAATTCTTTAAGGCGGTTGATGGACTTTTTAATCGTCTTGAAGTTAGTCATCATGCCGCCTAACCAGCGATGATTGACATAAGGCATTCCACAACGCGCCGCTTCTTCGGCAACGACTTTTCGTGCCGCTTTTTTGGTGCCCACAAACAGGATAGTACCTTTGTTTGCTGTCATCTGACCCAGATAATTCATAGCGTCATTAAACATCGGAAGCGTTTTTTCCAAATCAATGATATGGATTTTGTTACGAGCGCCGAACAGGTATGTCGCCATTTTCGGGTTCCAGTAACGAGTTTGATGTCCAAAGTGAACACCCGCTTCAAGCATTTGACGCATGGATACTGCTGCCATTAATTTCTCCTAAGGTTATATTGTCGGAACTTGATTATTCCGAATTGGGTTACGCCTCCACCTATCCCGTCTGGTAACCCGCTACAGCATGTTTTAGCAAGCACCCTACCAAACGTGACGATAAGCGTGAGTATTTGTTACAAAATGAACATGACTTTATACCATACACGCTTTTTTTTTACAACAAGCCGATCTCTGTTAAAATCGTCGTAATAATATGCTAACGACGGAAAGCAATGAGACTTTTCTCCATTTTGTCTTTAGCCTCTAAACTATCTATCTTAAATCATGAGTATCATCATCAAAACCGAAAGTGAAATTGAAAAAATGCGTGTTGCCGGAAAACTGGCTGCCGAAGTCCTGGAAATGATCGAGCCTTACGTTGTAGCTGGCGTGACGACAGACCAACTCGACAAGCTCTGCCACGATTACATTGTCAATGTCCAACAGGCCATTCCCGCACCGCTCAATTATCGCGGTTTTCCAAAATCAATATGCACATCAATCAACCAGACGGTTTGCCACGGCATTCCTAACGAAAAAAAGTTGAAATCGGGTGACATCATCAATATTGACATCACAGTCATCAAAGACGGCTACCATGGCGATACCAGCAAAATGTTCTGCGTAGGCGAGGTCAGCCAACACGCAAAGCGCCTGATCAAAGTAACTCAGGAGTCCATGTTCCTAGGAATCGAGCAGGTCAAATCCGGCGCCACTTTAGGCGATGTCGGCCATGCCATACAAAAACATGCAGAAACCAATCGCTACTCTGTAGTCAGGGATTTTTGCGGTCACGGCATCGGTAAATCCTTTCATGAAGAACCTCAAGTATTGCATTACGGCAAAACAGGCACAGGTGAAACCCTTAAAGCCGGTATGATCATAACTATCGAACCGATGATTAATCTCGGCAAACGCGACGTAAAAATCTTATCCGACGGCTGGACAGCGGTCACCAAAGACCGCAGCCTCTCTGCCCAATTTGAGCACACCGTTCTGGTAACGGAGAATGGTTATGAAATCCTGACTTTACGCCAGGAAGAAATGGGCTTAATGTGAAACCAGACATTAATGCCTTACTCTTTGTCAAACAAGACAGCCTGCTGGAATTCAAACACCTGCTAAGGCAAAAAGATACCGAACTGCGGCAAAAATTTGATCCGCAACGATCCGTGTCGGGATTGCTTAAAGAACGATCCGATTTCATTGACGAAATCTTAAGCTGCTGCTGGCAACACTTCCTCGGCAAGTACGCGTCGAAACTGGTGCTCTGTGCCGTCGGTGGATACGGTAGAAGAGAACTATTCCCGTATTCCGATATCGATATTGTCATTTTGCTGGATTCCGACGACACCTCGGTTTACAGTGAAGCCCTGGCAAATTTCTTTACCTTCCTCTGGGACATCGGTTTAAAACCCGGACAAAGTGTTCGCACACTCAAGCAATGTATTGAAGCGGCAAAATCCGATCAAACCATCATGACCAGCCTGATGGAAATCCGGTTGATTTATGGCAACGAACTGCTTTACGACGCGCTCAAACAACAAACTACTCCTGACAAAATCTGGCCGTCCGATCAATTTTTTGTCGCCAAAATGGAGGAGCAACGGCAACGTTACGCCAAGTTTCATGACACCGCTTACAATCTTGAACCCAATATCAAGGAGGGACCGGGGGGATTGCGCGACAGACAAGTCATCGCCTGGGTATTTAAACGCCATTACAACGCGCCCACGCTCAAAGAACTGATTAAATACGGCTTCCTGCCCGAATCCGAATATGCGGACTTGGTTGCCGCGCTTGAGGTGCTATGGCGTATTCGTTACGCACTGCATCTATTAACCAATCGCGGCGAAGACCGGCTGATTTTTGATTATCAACGTGATCTCGCCAAACAATTCGGCTTTAGCACAGAGAATCAACAGTACAATCAGGATGTTGAACGGTTCATGCAGTTTTATTTCAAAACCGTGCTTGGACTGGAACGTCTTAATGAAATGTTGCTGCAATTGTTCAATGAACGCTTTGTGTGCGGGGAAAACGCTTATAAACGAACGCCCGTTAACGGCATCCGCTCTGTTGCCGATTTCAAAAACGGTTTGGAACCGGCGCCGGTTTCAAACAAATTTGTTGCCGTCAACGGCTATCTTGAAGTGATCGATGATTACGTTTTTGAACGGGACCCGCTGGCTTTACTGGAAATTTTTCTGGTTCTTCAGCAAAACCCACTACTGAAGGGAATCAGGGCAACAACCATACGCCTGATCCGTAAAAGCCTGCACATGATAGACGATGGTTTTCGTAAAAACAAAACCGCCAACCACCTGTTTATAGAAATCTTTCGTCAGCCGCACGGCATCAGCCATCAACTGCGACGCATGAATCGTTACGGGGTTTTAGCCGCCTATATGCCGTGCTTCGCGAATATCGTCGCACGTATGCAATATGACTTGTTTCATATTTATACCGTAGACGAACACACTATTTTTGTCATTAACAATTTGCGCCGCTTCTCACTGGAGCAATACCGTGATGAACTCCCCTTCTGCAATGATATTTTCTTACTGATCGGCAAACCCGAAATACTCTACCTTGCCGCGCTGTTTCACGACATCGCCAAAGGCAGGAACGGCGACCACTCAGCCATCGGCGAAGAAATCGCCCACAATTTCTGCATCCAACACGATATTTCCGCCCGCGACACAAAACTGATTACCTGGCTGGTTCGCAATCACCTGATTATGTCGATGACGGCGCAGCGCAAAGACATCAGCGACCCTGAAGTGATTCATCAATTTGCCCAGAATGTAGGCAGTATTCAGTACCTTAATCACCTGTACCTGTTGACTGTTGCCGATATCCGCGCCACTAACCCTGAGCTATGGAATTCATGGAAAGACTCCCTGCTTAAAGAACTCTATACCGTTACCCACAGCGCCCTGCACAGAGGCCTGCAAAACCCGATTGCGCTTGCAGACCGCTTGCGCGAAAACAAAAAAGAAGCCAAGGACGAACTGCTCAAACTCGGGATGCCGGAAGCCGTTATCGACACATCATGGCAACACACCAGTGATGATTATTTTTTGCGTTATTCGGCGGACGAAATCGCTTGGCACACATTGGCTATTGCGTCGTCCAACCCGACCGACCTGCCATTGGTCCTGCTGCGCCCGTTACCGCAACGCGGCAGTGCGGAAATCTTTGTTTACACTAAAAATGAAGGCCCTGTTTTTTCACTCAGCACAGCGACCCTCGACCAGCTCGGACTGACCATTCTTGACGCCAGAATCATGACCACGCAGGATGATTATGTACTTAACAGTTTCCAGGTTCTTGAACTGTCGGGAGAACCCATCAATGATTCGTGCAGGGAAAATCATATTCGCACCGCACTCCACAACAGCCTGCTGCATCGCAAGGTAAAGGGTCACAAAAACCTCCATCGCCAGTCTCGACAAGCCAAGCATTTTCCTATTCCCACCACCATCAAATTTTTGGCCGACCCGTCAAACAGGCATACCATCATAGAACTGGTCACTACTGACCATGCCGGTCTTCTATCGAAAATAGGCCAGGCCTTTGTCCAGCAACATATTAATCTACACAACGCAAAAATCACTACCATAGGCAGCCGCGCCGAAGACATGTTTTACATCACCGACACGCAAAATCAGCCTATCAATGATATTGAGAGACAGGAAAAAATCCGCGCAGAAATACTGAAAATGCTGGAGGGAGATTAATAAAGCCCCCTACTAATTAAGTGGGATTGCGAGGTTTAACGCCACCCCAAGCGTATCAACAATTCCGGCAAAAACCATTAAGGGCGGGTTGAATCACCCGCCCCGCATCAACTACCTTTACACTGCGCACAGCTCTATGCGCGCCTGCTATCTTTTCATCATAGAAAATCACCCCGTCTTTACTTCGTTATCAGCTACCCGAACTATTTTTACTATCGATTGCTAATTTGTTTTGAAGGCAGCAAACCTCTACAAAAAACTTTGCCAGCCGGATTAACGGCGAGTAGTATTAGCGTTCAGGATGAGTTGAAAAAAGCTCTGCATTTCCTATCCATAAATAACTCCATAATTATCCTAACAAACACGAATACAGGAGCTTGTAATGATTGAATATGGCGAAAACTTGATTGGCGGCCCCACGTTGAAAACGCAGGTCTGTATTGTGGGGACGGGGCCGTCCGGCGTTACCCTGGCTTGGTATCTGCTGCAACGGGGTATTGATGTAATTTTGCTGGAGGGCAGTCGGAGCTTTAACCCTGCGGGAGTCAATAACCCAATCAGCAACGCTTACCTTTACAACGAGAACACCTTACTTTACAACGGTGAATCAGTTGGGCTTTTAGCCCAGAACGAACCGCAATTTTTGATTCGCCCAAACCCTCAGTATTTCACCAGTCCGACAGAAAGAGAGCGCATTTACGGCGGCACCTCGACCCACTGGGGCGGTCAGGCGCGCCCTCTTGATCCGATCACGTTCGAAAAACGCCCCAATTTTCCCGGTTGGCCGATTACCCGCCAGGATCTTGATCCTTACTACGCCGAAGCCTGTAAATTTCTGGATCTGTACGGTGATTATTACGCGCCCGACGGCACCGCCGGCTACAACTTTACCGCTGATTTCTGGAGTAAAGAGCTGGGGCAGGACGTTGCGCAAATGGATGGCTTCGATGTCGCGATGTATCAGTTCGTACCCGGCCAGAATCTGCAATTTCAGGCGCGAAAAGTCGATGGCGTGACCATCGGCGAGAGCGCGGCGCAGGTCATTCTGAACGCCAGCCTGTTGAACATCGATCGTCAGGGCAGCGGCGTTACAACGCTGACGGCGGGTGTTATGACCGGTGACCGCACGGCACCTACCAAGGCCGGAGAGTTCACGGTTACAGCGGATGCTTATGTACTAGCTTGCGGCGCGGTTTCCAATGCACGCCTGCTGTTACTGTCAGGCTTCGATAACGATAACATCGGGCGATATTTCATGGGGCATCCGATCGCCAACGGCTCACAAGCCGTCACGACGAGTCCGTACTACCTTTCCAGTTCGGAGCGGCAATTATTGTCATACCAAAATCCGAACAACATCAATTCGGGCAAATACCCGATCTCTTTATTAGCCGGCCTACTGACTCCGAACACCGAATCTGTGCTGAAAAACGCAACAGGAGGTTGCTGGTTCGGACCGGGAGGGACCAGCAACTTCTACCACGAACTGCTTCCCGAATACACCAGTCGCATCACGCTGTCGGACAGCACAGACCCTGTGTTCGGGCAAGCGCAGACGCGCGCGGATTGGCAGTTGAATAGCGACGAACAGAACAACTACGACATCCTGACCCAACTCTTCAAAACCGCAGTGACCAACAAAGGTGGCGGTCCGGTCACCATTAACAACTGGTCGACCGTTCGCGATCTGATGGTGTTCAACGGCCACCATATCGGCACGACAAGAATGTCCGCCAATCCCGATGACGGCGTAGTCGACACTAACCTGAAAGTGCATGGCGTCGATAACCTCTACGTTGCAGGGTCGTCAGTCTGGGCCACTGCGGGAGTTCCGAACCCTACAATGTCGATCGTCACCTTCTCGATCCGGCTCGCCGACCACCTTGCACAGCAACTGACCGGGGCCCAAGCCATCTACACCTGACGCATGCAAGACTGTAAAGTACGAAGTTAATTGATTTTTTGCCCTGAGTGGGACGGGATCTGTAATTCCGTCCCACTCATTTCAACAATGCTCGACAGTACCGCAAGGCGTTAGGGACGGGTTGAATAACCCGCTCCGCATCAATGAGCAGACAAGCTCTTCATCGGAATTTCATTGTACCTGGCTCGCGTTATATCTTACAATTCAAACGGGTATATTAAGGTTATCGAACGGATACCCCATAAAGCGAGATTTGCCTTTACTTGACTAATACAATAATAATTTTTGGAGGATGCTATGTTTAAAATTCGTTCGCTGGTAACAGCATTGGCGCTAATCAGCTCTATTTCAGTGGCATCGGCCTGGGAAGCATTGCCGACAGAAGCCCCCGAACCCGCTGATAACAAAGCCACCGAGGCTAAAATTGAGTTGGGGAAAATGCTTTATCACGATCCACGCTTATCTTCTACCGGCACCGTGTCTTGTTCTTCTTGCCACAACACCATGTTGGGCGGCGAAGATAACCGACCCAACTCTATGGGCGTCAACGGCCAAACCGGCGGTCGCAGTGCGCCGACGGTATGGAATGCTGCATTCAATGCGGTACAGTTCTGGGACGGCCGGGCGGCGAGTCTGGAAGACCAGGCGGCGGGTCCTGTTACCAATCCTATTGAAATGGGCATGAAAAGCTGGGATGACGTAGTCGCCCGACTGGAATCGATTGAAGGCTATCAAAAAGCCTTTGATGCAGCTTTCGGCAGTGTTTTGATTTCCAAAGATAATGCGACTAAAGCGATTGCGGCTTATGAGAGAACCCTGATCACGCCTAACAGCCCTTATGACAAATATGTTTCCGGTGATTCTTCCGCATTAACCGCGCAACAGGTTCGCGGCATGGAAAAAATGGCCGAACTGGGTTGCACCGGTTGCCATATCGGCCCTGCATTTAACGGCCCCGGTATGTTCCAGAAATTCCCGATCAATGATAACGCTTTTTTTGCTGCGAAATATAACTTCAAAAAAGATCAAGGTCGGGCTGAAGTCACCAAAAAACAGGAAGATGCACATTTATGGAAAGTGCCTACCTTGCGCAACATAGCGCTGACGGCGCCTTACTTCCACAACGGTTCGGTTAAAACACTGGATGAAGCGGTAAAAGTGATGGCAAAACTGCAATTGGATAAAACCTTAACCAAAGAAGAGATTGCCGATATTGTCGCTTTCCTGAACGGTTTGACCGGCGAATTCCCACAACAGAAAATGCCTGTTTTACCGGGCACACCGGGCTCTACCTTTAATTAATAGTTTGGCTTTCAATTAAATTATTAATCTTCATTTGACTCCCCTCTCCCCAACCCTCTCCCGGCGGGAGAGGGGGCAGATGTTGATTTATCATTTTACTGTCTAAATCTCACTGGTATAACGGTATCGCCGCTATACGTTCATCAATCTGCCGTGATAAATCCTGATAAGCGGAACTGTTAACCGATCCGTAGCGACTTTTAAAATCGGCTTCATTCATGTGCTCAGGCAGATCCCTGGGGTCGGGCATAAAATCCGTATAATCCCTAATCACGGACATGGCTTGTTGAATCTTGCGCGCATTTTCCGGCGTAGAGGTCGCCATTTCGCCAAAACGCGTACCGGCCTTATCGGCAGCCAAATCAATAAAACTGAAACCACTGCCGCCTTGCGCATCGCTTAATTCTTTTTCTTCACCGACCACTTGCGAAACCTGGCCGTTGACCGATGCGGTAATCGCGGCGGAACCGATAAAATGCTGGGCCAAATCAACCCGCTTGTATAAAAAAGCCGAATAGTAATGCTGCCCGGTTTGCGGTTTTGCATCCTGTGGGGATAAAAACCGTCTGGTTTCCTTTTTATTCACATAGTCGTTGACGGTAATAATGACAAAGCGGTTTTCTTCAATCGCATTGTCCAGCGTCGAACGTTGATAGGCCAATTCAAACAGCGGCTTTAATATCTCTGCCAGAGACAATCGCCATTTCGGGTCATGATGCTCAATGATGTCGGCCAGTTTTTGCTGATAAACCGCCATTGCCGGATCATCAGCGCCATGCGTCAGGAAATTTTTCGCTTGTATCAAGGTACCGAGATTGGAAAAATAAGTGATGGTTATTTTTTCCGCATCAATCTTAACTGCTTTGATGGGGCGGGTTGCCAGGATGAAGTATTCATTCAGCGACGAATGCCGGATAACATTATCAATGACAAATGCGGCCAGATTGGCCGGCAACAATAATTTTCCGGCTTTAAATTTTGTAATGGTAGGCAGTTGACTGCCTTCAACATTGCCTAACCTGAACGTAATATTTAGATATTTGCCCAAGCTATTTTCCGGTAAGGTCGTGGTGACAATAAATTTCAGCTTATTGTCTTTTAGTGAAATATGGACGGCGCTTTTGCTGTAGCGGTTTAACAAATAATTGGCGGCAAGGTTGAGATCGTCCTTGCTTAATTCAATTGTACCTAAAGCTTCCGGCTTGGTTTTGGAGCCTTCATGCAAAATCTTTTTCGCGCGGATAATATCCTCATGGGTCAACGTCCATCCCAATGCAATATCGGGTTCGTCGCCGACGGCAAAAAAAACGATAACCGCACATAAAATTAACAGCGCGCACAACAAATGAAAGGAAAGGCGTAATAGCAGCTTCATAGACCCCGGTTACGAAAAGATTAAGGCAAAACCGGCAGCTTTTAGATAATCGGCTTCCTGAATCAGGTCTGCATGGGTCAGTGGCGATTGACTTAACCAACCGCTCGGGAACTGTAATTGAATTTTAGACTTTACCAGGCTTATCTTGAAATCCGGCAAATCGTCTTCATGGCGGTTCCGCCTCAACAATACGGCCAAGCGTAAAATAATGGTCAAACAGGGTGCATGCACATTCCATGGCGCCGGCAAATCATGGAAACGGGCCAGTGAAAACTTACGTCGATGCATTCGTATAATGGCGGATAATAACAACTGATCCTGCCTGGAAAAACCCGCCAAATCACCATTTTCAATGATATAGGCGCTGTGCTTGTGATACTGACTATGGGCGATGTCGCGTCCTATCTCATGCAACTCCGCCGCCCATTCCATAAATTGCGGTATATCTTCATTATTAAACAGCCATTCCTCACTATCCAATTGCTTCAGGATATGACTGATCGTCTGTTTAATGCGGAAGGCCTGGTCTTTATCGGTGTGATAGCGCTCCGCCAAGGCTTGAGCAGTCGCGGAGCGAATATCGTGATCATAAATCCGCCCCAACAAATCCTGGATGAGCCCTTCCCTAAGAGCTCCGTCGGAAACCGTCATTTGCTCGATGCCCAGACTCTTGAATGTGGCGTAGGCAATCGCTACACCGCCGGCAAATACCGGCAAGCGTTCCGGGTCGAGATCCGGTAACTGGAGCTCATTAACATGACGGCACTGGCTGAGATAGGCGAGCAGTTGCTCCAGACCGGCCATGGTAATACCGTTATTGCTCCAGTTTTTGGCTTGCAGGACCTTATCAATGGCCCGAAGACTGCCTGATGAGCCGATGGCCTCATCCCAATTGTTGCGCTGAAATTTTTGCTCGAACGGCTCTAGTTGCTGTTCGGCAAACAGGATGGCTTCGGTGAATGCGTTTTTGCTTAGCTGGCCGCCTTTAAAAAAGGCGTTACTGACCGAAACACAGCCCATATTCAGGCTTTCCTTGTCGTTAGGGGTATTACCTGTACCGATAATGTATTCGGTACTGCCGCCGCCAATATCCATCACCAGGCGCAAGCCGGCATTGCTGCCCAGACTGTAGGCAACACCGAGATAAATCAAACGCGCTTCCTCTATTCCTGAAATAATGTGAATGGGATGGTTTAACGCTTTTTCGGCTTTCAGCAAAAATTGATCGGCATTCTTGGCGGTACGCAAGGTATTTGTGCCGACAATCCGCACACTGTCAGACGGCAAATTGCGGATGCGCTGGCCGAATCGTTCCAGGCAGGCTAAAGCTCTGGTTTGCGTGCTGCTATTAAGAATGTTTCTTTTGTCCAGTCCGGACGCCAGCCTGACCATTTCTTTAAGCCGGTCGATTGTTTGCAATTTACCGTCTTTCAAACTACAGACAATCATGTGAAAACTGTTAGAACCCAAGTCTACAGCGGCAACAATTTCAGGTGGTTTCTTTTGCACGGGTTATCCAGTGTTGTCAGTATTAATTTTCCCATAAGTTCTTGCACCTTACCTTGTCATAAAGCGGCTAGAACTTATGGGAAAATTAATACACTATTCAATAAATTATTAATTGTTTCATAAGTGCTTGCCGAAATAATTTTAATGACAAAAGCCATCTTTAGTGCAAGCACTTATGAAACAATTAATACGAGCCAATTAGATTCTACGAAACATTTTAATTTCTGATAAGATTGCACAGTTTTTAGCCATCTATCCGATCCATTTTATAATGGATATAGTGCTTAATCTAACTTATTTAAAGGCCTCCGCTAAGTGTTTGTTTTAGCATGAATGCATTATCGATACGAAATCTCAGAAAAACTTATAACAACGGTTTTGAAGCCTTAAAAGGCATTAATCTTGACGTTGAAGCCGGCGATTTTTTTGCCTTGCTGGGTCCTAACGGGGCCGGCAAATCAACCGCTATCGGCATCATCAGTTCTCTCGTCAATGAAACCAGCGGCTCGGTCAGTATCTTCGGCCATGATTTAAAACGCGAACGCGATAAAGCCAAAAGCTGTATCGGGTTGGTTCCGCAAGAAGTCAATTTCAACCAGTTCGACACCGTCAAAAGTATTCTGCTCAACCAAGCCGGTTATTACGGCACGCCACGTAAACTTGCGCTGCAAAGAACCGAACATTGCCTTAAACAAATGGATTTATGGGACAAACGCAACACCGTTTCCAGACGCCTGTCAGGCGGCATGAAACGCCGGGTCATGATTGCCCGCGCCATGGTGCATGCGCCCAAACTGCTGATCCTGGACGAACCGACCGCCGGTGTGGATATAGAAATACGCCGTTCCATGTGGCTTATGATGGAAGAAGTTAACCGGCAAGGCACCACCATTATTTTAACCACGCATTATCTGGAAGAAGCGGAAAGTCTGTGTCGCAATATCGCCATCATCGACCAGGGCCTGATTGTTGAAAACTCCGACATGAAAAGCTTGCTGGCAAGACTGCATATCGATCATTTCGTACTGGACCTGGCGCAACCTGTCAGTCAGGCGCCGGTCATTGACGGCTATCAGATTGAACGTGTCAGCGACAAAATCCTGAATGTCGCCGTGCCCAAGGAAAACGGGCTAAATAAGCTATTCGCCCAGTTAACGCAACACAACATCGAAGTGATCAGTTTGAAAAACAAGTCCAACCGCCTGGAGCAGTTATTCATGGACCTGGTTGAATCAAAGGCGCCCGAGTCAAAATCAGCGGCGCTGAAACAGGCAGGTTAAATCATGAATTACTCGATTGCTTTCAGGACAATCCTGACCAAGGAAATCTTTCGCTTTATCCGTATCTGGCCGCAAACCTTATTGCCGCCGGCCATCACTACCGCCCTTTATTTCCTGATTTTCGGCAAACTGATCGGCGACCGGATAGGTACTATCAGCGGCGCCAGTTACATGGACTACATCGTCCCCGGCGTTATTTTAATGTCCGTGATCAGCCATTCCTACGCGAATGTCGTGTCATCCTTTTACTCGACCAAATTCCAGCACAACATCGAAGAATTGCTGGTTGCCCCGGTGCCCAACTGGGTCATCCTGGGCGGCTATGTCGGCGGCGGCATCATTCGCGGCTTGTTGGTGGGCTTCGTCGTGGCGTTAATCTCCATGCTGTTTGCCGAGCTTAGAATCAATAATGTGCTGATTACCGTCTCGGTCGCGATCCTGACCGCCACGCTGTTTTCGCTGGCGGGCTTTATCAACGCAGTGCTCGCAGAAAGCTTTGACGACATTTCGATTATCCCGAATTTTGTGTTAACGCCTTTAAGCTACCTGGGCGGGGTATTCTATTCCGTATCCATGTTATCGAACGTGTGGCAAACCATTTCCATGGGCAATCCGATTTTATACATGGTCAACGCCTTCAGGTACGGACTGATCGGCGTAAGCGATGTGGATATTCAACTGGCGTTTATCATGACCGGCGGCTTTATCGTTACCTTGACTGTATTCAGCCTGTATCTTCTGCATCGGGGCACGGGGATCAAGAATTGAAAATAGTCGCCAGTCTTAAAACCGGTAACTGAACACTAAACGGAAATTGCGCCCGTTTTGCGGGATAAAGTGCTGAACGAATTCATCACCGACCACGCTGGCGTAACTGCGATCAAGAAGGTTGTAAACGCTGCCCGAGACTTCCAATCCCTTAAGCTGACCGTCAAATAGTTTTTCACCGCTGGTCAAGGTCAGATTGAACAACGGATAACCAGCGGTTTTGACGCCGTCCCGCCCCATTCGGCTGTCGGTGTATTGCGCTTCGACACCGGTACGCAGCCAGTGTGTAAACAGCGGTGTTGAAAAATTCAATTTAGCCAGATTGCCGGGCGAATTGATCAGCTGCTGATCATTCCCGCTATCGTAAGCATTGACCCAGGTATAACTGGCTCGAAGTCGGGAGCCGGTGTCCCATAGTTTTTCAACTTCAAATTCCGCTCCCCGGGCTTTATTGATACCGAGATTGACAAATTGGTTTTTCGGCTCCTCGCCGACTGTTGGGCTGAGGGTCTCTTTAATTTGTATAAGATTTTTTATCTCATAATGAAAGCCCACGGCAGTCAACCGCCATGTCCGATCCGGCTGATATTCGATAATGGCTTCGTAGGTTTTAATTTTCTCGGGACTGAGATTGGGATTGGCAATAGTAGTGGGATCAGAATAATAAAGTTCGTTAGCGGTGGGGCCTCTAAAAGAAGAGCCGTACAATAATTTAAAGACCGTGTTGTTCCAGGGCTTGTAAATCAACGCCAAGCGCGGATTAATGGTATCAGTGGCATAGCTCAGGGAATCGTAGCGCAAACCGGCATTCAAGATAAGATCATCGCGAATGGTCATTTCATCCTGTAGATACAATCCATAACGATTGGTTGATTGATGAAAACCATCCGCTGGAACCGGGTTAAGCGGATTGACCGCTACAAACTCATTCGACAAATGATAATTATCCTGAAACTCGCAGCCGATCATCAATTTATGATTGTCAAAATGGGTGTTGACCAAGCGCACTTCCGACCCCCACCAACGACCAAGCCCCAACTCCCTATAGTCGGTAATGGGCGGATCGTCATAGACCCAAGCCCCTGGATAATCATAACGACCATGATAGACGCGCGCATATAAGGTCAAATCATCGGCAATTAGGTTATCGTAGCTGAGATTAAAAAAAACATGTTGGTCGCCATTTTGATTGCGGGGATCATTAAATACCGTATTGTAATTACCGATTGGAAGTCCTTTATTGCGTTTTGAATAAGCGGACTCTAATGTAAAGTGTCGCCAGGTGATTTTGCCGAACAATCGCTCTGCGTTGTCAAACTCGCCATGACTGGTAACCCCGTTATGCGTTTCGGGGGTATCCAGCTCTGGAAAAAACAGCCTGTTTTCGCCGTTACTGTCATAGCGGGTCGCCGACATCAACACATCCAGGCCATTATCAAAATGCTTGCCGAAACTGAGCCGCTCCTGATCGGTACCGTAACTGGCAACCCTTACCGAGGCTTCCACCCCCTTACCTTTGAAATCCTTGCCGGACTTGGTGATGACGTTTATCACGCCAAAAAAGGCATTATTGCCGTATATCGCTGAACCGGCACCGGGCAAATATTCGACACTCTCGATCAAATCGACATCGACCGGAAATTCAGTGCCCAAGGGGCCCTGGTCATAGGTCGCATCATTGAGACGATAACCGTCTAATAACACCAGTATTCGAGTATTTGCATCACCGGGAATATTAAAGCCGCGCGTGCCTGCATAGCTATAATTGCGGTCATTATCGACATAAACACCGCGCACACTCTGCACAATGGCGGCCAGTGTGCGATACCCGTAATCCTTAATATCTTGCGCGGTAATGACGGTGACGGCAGTCGGCGCCTCGGACTTTTTCTGGGGAAATTTAGAGGCGCTGTACACTTCCATATTCAGCAGGCTTTCAATAGGCAGGTCAGCCAGATCCGGCACGGTTTCGGCATATACAGACAGCGAAACCAGACATAAAGCCGTACTCAGAAAAAGTCTGCCGGGATACCGGACATAGGTTGGGCAATAGGCGTTAACTTCAGCGCACCTGCCAATTATCTTGCCGCGCTGTTTAAAATATCGATAGCTTAAATGCATAGTGAATTTATTAACGGAATCAAGACTTCGTATCGGGCAAATTTCTTAGCCTCAAACGAATATTAACAGATGTTGCAATTTAGCGAAAAAACTCTCATGACAGAGAAATTGAGGGAGATACGGGAAAGTCAAAAAAACAAGTAAAATAATTTAATTGCCGAAATAATTCTCTGGTAGCGCCTATAATAGTGCTTTTTGTTGTGTGGGCGTTTCAATTAATGGAAAACTTTATTCCCGGCCAGCGCTGGATTAGTAATACCGAGTCAGAACTTGGTTTAGGTCTTATTCTTGAAGTAGCAAACAAGCGCGTTACCGTGCTTTTTTTAGCCAGTGACGAACGGCGTATTTACGCTATCGATAACGCACCGCTGACGCGCGTCAGTTTTTCAGTAGGCGACATTATTGAGTCGATGGATGAGGAGAAACTAACCGTCACCCGATTGAGCGAGCGGAACGGGCTGATTACTTACACGGGGAAAAATGCATCGGGACGGGAAGTTCAGCTGGAAGAAGTTGAGCTGAATCATCATATCCAGTTTAACAAACCGCAGGATCGGCTGTTTATCGGCCAAATCGACCCTAACGCCTGGTTTTCGCTACGCTATGAAACCTGGCGCAGATTGCAACAGCATCAACAGTCGCCGGTCAAGGGTTTGCTGGGCGGACGCACATCGCTGATTCCGCATCAGTTATTCATTGCTCACGAATCGGCCAATCGGGCGGCGCCCAGAATCATGCTGGCGGACGAAGTCGGTTTGGGCAAAACCATCGAAGCCGGTCTGATTCTGCATCACCGGCTGATCAACGGCCTGACCAACCGGGTGCTGATTATCGTGCCGGACACCTTGTTACATCAATGGCTGGTGGAAATGCTCAGGCGTTTTAACCTGCGTTTCAGTATTTTTGATGAAGCGCGTTGCCTGGAAGAACTGGGCATTGACGGCATTGACGAAGAAGACTTTACGACAGATGCCGACAGCCTCGATGACAACGACGCGCAGACCAAACCGGCCATCGACAATAACCCGTTCTTGAACGAACAGCTGATTTTGTGCAGCCAGAATTTTTTTGCCAACTACCCGCAGCGGCAACGGCAAGCCTTGCTGGCGGGTTGGGATATGGTCATTGTCGATGAGGCCCACCATCTGGAATGGAGCCAGCAAGCGGTCAGCCCCGACTATCTGTTTGTCGAACAATTGGCGAGACTGACGCCCAGCCTGATACTGTTAACGGCGACACCGGAACAGTTGGGCAAGGAAAGCCATTTCGCCCAATTAAGATTGCTGGATCCCGATCGCTTTTACGACTTTTCCGCTTATCTGGAAGAAGAGCGGCTTTTTGAGCCGGTCGCCAATGCCGCCAAATTATTATTGGCCGACAAGCCGCTGGATGAAGAAGCCAAAGCATTACTCACCGGCCTGCTGAAAGACGACAATGTCGGCGGCCTGCTGAAAAACCTGGATGATCCTGAAAAATCCGCAGCGGCCCGCGATGCGCTGATCAAGGTATTACTGGATCACCACGGCACCGGCAGAATCCTGTTCAGGAATTCCAGACAAACCGTGCAGGGCTTTCCTGAGCGCGAACGCTATGCCTATGCCTTAACCGGCCGGGAAAATAACGATGACTTGCAAAAAGACCCGCGTTATCTGTGGTTGGTTGATAAAGTCAAACAACTGGCCGGGCAAAAAGCGCTGCTGATCTGCAAGCAGGCGCAAACCGCCGTTGACCTGGAACAAACCCTGAAAAACCGCGCCGGTATCGCCTCGGCGGTTTTTCATCAGGGCATGTCCATTATCGAACGCGACCGAGCGGCGGCTTATTTTGCCGATCAGGAAAGCGCCGCACGGCTGTTGATATGCTCGGAAATCGGCAGTGAAGGCCGGAATTTTCAATTCGTCCATCATCTGATTCTCTGGGATTTACCGCATAACCCGGACTTGTTGCAACAGCGCATAGGCCGTCTTGACCGTATCGGCCAGAAACACATTATCCAGATTCATGTGCCTTACCTGGAAAATACCGAACAACAGGTTCTGTATCGCTGGTATGACGAAGGCATGAACGCTTTTCGCAGCAACTGCTCAGCCGCCCAGCGTGTTGCCGACTGTCTGAAAGATGAACTGGCCGCTGTGTTGGAAAGCCGTGATTCGGCTGAAATCGATGCCTTTATCGCGAAAACCCGAAAACTCGGGGCGGAAATTGAAACCCAGCTGCATAACGGCCGCGACCAATTGCTGGAACTCAACTCCTGCCGCAAAGACTCAGCCGATCAATTGATAGCGCAATTGAACGGCTATGAAAAAGAAGGTACGCTGTGGCCCTATATGGAAGACCTGTTCGAATGTTACGGCGTCGATACCGAGTTTCATTCGCCGGAGTGCTTTATTATCCGCCCCAGCGACCATTTGCGGGTTTCCCATTTTCCTTACCTGTCGGAAGACGGCATGACGGTTACGATCAGTCGTGCGAATGCGTTGGCTCGTGAAGACTTCCAATTTATGACCTGGGAACATCCCTTGGTCAGAGCTTCCATGGATCTGGTATTGTCCAGTGAAACCGGCAACGCCGTGATCAGCGTTATCAGGCACCGGGACCTTAAAGCCGGACAATTCCTGCTGGAGTGCCTGTTTATCGTTGAATGCAGCGCACCGGCGGAATTGCAACTGGGCAGATTCCTGCCCGCTACGCCGGTACGCGTGCTGATCGATCAAAACGGCAAAGACGTAACCGACGTCATCGCGCATCGCGATTTAATCGAAACCGGCACCACATTCGATCTGCACCAAATCGTTGCTTTCCTGAATAATCAGCGGGACCGCATCACGGGCCTGATAAATGTGGCGGAAGAAAAAGCCAGGATCGACATGCAGGATGTCTGTGCTCAGGCAACCAACGCGATGCTGGAATCGCTGACCAGTGAAATAAAACGCCTAGTCAGATTGAAAAAAGTCAACCCGACCATCAAGGCGGAAGAAATTGAGCAATTGAAAGACGCCGCCATGCTTGCTCATGAAAATATACAGGCGGCGCAGTTAAGACTGGATGCGGTGCGCTTTATCATCGCCAGTTAGTCGCTGTTCATCCGTTCGATAAAGCCTTTCACAGCCTGTCCTTGGGGTTCATTTAGATTTTTACAGACTCTTTATAGAGCCCCTTGGCGTAAACCTGTTTTATTAACTGCTGCCAGTAAAAATGCTGGCGGAGTAACGCCAAAACCGCTGAATTCAACGCCGCTCGTTAAATTAATCGGTTTACCGATTTCCAAGCCTGAATCCTGTGTAATGATAAACCAGGTCGGGACAATATCCGATTCATAGACGGATGAACCACCATCAAGGCCTATCTCTTCGCGTTTTTTCTCTGTCTCGCCAATGACCAGCTGTTTCCCCCCGCCCAAGGGCTGCATTTTTTTTATACTGAGCAAATAGGTATCCGGTGTAAAGCTTTCCTGGGTAAGGTAAGTTCTCGTATCGGCGTCGCACCACCGGGTTGAATTATTGCTATCCAGTCTCTCAAAAATCTTACTAAGCCTTCGATAATTAGCCGGGTCAAAAAAATCTATTTTTCCAAGGTTAGTTAACATCCTCATTAACGTTGTCGGCATATTAGCCTGTTTTTTTTCAGGCATTTGATTATTGGACTCAACGACACAGCTATCTGTACCGTCGAATAGCTGCAACGGCCTCGGTATCAGGATACATTCGATTGCTTCTATGGGCACTCTGCCGTTTTTTATGTCTTTGAACGAATGCTCGCCAAAGCCAACCATCTTTGGCCATTTATAATCGAATTGTTTATTTGTATCGATATATTTGACAGGGGCATAGCCAATACGGCTTTGTCTTAGTAGCATCAGTCGGGCAAAGTCCGATTGCGTATTTTTATCCATCACGCCCGATAAAGGCGGCTGATCCGCCACGGCTGATTTTACTGAAAAAGCCGTATTCATGGGCTTTTCCACGATAGAAGGCTGCTTCCTGGTTTCTTCCTCGTAAGCGGCAACTTTTTCCCGAAGGCTTTCTTTCAGCTTATTTTCGGCTTCCTGTTTTGTTAATTCCGTACTTTTGCCTTTGAACAACCATCCCATAATGAGCTACCCGCGCCTTACAGTGGGGACTATCCCTAAATGATCTGAATAGCTAATCTTTTTACACATTAACCCGCAGCATGATCCGACTTACGAACTAACTGGCGGATTGGCCTGCTGACAGGTGTCGATATAGCTGCGCCTGAAACCGCTACCTAATATTGTGATATGAATCACGATTGAAGCAGAATATACACTGTAAATGCGCTTACCGCCATCCTAAGCAGACGAAAAAAGCGGTTTTAATCAGATTTCATTTTTTCTTTTCCGAAACAGGCAATATTAATATAAGTATTTGATAAAATTAATTTATGTAGGAACGACCTATGGACTATTTCCCAATCGCGCCATGTTCTGGTAAGCATTCATGTCGCCGCCGTATTGCCTGACGCTCTCTGCCGATACGGTGCTATCTGTCATCATTAAGGCGGAAGACGCACTGGAAATACTGTCGCCGCCATCCTCAACGCTGTTGCCGGAAACCGAGCTGTTGGTCAGCGTGACTTGGCTCCGGTAAGAATTGATGCCGCCACCGCTCAAAGCGGCTTGATTACCGCTGACCGTGCTTTTGATCAGGGTCAGGCTGCTGCCGGTTTCATCGGTTAAACCGCCCATATAAATACCGCCGCCCTGCCCGCTTTCAGACTTATTGCCGGTAACTGTAGAATTAATCAGTGTAGCGACACCCTTCTGCGCACTATAAATACCGCCACCGCCGCCAATCGCGGTATTGCCCGATACAGTGCTGTCAGTCAGCGTGATAACTCCGCCCTGCGTGTTATAGATTCCGCCGCCTTTAAAGGAAACATTGCCGGAGACCCGACTGTTGGTCAGCGTCAGCTTGCCTCCCGAATTATCAATACCGCCGCCGTAACCGAATTTCACTTTATTGCCTGAGACGGTGCTGTTGGTCAGAGTCAATTGACCCTGATTAAAAATGCCGCCGCCGGACAGGTAATAATCCTGTTGTTGACCGCCGGACAGGACGACTTTGTCTAACGTTAATTCGCCGCTGCCCGCTATATGCAGCAGCCGGAAATCAGGCGCATCGGGCGCACGTTTGACGGTCGAATGATTGCCGCTAATGGTAACAACGCTAGTGATCGAAGGCAGGCCGTTCGGTCCGTCCGTTGTGTTGTCCACCGTGTTTAATGTGTAAGTCGTACCAGCATCTAAAGCCAGGTTATCGGCGCCGTTGCCTGCCGAACAACCGAAACCGGCCCCATCTGTATCGCTATCGCTATTGGCATTGTTTATTGCCGCCGCCAGCGAACAGTTACCGCCGACAGCAATAGTTGCCGCACTCGGCGCGCCGGTTGTCATGACCAATGCCAGCGCCAGTGCTAAAGCATGTCGACGGTAAGGGAAAGAAACTGTATTGATAGACATGGCGCATTCCTCATCAATGAAATTTAATCGGTAAACCAAAGCAGCTAACTATCGGCGCTTTAATTATTGAATGCCCGTCATATAACCGGCTTCCATCGGACGGTAATCATAAGTGCTACCGGCGGGAGGCGTGACGGCGTAATAAAAAGAAGTCGTCGAAATACTGGCATTCCACGCCCATGCGACCAGTTTACCGTTATCGGCGCCGGCGTCCGCATTGGCGTAAACGCTGATATAACCGGTGCCTATGCCGTTATCGGCTTCCCATGCGGTGCCGTTCCATTGTTTTTGATAACGTGAATCAGGGTATGAGTTGCCCGCATAATTGCCATGAATCGATTCTGTGGAATCATGTATTTTGACCAGGTATCGATTAACCTTGCTTACATTCGGAATAGCCGGGATATAGGTAACACTGGCATCGGTAGGCTTCAAATACGGCAGTTGTATATCCTTCTTAGCCAGGACAATGCTGTCAACAATCATGACATGGCCGGTATTGCCGCTGGTCGTGTATTGAGACGCCAATATATCGCCTTTGACGATCTCGCTTACCTTGTTGCGCTTTTGCAATGCCAAACCCGAGCCGCCTATGCCAGTATCGGCGTTCTGGTTTTTAATCGCGGCATACCATTCATCGGCATAAGGTGAACTGCTGCCGGTTAAGGCGATAAGCGCATCGTTGGTGACTTGAGCATAGGAATTTTTCAGCAACAAGGTAACAAAAGTGGAGCACTGCACCAGAGCGTGTAATTTGCCGTCAGCGGCATAGTCAAGACTCGAAGGTGTACCGTAGTTGTTGTTGTCCGCCTCTATTTGCCCGATATAAGTGGTCGCCTGATCAACATGATAAGGCCAGGATGCAGCGGCTGCGCCGGAATAAAGTAAAAAGGCGCCGGCTCCGAGGGCGATATAATTTTTAACTTGATTCTGTTTTTTCATTGTCTTTTCCCCGTTTGTATTCGATTTATTATTTGTTAATCAGGAATCTTGGCCTTGAGATGTTCTCTTCGGCGTTGGCAATAGAATAGGCCGCTTGTGTTTCGGGTCTATTTCTGAAAAGGTGAGATTTGTAACATTTGTAACTGCATCGGCGAAAGCCGGTAAATACGGCATACGTGACAAAGCTAAGGATTAAATTTATCGGACTGGAATTGATGGCGGCAAACCGGAAGCGGACGCTATCCGGCTTGATATAAGAACGATAAAGCCAATCGGCTAACCCGGCCAAATAATCACCGCCGTGCGCAAGCGGTTTTTGCCGAAACAGGACATGCGGTCGAAATCTTCGCGGGCTATCGGGATAAACTGGCAATCGAGTTCGCTTTGCCGCCCATAATCCGGGTCGGAATCGTGCATATAAAGACAATCGTCATCGAAGCCGCTCATCACGACCCAATGCGGGGCTTTTTTCCTGTCCATCAGGAAGGTGCTTATCAGAATCAGCGGTATCGCGCCTGACTTGAATGCACTGATCAGCTCGTCCTGGGTAATATTGGCATAATGGATCGCAATGCCCTGCTCTGTTGCTTCGCGCTTAAAACAATTATCAACCAGTTCAACAACCTGCTTTTTTTCGTCGCTCCGAACACTGTCAATAAACAACGTGCCGGTCTGATTAATCCAGACTTCAACGGTGAATCGCCGACGCTTTGCCGCCAACGCCAGACCAATCGGATGGCAACCGCCATGACCGGAAGTCATAAAAATAGTGGTTGCTTCACGCCACAGGTTGATTTCCTCTTCCCGGGAAGGCTGGTAGGCTCTATTCAGCCCGTGCATCGCCATCATCAGCGCCGCCGGGCCGCAGGTAAACGGCGTGGTTTGTTTCAGCCAATGTACCGAGCGGTGCTGCAAGGTATCGCTATAACGGCGGATACGTTTCTGGTAACGCAATGCGTCCTTATGGTCTTCATAGTAATCGCGATAGATGCCGAATTTCTGAAAGCCCAGCCTTTCGTAAAGCCTGATCGCGGGGCCATTATCGACACTGACCTCAAGACGCAGATACAGCCTGCCGCTATCTTTCGCGGCTTGCTCCCCCGCTGACATCAATAATTTAGCGATGCCTGCGCCTCTCTGTTGCGGCGATACCGCCAACGAATAAATTCTCGCCAGACGGGTGCCGGGATGATAAATAATGAGGATATAACCGACGATACGCTGTTCAGCTTGCGTTTGTGCAACCAGCAGAGCGCGATGATCGGTCGTGATCCAGTGCCGGAAACTGCGCCGACTGAGCTTATCGGTTTCGAAGCTGGCCTCTTCAAGTCTTACCAGTCCGTCGAGATCAGCCAATTGTGCGGGTCGAACCAAAACCGTCAAGATGAAATACCCCGCAAGGCTTGCGCAAAGACCTGTCTTGCACGAAACAGCACCATCTCCTTCCAGGCCTGATCATCAGGACAGAAATGACCGCGCATCTGCACGGCATGTTCCAGGCGTTCCTCCCTATTATCGCGCTCTGCCCAAATCTGATGATCGCGCAGCAAGACTTCAAACAAGCGGTCTGTGCTGAATGTACCGAATTCCAGGGTAATGTAACAACTGCGCTCATTCATGACCGCGTGCCAGGCAAAATCCAGCAGACCTGTTTTGGGCACCGAACTGGAGGTACCCAATAAAGGCAGCGTCACCGAGTCCCCGTACCAGCGGCGAGCAACAGCAGTCCCGGCGCTATCGGGATCATGGTCGCAGATGATTTCCCCGTAACCGTAAGAGCCGAGCCCGGTATGCAGATCGATAACCGCCAGATCGCGCTCTTGCAGCGCATAGCGCCGGATCAGGTCCTCGCTGACCAGGCGTCCGTGTGCTGCGCTTTGTCCGCCATAAAAAGGCCCGGAAGGATCGTTATACTGTCCGCCACTGATCGCTTTTTCCAGTGCTTCACGACCGTATTGCTGTTCGAATTCAGCCAGGGCTATCTTTCTTTGTTGCGCATCCGCTAAAAACAGCGCGGAGCGAAGCGCCGTATAACCCGGATTAGCCGGCAAGCCCATGGAAAAATCAATGACATTGCGGTTCAGGTCAACACCATCGCCATCGCAACGACGCTGCCAGGCATAACCCCACGGTGTCAGGGCATGCACCATCAATATTGCCGTATCAGCGGGTATAACGAAAAGCCCGACCTTGATCAGGCGCAGGCAATCAATCTCCACGGCAGTACCGGTAAAACCTTCAATACCGTGAGTTCCGCCGATCAATACCACTACCTTTGCAGCGTCTTTCGCACCGACCCAGACGGTATCGGTCATCAGCGCTTCGCCATCAGGCCCGGCGCCAAAACATTGATACGGCAGGCATTGCAGGTGACAGGTCAACTCCGCCAGTTGTGCAAGCCAACGCTGCCTGCCGACAGCATAACTTGCTGGAAAAACATCTGTATCAATAACAGCAAACGGGATATTGGACGACATGATAGGCTACCTGAATTGTTATTGGTTCGAAGGCTGAATCCACCGCATGGAAAGATAGCGAAACATCTTGTATTGCCGGACAAAAATGCCTTAGCAATCCCGCTGTCCATTCAGCACCGTTTTTCAACGTTCATATTTTATGCCGGTTTCGATTTTAGTCCTGAACTATTTTTCCATCAAAGGGCACGGCGGGCGAGTCTGACGCCGGTTGGCTAAACGGTCTTTTCGCTCGTTCCCAAGCTCCGGCTTGGGAATGCCGCACTGGAAGCTCTAGCTTCCAGAATTCTCGAAGCTGGAGCTTCTCGAATTTGGGTTCCCAAGCCGGAGCTTGGGAACCTGCCAAGTAGTCACAACTTATCCTTTAATACACAACACCTGCCTTAAAGTATGCACCACCTCCACCAAATCGCTTTGATGCGCCATCACCCGGTCGATGTCCTTATAAGCCGCCGGAATTTCATCAACCACGCCGCTGTCTTTGCGACATTCAATACCGTGGGTTTGGCGCTGGACATCGTCGCTGTCAAACCGTTGTTTCGCGGCATTTCGGCTCATGACCCGGCCTGCGCCGTGCGAGCAGGAACAGAACGATTGCGGATTGCCTTTGCCGCGCACGATATAAGATTTCGCGCCCATGCTGCCCGGAATAATGCCCAGTTCACCTTCGCCTGCCCGGATCGCGCCTTTGCGGGTGATCCAGACGGCGGCATCAAAGTGCTGCTCCCGAGCCACATAATTGTGGTGGCAATTAATGGCTTCTTTGGTAATGCCGAACTTGGGCAATTTCTTGCGTAAAGCTTCGCAAATCAGATGCATCATCTCGCGGCGGTTTGCCAGCGCATAATCTTGCGCCCACGCCACGGCCTCCAGATAATCGTCATAATGCGCAGCGCCTTCGCTGAAATACGCCAAATCCTTATCAGGCAAGTTGATGATATGTTGACCCATATCCTTTTTCGCCAAGGCGATAAAGTACTCCCCGATCACATTACCGATACCCCGGCTGCCTGAATGCAGCATCACCCAGACATCGTCATTTTCATCCAGGCACAGCTCAATGAAATGATTGCCGCCGCCCAAAGTGCCCAATTGCCGCACCCAGGTTTGATAGGATTTTTTCTGCATCGTATTGATCTTGCGATGCTTGCCCAAAATACTGTGCAAGCCGACCGACAAAGCGGTAACCGTCGATTGCCTGACCCGGTCTTGTTTGTGCATATTAAAACCGACCGGTATCGCCGCTTCGATAAACAGGCGCAACGAGCGTAAGTTATCGGGTAAATCGTGGGCTTTAATCGACAATCGCAAGGCATTCATGCCGCAGCCGATGTCCACACCGACCGCCGCCGGAATAATCGCGCCCCGTGTCGGAATCACCGAGCCGACCGTCGCCCCCTTGCCGCAATGCACATCAGGCATGACGGCGATATGGCTATGAATGAACGGCAGTTGCGACAAGTTATAAAGCTGTTGAAACGCCTCCGAATCAATTTCGTCGGTATAAATTTTGACCGGGACTTTGCCTTTGGTCATGATTTTTTGAATAGGCATCAGCAAACTCCTTTGCCAGGCGCACCGGCATAACGGAATCGTAATTGCAGGTTTTTGCGCGGTGTTTTTTTCCGCGCCTGTTTGGCGGCTAAATGACGCGGATCTATACCGTCTTCAGCGCCGATGTCGGCGCAAAGACGCGCCGCGTTTTTTGTCCAACGAAGTTGGTTATTCATAATAACTCCCACTGACCGGAAGCTCGAGCTCTAAAATAACTGGCAATACAAAGCCCTGCCGTATCCGGTTGCGTTTAAAAAATGGATTATTTTTTGTGGAAGCCCCGATCCGTAAGAATCGGATGAATTACCGAAGGATAACGGATACGAGGCTGAAATTGACACTATCGAACATGGCAGCCTCCTTAATGCAAGTGAGTGGATGAGAAAGGCCGGCAATCTACACGCGAAAGCATGGTTTGTCAAAAAAATACTAATCGATTCACTATGCTCAGCTAACTCGGGTAATACCGAATTAAACATATAAAATCATTCAAAGCCCGGACTCCATTAACAATAACAAATTGTAACGACTCGCACTAATAAGTCGCTATTGCGACGCCAAACGACTTTTTAGTCCCTCAAGCCGCCATTACTTTTGTCAATGTCATATTGCTTTTATTAACCTAAACGATCCACAATAGGCCAAAAATCGTTAACTGTATCGCCAATAATAGCGAATCACTCTGTTACCCCAATGACTGCAACGCCAACCCTCTTGAAAAACCACCTGCTTTTAAATCAACTCCAAGGAGTAACTTCATGCTAGAACAATACCGAAAACATGTTGCCGAACGCGCCGCTGAAGGCATTGTGCCGAAGCCGCTGGATGCCGAACAAACCGCTGCATTGATTGAATTGATCAAAAATCCGCCTGCGGGCGAGGAAGCCTTTATATTGAATCTGCTGGCTAACCGTATTCCGGCGGGCGTTGATGAAGCCGCTTATATTAAAGCCGGTTTTCTCTCCGCGATTGCCAAGGGCGAGGTCAGTTCTCCGATTCTGACTCCCGCCGATGCGACGGAATTATTGGGCACGATGCTCGGCGGCTATAACATTGCGCCGTTGATCGATTTGCTCGATAACCCGGAACTCGCGCCGATTGTCGTGAAAGCGCTGTCGCACACCTTGCTGGTTTTTGAGGCTTTTCATGATTGCAAGGAAAAAGCCGATGCCGGTAATACATTCGCCAAACAGGTCATTCAATCGTGGGCTGATGCCGAATGGTTTACTTCTAAGCCGCCGGTACCGGAAAAGCTTACGGTAACAGTATTTAAAGTCACCGTCGAAACCAATACCGACGACTTGTCGCCTGCGCCCGATGCGTGGTCGAGGCCGGATATTCCGCTGCATGCCAAGGCCATGTTGAAAATGCCGAGGGAAGGCATTACCAATGCCGAGCTGCAAATCGAAGTCCTGAAAGAAAAAGGCTTTCCGGTCGCTTATGTCGGCGATGTGGTCGGCACCGGCTCATCGCGTAAATCCGCGACCAATTCGGTGTTGTGGTATATGGGTAATGATATTCCGTTTATCCCCAACAAACGCGACGGCGGCGTCTGTATCGGCGGCAAGATCGCACCGATCTTTTTTAATACGATGGAAGATTCCGGCGCATTGCCGTTCGAATGCGATGTCACCAATATGGCGATGGGCGATGTCATTGATATTTATGTCTATGACGGCGTCGTCAAGCGCCATGACAGCGATGAAGTAATTTGCAACTTTGCATTGAAAACCGATGTGCTGCTTGACGAAGTGCGCGCCGGCGGACGTATTCCTTTAATTATCGGACGCGGTTTGACGGACCGTGCGCGTAAAGCAATGGGTTTGCCGGCATCTACCGTATTCCGTCGTCCCGATGATGAAAAGGACAGCGGCAAGGGTTTTACGCTGGCGCAAAAAATTGTCGGCAAAGCCTGCGGTGTCGCCGGTGTGCGTCCCAATACCTATTGCGAACCGCACATGACTACGG
>SXGU01012291.1_pt1 | contig 49953 bp, 44 predicted proteins | sample 3174531 | NCBI WGS metagenome assembly SXGU01 (sample SAMN11356863, study PRJNA531348) | freshwater metagenome | isolation source: freshwater sample F1-140 | place: China: Fuxian Lake, Yuxi | collected 2017-12-25 | reverse complement strand
GCGATGGCAGAGTCGCTGCGTCGTCCTGGTCATGTTTGCACGATCGTGCATTCCCTCAAGGAAGCGAAGAATGAACTGCTGCATGGTCACTTCGATGTGATCGTGACAGACCTTGTCATGGAGGCAGAGGACTCCGGGCTCCGAGTACTCGCCCTCGCGAAGGAACATCAGCCCGACGCCGAGACAATCATGGTGACCGCGCACGGCGATGTGCCCACCGCAAAGAGGGCGTTGCAGGGCGGCGCGTATGACTTCATTGAGAAGCCGCTCGATCTCGTGGTGCTGCGAAACCTCGTCCATCGCGCAGCGGAAACCGTCTCGTTGCGAACCCAGAACGCATCGCTCAAAGGACAAGTGAGCGCGAGCTTTGGATTCGAGGGCATCATTGGTGAAAGTGCCTTGATGCGAGCCGTGATTCAGACGGTGCGGCAGATCGCGCCTTCGAACATCCCTGTTCTCGTGACGGGCGAAAGCGGTACGGGGAAGGAACTCGTCGCGAGCGCAATTCATCGTTTGTCGCGGCGCGCGGCGAGGCGATTGGTGACTTTTAACGCGGCCGGTCAGGCGGAGAGTCTGCTTGAAGATCAGTTGTTCGGGCATGTCCGTGGCGCATTCACCGGCGCGGATCGCGATCGAGAAGGCGTCTTTGAGTACGCCGACAAGGGCAGTGTTTTTCTCGATGAAATCGGTGACATGCCGCTCACCATGCAGCCAAAGTTACTGCGCGTTCTCGAGACAGGCGATGTGGTGCGCCTCGGTGCCAACGACGCGAAAAAGGTCGACGTACGGCTGGTGTCCGCTACGAATCGAGATCTCAAAGTGCTCGTCCAAGAGGGGAGGTTCCGCGAGGATCTGTACTTCCGACTCAAGGGAGCAGAGATTCATGTTCCGCCGCTGCGTGATCGAAGGGATGACATTCCGTTACTCGTGCAGCATGCCGTCATGAAGTACTGCGCGGAGATTGGACGGCCTCGGCTCGATGTCACGCAGCCTGCGATGCTGCGCCTCGTGGCGTACGACTGGCCCGGCAATGTGCGCGAACTCTTCAATCTCATCCATCGTTTGAGTGTGATGTGCCAAGGCGACGCGATTGATCTCCGCGATTTTCCGGCGGAGATTCGCTCGAGCGAGAGCGACTCCGAGTTGCCCTCCACGCGCACGCTCGCAGGCGTTGGTCTTGACAAGCTCGAAAAGGAAGCGATCCGACAGACGCTCGCGATGACGGGCGGCAACCGCGAATTGACCGCACAGATGCTCGGTATTGGTGAGCGCACGCTCTATCGCAAACTCAAGGAATACGGCCTGCGCTGAAACGAGTGGTCGGTGACAGGCGAGTTTGTCGGACGCTTGCTCGCCAAGGCAAACTCAGTCGCCCGAGCCCGATCTTCCTTGGACGGTGAGCAGTCGAACGGAAGAACCTTGCTGGGTTGTCATGCGCCGCAGCAGCGCCTCCGCAGTCGGCGATCGCGTCTCAATCTCCGACTCGTCACTCGCCGCATCACCTCTCGCATCACCTCTCGCATCATCTCTCGCATCCTCGGGGTCGCCGCGGCGCGCGCCATTTCGCTCCGGCTCGCTTGCGTGTCTCGCGCGCGCGAATGCCGACGCGATACTGGTTTCGACCGCGCGCTGTTCGGCATTTCGCTGCGTGTCGATGGCAAGCTCAAGGAAGGGATGATTGCGTGCGACGCTTTGCACGCGAGAACCAAGATTGCTCGCGAGTCGTGACAGATCTCCTGGAGAAAGAGAAGCGAGTCCGCGGATCGCAGCGTGCACCCGACCTCGGGTGTCATAGACGCCACTCGCAGACGCGGTGAACCCTTGTCGGTCGTCGAGCGCAGGGTCATAGAACAGTGCGCTGCCAGTGAGCAATTCGACCTTGTGCCCCGCAGCGCGACCATAGAGCGCAGAGGTGCCTTCAAGTCGGATGACAGCACTCGGTGCATAGAGCGTTGCCTTCGCGACGGTGTTGCCGCGGAGCCGCCATTGTGCATCCGCTGTGCTCCTTCTGTTCGCTCCTTTCGGCAGGGAGTAGAGCACGGCGCGCTCGGCGCCGCCGTCCCATTGCGCATGGCCGCTTGAATCCCGTCCTTCGTCGAAATCTTGGCGAAGCGGACCTATGAACGCGCTGTCCATCTCCACATCGCCACCGACGAAGATGACAAGGCTTCCCCCAGGAGCAACCTCCACATCCGAAGCTTCGAGGATGAAGTCATCGCCAACGACGAGCGCGAGCGTACCTTCGACCGTCAAACGAGCGCCGCGTTCGATCTTGAAGTCAGCGTCCGCGCCGATGGTGACGACTCCGCGCACGGTGACAGAGGCGCGAGCGGGAACGCGAATGTCCCCGGGCGCGTGTGCGCTCGACTCGACGAGCCCATCAAGCGTGAAGGGAGTTCCGAGAGCGAGCGCCGCAGTCGCAGGCAGCGTCGGTGGCGTTGGTGGTTCGGGCAGCGTCATGGCGTCGGGAATCGCGAGCCGTCCATCGGCGAGCGAGACGAGCGCCGCGTCGGCACTTGTGGGAAGTGGGCGCGCATGCCCGATGACGAAGTCGATCGCGTCCGCATCGCGTTCGATGCGGACCTGCGTTGGATCAAGCGCCGTGGTCGCAACCGCGAGTGGCTCATGCAGCGCCGCGAAGGGGGAGTTGCTCCAACGCGCGAGCGCGGCATCGGGAGCGATGTCGATCGTCGTGGTCGAAAAGATCGCAAACTCAGAGAAATCCACGTCCGCCAAGCTCGAGGCATTGGGGGCGGGCACGCGTCCGACGGCCGTCGCGACCTGCTGCATGTTCCCGCTCATTCCTGCCACGACGAGCATGAATGCGCGTGTGAATTGGGATGCGGGAAGTTTCGTCTCAAGGTCGTAGAGTGTTGCGTCCATCTGTGCGTCACCGATGGGTACGCTCGCAAAGAGCACGCCTTGCTCGCGAGGTGATGGCATCACCCCGGCGTCGAGCATGGCGGTCGCGAGTGCGATGCCATTCTTCGCGGCAAGGCGCGCCTGTGCGGCGATGCGCAGTTCATCGGCGGCTTTGAGTGTGCTATCGCGAGACTTGGCATAGGACAGCGCGATCAACGACGCGAGGCCAATCGCCATGAGCGCGAAGGCGAGTGCGACACCGCGGCGCGCACGCACCGAAGTCGATGGGCGAAGGGTGATGGAGTGCAGGCTTCGACTCATCGCACAGGTACCTCATGCGCCTCAATGCCGAAGGGAAGCAGGAGCACACGCGTGCTCGCCGCAGCGTCCGGATGTAGTTCAAGAAGGATCGCAAAGCTCTCTGATCGCTGCGCGTCGCGCGGGAGTTCAAATCGGCAGTCGGCAAGTCCCTCGTAGAGCAACTCCGACTGGAGCATGCCCGATGCGGCCTCCTCGTCGCGGAACCCCATCCACCCCGTTTCTGCGTCGAGTTCAGGATCTCGACGCGCGAGCGCGCTGGGAGAACTCCGCAGCAGTGGGTCGGGAAGATCGAGCCAAAGCGAGCCACGCGTCCGATCGAATCGAAGGTAGCCAAGTTCACTCGCGTGCGCGGTGGCGCTTGGCCTCGCGTCGTCGAGCCAGAGGACAAGGGTGCGCTGCGTGGGGGATTCCTCCGTCCCAAGCACGCAGCGCGCACCGCCCGTCACCGCATCGATTCGCGTACGCGCGAGCGCCGCAAGCACTGCGGGATCCCCAAACTTCGAGCGGTCATCGATTGCGGTCGCCGTCGCGGCGAGCACGCCAGTGATGCCGAGGCCGACGAACACGAGAATGGCGAGCGAGAGTAAGAGCTCCGCCACCGTGAAGCCGCGGCGATTGCATCGCGGGGCGGTCATCGCGTTCCCCTCTCTTCAACCGGTTCAAGTCTCTCAAGTGTGGCGAGCGTGTGCCCATCGGCGTCATGCACGGTCGCGCGAATTCGCAGGATGCGGATCTCGACGCGCGTGGCGCCGAGCGCGAGCGTCTCCTCTTGCGTCGAAAAGGTGGTGGTGCTGCCCGTGGGGAGGTTCGAGTCGAACTTTGAGAGTGACTCGCCATCACGGAGCAAGTCTCTGCGCCCGCTCGGAGACGCGCCAACGAATCGCGAGAGAGCTTCTTCCGATCGCATAGTGGCGGCGAGACGAATGCTCGACTCATTGCGACTCTGGTGTGAGGTCGCAAAAAGGTTGAGAACCGCCACGCCTGCCAGCGAAAGCACGAACATTGCGACGAGCGTCTCGATGAGCGAGATTGCGCGACGCGGTCGACAGCGGATATGCAGATCCCTTCGGGGCATTCCAATCTCCTCGCGGAGCCCACGACGAATTGGGCACCGTTCACTAGAAATCGGATACGCCCGCAGGAGGCATTGCCGAACCTACGGCATTCACCCTGTTTGCCTTGGTTTCAAGTTCTATCTGTAACGATTGCGTCGATCGCTCGGACCGCTTGCGCGAATGGCCTAAATGCGTGAGGATTGCGCCCTTCTATGTCGCGAATTCTGTTTCGCTCCATCCTTCTCGACATTCTCCGGAACTTTGCACTCACCACGACCGTGCTTGTGGCGGTGATCGCCTTTGGCGCCGCGATTCGTCCGATCATTCAGAGTCTTCTCGGTCCGAATGAATTGTTGCAGTATGTCGCGATGGCAAGCATCCCAATGATGCAATTCGCGATTCCGTTCGCGGCCGCGTTTGCGGGAACCATCGTCTATCAGCGGCTCGCCGTCGACAATGAAGTGCTCGCCATGAGTGCGTGCGGTCTGAGTTACCGCAAGGTACTCCTTCCCGCGATGGTCTTAGGAGTCGTGCTTTTTGTTGTCATGGCGGTGCTCCTCGATGTTGGTGTCCCGCGATTCTGGACCGGCATGAGGCAGCTGCTCGCCAACGATGTGACGAAGCTCTTTGTGGCGAGTGTTGAGAAGGGTGAGTCGCTGAAGATCGGTGAGACGCAGCTCTACGCGGACCAGGTTCGGGTGGTGGAGGGACCGCATGCCAACGGCGCGGAGACGGAACTTTTGCTTGCGGGCGTTGCGGCGGTTGAAATCGGCCGCGATGGGATGCCCACAACCGAGTTCACCGCGAAGTTCGCCACCGTGGATGTCCACCGGCGGGGCGGTTCGAGTTATCTCAAGCTTGCCCTCGTCGACGCGATGGGATTTCGAGGCGGCGACAAGGCGTTGATCTACATGCCGTCGGTGGTGCCAGAGGCGGTTGACCTTGGCCGCTCTTTTCGCCCGAGTCCTCGCGGCATGAACGCGTCGGAATTGTGGGCGCTGTGGAATGATCCAGAGCACTACCTTCCGGTGCTGGAGTCGCGGTTGGCGTTTGAGCGGGCATTCGCGGCCTGCGTCGCGTGGAACGCGCTCGCGGAGGCGTCGATGGACGGCGTGGTACGGTTTGAGGACGCAACCTCTCGCCGAGCCTACGAAGTGAAGAACGCGCGCGTTGTGCCGGAAGGGCTTGTCCCCTTGGATGTATCGACGCTCCTTGAGTTGACGGAGTTTGACCGAGGTATCGCGACCAGACGCACGAACGCGACGAGCGCAGGGCTTGCGCTCATCGCATCCGAACCAGGCGAGCGCGCGCTGTTTGAGTTGCGCGTAAAGGCGAGTGATGTCGAGGACTTGCGCGGCATCGGCGCGGGCGGGCGTTGGCCAGGGCGAATCCTCAACCTCGCGCAGGAGGGAAGTGCCCCGCATCCGGCCATGACGGGCTCCTCGAAGACACGCATTGCGGAGGCGGATGCCTACCGCGCTCGCCCGCTCTCCGCCGTCGGAACGGCGCCAGCCGCGACACTGCAATCCGAGCGCGACGGCCTCCAACGGGAACTCGAAAAGACTCGCGCGGATGTTTTCGCTCGCTGCGTGCAGCGCGTGAATCAAGCGTTCTCTGCACCCTTGGCACTCCTGCTTGGCGCCGTGCTCGCCGTGCGGATGCGAGGAGCGCTCCCACTCCAGATTTACATGTTCGCGTTCATTCCCGCGATTGCGTGCATGCTCTTCATTTCTGGTGGCGAGCAGTTGGTGCGTTCTGGTTCCCTCGGCCTCGGCGCCGTGGTCGCGTCGACCGGCAATCTCATTCTATTGACGCTCATTCTGTACAACTGGAGGCTTCTCGCACAACACTAGTGCGAAGCATTTCCTCATGACCCTGCTCGACCGATGGATAGCCCTGCGATTTCTTGCGAACTTTGCTGTGCTGTTCCTCATCATGTTCCTCTTCGCGGCATCGATCGATGTCATCCTTGAACTCGAGCGGTATGTGAGTGCCGCCGAAGCGGCCGTCGAACAGGGGCGATTTGGATCGATGCTGCTCGCGCTCCCACTCGCGGTGATCGACTTCAATGCACCGCGCATTTTTCAGTTCTATGCGTACATGCTCGGCCTCGTCAGCGTCGCTGCCGCGGGATTTACCCTCGCGCAGTTCGTTCGAAATCGAGAGCTTGTCGCCATCATGTCCGCAGGGGTGTCTCTCCATCGCGTGGCGTTCGCCATTCTTGCCGCGTGCGTTGGACTGAACCTGCTCCAACTCGCCAATCAGGAAGTGATGCTTCCTCGCCTGGCCCCGAGGCTCGTTCGAGAGCATGACGCGATTTTTTCCGATGGTGTTGCGCGATTCAGCGTGCCGTTGATCGAAGATGCATCCCACGCACTTTTTCTTGCCCGCGGATTCGAGCCGCAATCGGAAGAGGCCACGGGTGTGCTTGTCATCGAGCGGGATAGTGATGGTCGCGCAACGCGGCGCATCGTTGCGGAATCAGCGATTTGGGATGACGCGCGCAAGGGGTGGGTCCTCGTTGGTGGGAGCGCCAGTGGCCGCGCGATTCCTGATATTCACGCGACGCGCGAGACGCGCATCGATCAAAGCGAGCCCATCGATTTTTTCGCCACCGATGTTTCTCCGCGAGAGATCATGTCGCGGCACTTTCGAAGTTACGCGCAACTCTTGTCCATTGGACAACTCCATCAACTCGCCCAAGACGGCGGCATGGCGCCAGCGACCGCGTCGCGATTGACGGGCATGCGCTTCGCGGGCGCCTCTGTCAATCTTCTGATGCTCGCGATTTGCCTGCCGTTTTTCTTGCTCCGCGTGCCGCAGACGCTGCTCCGATCCAGCGTGATCTGCGCGGGCGTTTCCGTTCCAGCCATGCTCACGAGCTTCTTTCTGATGTCGGTGCCACTCCCGGGCGTCCCAGTGATGCTCGGCGTGTTCCTTCCCGTTGCGCTGCTCCTCCCATTCGCCGCAGCCCGACTCGGCGCGCTTCGCACTTGACTCAGTGGCCGCGCGACGCGAAGCGTCGATCAAAGACGGTCACCCCCTCAAGCGAAGAAAGCGTTCGCGCGAGGCCGTCCATGAGGATCCGCTCTCGACTGCGGCGAAGCACGCGTTCGACATCCGCACGCGCCGCCTCCATGGTCACGCCGTCGGCAGGGATTGTCGCGAGGAACTCGATCACGATGTAGTGTGATTGATCGAGAATCGGCATCGTGCGGTCCCCAGCCTTCTCCAACGCAAAGAGCGCTCGGCGTACGCTCTCAGGCCAACTCGGGTCGAGAGCAGCGATGGGAGGAAGTAACCCTCCACGTGGGGCGCTCGGATCGATGGAGAGTTCCGCGGTGACTTCCGCGAAGGTCCTTCCGCTCTCGACGGATGCGAGGAATCGTTCAGCGGAAGCGAGATCGGCGAGCGCGGCGACGCGTGCGCGCCGCTTAGGGCCGTGCATCGTGTCGAAGGTGGCGTGCATCCCGGCATCGTCAATGACAACATCTCGGCCTGCGAGGAGTCGGAGCGCGGCGTTGCGCCGGAGCAGCGCCTCGAACCGAGCGTCGCCGAGGGCGAGATTCGCGCGAAGTTTTCGCAAGAGGTCCTCCGCCTCGCGCGGTTCCTTGGAAAGGGTCTCAAGCAGGAGCGCCCGCTCCTGTTCGCGGAGTGCTGGCGTCACCTCGAGGCGTTGCGCGGCACATTCCTCCTTCAGGCGCACATCAAGCACCGCATCACGAAGCGCTTGGTTGCCCGCCGCTTCAATCAACTCCGACTCGAGCGTGCTCATCGTGATGGTCTTGCCATCCACGAGTGCAATCAGCGGATCTTCATTGCGTTTCGGGATCGTGCCTTGAGGGATGAAGGGAGCAGTGGACTGCTGCCGTGGGGCACCCCGACTCGTGCAGTCGCTCAAGCAGAAGGCGCTGAGGGCGCAGAGTGAGTGGACGAAGCAGGTTCGCGCGCGAGAGAGCATCTCCGATCTAGTGTAGTTTTATTGCGTCATCGTCGTGTAGTCTGCACGCTGTGTCGTCTCCCCATTCATGCATCTGCCCATACTGCGGTGATCTTCAACCGATCGCCAAGAAATGCCGCTCCTGCTCGGGGCTCTTCGACCCACTCTCCATTCAAGCGTCACTCAATGAGATGGGACCGTGGAGCGTGCATCGCGTCGACAATCCGACGGTTGTCGGCTGTTCGTACGAGACTTTGCTGCGCATGGTGTCCACGGGCGCTGTGACACGCGACAGCATTCTGCGCGGTCCCTCCACGAGACAACTCTGGCAGGTGGCACGGCGCGTTCCGGGCATCGCGCATCTCGTGGGGAATTGCCATCAGTGTCGTGCCAAGGTGGAACGACGCGCAGGTGCGCAACTTCCGCACTGCTGCGCAGCGTGCGGCGTGAGCTTTGGCGCGTATCTTGATCGAAACTGGTACGGCCTTCCCGACATCAATCCGTTGCCTGACGACCCATCGCTCGACCCCGCCGATCGTATGACTCCTCGAGGAATGACGCCGACGCGCAGTGCTTCGCTGTCGACCTTTGTCACCGACGACGAACTGCTTGTCCCAGAGGTTTGCTCGGATGCCCCACGCAATGCGTCCGAGGCGCTTGCGCGGACGGCGCGTGCACAACCCATGGGTATCGTTTCTGGCAAGAGCGCGTTTACGCGAGAGGGGCATGATTCAGTCGATGGGAGTTCCGCTGAACTCCTGACGGTGATGGAGCGCACGCTGCTCGATCGTGCCGCACGCCTCGAACGAACCAATCGCATTCTGCTTGCGACGACCCTTGTGTGCTTCGTGATTTCACTCGCGTTGTTGGTCCAGTTCACGATGGCGCTGCGCGATTGGCTTACCCCGGTTTCGGTTCCGGCTGCGGCTCGAGCGGAGTGAGAAGCGCAGGCGGAACCGAGGGAGTTGCGCCCGACGGTGCACTCGGTGTGGGTGGCGGCGGCGCTTCAAGGAGGTAGATGATGACGCCATCGGCGCATCGCATGACGGGGCGGATCGTTTGCACGAACTTCCCGAGCGAGGGGAGATCGAGAACGGGATTGAGCCATCCACTCTGTCGCCACACCTCAAGCATGGTCGGTTGAACGAGGAGGTGTGTGTAGCCTCGCGCGGAAAGCGCATCGCGCCAGCGTTCGGGTTGTCCGAAGTTTTCTTGCGCAACCTCATCGAGTGCGCCGCGATCCCACACAGTCGTTGATTCGATGGGCCGGTGGAAATGGAATGGAGTCGCGAGCCCGACCGCAAGGATGCGCGCATTGGGAGGGAACAACTCATCGACGACGACCGATGATGGCAAGAGTTGCAGTGTCTCGGCTCGCGCTTGATCCGACATTGCCGCTCGATGCGCCGCGAGCGCTTCGTCGCCATGCGCTTGCGAAAGTCCGTCGACAAATGCGGCGGGCGCGCGGACGCCGCCTCGTGCCGGTTCTCGGAGGAACACGGAGAGAGGGAAGAGGGCGAGCAAGACGCAGCCGATGGCGGCTGGCGTTTTCCAACGGAATCTGAGCAGTTCGGGAGCGCACGCGGTAGTCACCGCAATCGCTAGCGGCATTGCCGCAGGAAGCATGAATCGACTCTTGAGGTGTGTGGCGAGCAACCATGCAATGGTTTGGACGAGCAGCACACTCAGTGCGCCAAATCGAATGATGCGCGAGGCGTCGCGTCGGTACGTGGACGCACCCGCGCACACAAGTCCAAGAGCGGGAAGCAATCCCCACTGTGGGTACCACGGTTCGTTTGCCCTCGGACGGGTCCCGAATCCGTGATAGATGAACTCCTGCCCCCATGCAACGGCGCGATCACTCCACGCGGCCTGAGTCGAGTGCGCGGACGAGAACAGATCGGCTTGCTCCTGCGTCCAATGACCGAGGCCGAAGATCGAAGTGGCGAAGGGAAACACGGGGTTCGATGTCTCGGCGTAATTCTTCAGGATCCACGGCAGGAGAACGAGCAGGCCAAGCGCGCAGCAGAGTGGAAGCTCGATCGCCGATTTCCAACCCAGTCGCAAGAGGACGAGTGTTGCAAGTGGCAAGGCGGTGAAGAGCAGCGCGGTTGGTTTCGCGCCGCAGGCGACCGCCGCGAGAAACGCGACGGCGCACAGGATCGGCCGCGTGAAGCGCCGTGCGTCCGAATCGTCCGCGGGGATTCTTGCAACAAGGAGCCAACCCGCGCCGAGCAGGAGCACCGGAATCGTGTCATTGTACGCAAGCGTTCCCACCACCAGCATCCAGGGAAGCGTCAGGATGAGCATCGGTGCGAGGAAAGAAAATCCGCGCTCCGCGGTTGGTAGAAGCGTTCGAGCGAGGCGCCACGCGACGAAGGCGGTCGTAAGCGCGAAGACGCTCGAGAGCCACTGGCAGGTCAGCGCACCATGCCAAGGATCTCCACGCACGATCATCAAGTGGAGGAATGCATGCTCGACGAACGAAGGGAGGTGCGAGTAAACATTTCCTTCGACAACTCCCGCACTTCCCACGATCATCCATTGCTTGGGGAGTTCAAGGTGGTAACTGAGCGCGTCGTATCCTCCGAACTCGCTCGACCAGAGCCAGAGCGGCGTACTTGAGGCAGCGATTGCGAGGATGCCGAAGAGCAACCCTAAGGCGAAGGAGATTGAGATCACCTGCACGCGCGTCTGCGACTCGATCAGCGCGCGGAGCCCAAGTGTGCTTCCGTCCTGCGCGGCATTGCGAAGCGCGCGAATCCAAACCAGCGACGGCGCGAGGAGCAGGCCCCAACCCACGAGCTTCGTGGAGCCCCCAAATGCTCCACACAGGCCAAGCCAGGTGTCCAGAAGCAGCATTCCGCAGATGCCCAGCGGAAGTTCGACCGCGATCTGATCGAGGAGGTTCTGTCGATCGAATGGATTCGCGCGTGTTGGAGAATCACCGATCCGTTCGCTCGCCCATGAGGCGCATGCGCGTCGGAGGAGCCAGCCAATCCCACCCGCACCGGTGATCCATAGGAGGGCGAGCGGAGCGTCTGTCAAGCAGCTTCGGAACACGCCGTCGGTCCTCGATGAGCCCCCGGCGTAGTCGGCTCCGGAAAAAACGACGAGGCAAACCACGAACACGACCACGAATGTGAGGAGGGCAAGAAGCGGCTGTCGCATCCCTTGCGTATCGGTTCGATCGCGCAGGCGCGAGAACTCTTCCGCGTGGCACTTCGATTGCAGGGGATTGGCTCCCATGGACAGGAGGTCCTTCTTATGAGCGTGACGCTCGCCCGTTTCACTGCGAATCTTGCCTTACTCGCCCTTTTCGCGCTTCTCGTAGGCGCATTTTCTGCGCGCACGGCTCAGGCTGGCGAACTCCAGGAGTACTGTCGCCTTCGCGGGCTTGAGTCGAACCAGTTCGAGGGAATCGGACTCGTGACGGGTCTTGAGGATTCCGGCGATTCGATGAAGGACGGGTCGCCCGCTGCACAAAGCCTCGCCGGACTCCTCAGCAAGGAACTCAATATTCGCTCCGACTTGAAGAGCCTTTCGAAGATCAAGTCCGCCGCGCTCGTGAGCGTCACGGTAGACATTCCTTCCACGGGTGCCCGAAGTGGTGACCGATTCGATGTGCGCGTGTCGGCGGTTGGCTCGGCATCGAGCCTCTCCCGTGGTCGTCTGCATGCGAGTCCGGTGAAGATCCCCTTCGAGCCCCGCGCTGGTGTTGCGTGGCTGCCCTACGCAGTCGCGAGCGGGACGATCGAAGTCGATCCTTCCAATCCGCGCATCGGCGTGATTCGCGGAGGCGCGCAAATGGTCCGCGATGTCCTTCAGAATCCGATTGAAGGCGACACGGTCACCCTCTTGATTGCGCCGCAGTACGCCGGCTACGCCACGGCGGCAAGCCTCGCGGATCTCGTGAACGACGAACTCTCTCTCTCTGGATACTCCGATTGCGCGCGCGTCATCGACCAAGGGGCCATTCTCGTGCGTATCCCCCAGAATGCGCTTGCGGAAGCCAACGCGTTTCTTGCTAGGCTCATGACATTCGCCGTGCCAGGCGACCTCGTGCGTACGCCCGCGCGTGTGGTGATCGATCGAGCGAATGAAGTCATCACGATCGACGATCGAGTCGAGTTTAGGCCATCGGCGGTGACGGCGGGCACGCTTCGTATCACGACCATTAGCCCAGAGCCGCAGCCCACGGCGGACGCGCCCTTGGCAGACACGATCGCGTGGGCCGGTATTGCCACGAGCGAAGCCGGACGAACAAGTATGAAGCTGCGTGCGTTGCTCGATGCCCTCATCGAGCTCGATGTTCCATTCAGCACACAGGTCGCGGTCCTCAGGAGCCTCAAGACGCAGGGCGCCATGAAGGCGGAGATCATTGAGCAATGAGTGACTCGCTCGCAATGCAACCTCGCGGCACGGCTCCTCAGCATCTCGCCCTGACCTCTCCGACGGCGCGGCTTGCGAAGGCGGCGCGCGACGGAAATCCACAGGAGCTCGCGTTCGAAGCGGCGGTTCGGCTCGTGTCCGACGCATTCATCAAACCGATCCTCGCACAGGTTCGATCGAGTTCGGACATGATGAAACCGTTTGCACCTGGAAGTGCGGAAAAGGCATTTCGTCCGCTTCTTGACGGCGAACTCTCCGACCGAATCGCCCGCAGTGAAAACTTTGATCTCGTGCAGGCGACGCAGCGCTCGCTGCTCACCAAAGCCTTTCGCCAGCAAGCGACTCCCGCCACGCAACCGATGCTGGAGGCGCGCGGATGACGAGTTCCCCATCGACGATGCGACATGTGGAGGCACTCGCGCAGCAACTCGCCGATGTGCTTGCCGCTCAGCATGAACTCTATGGAGGCGTCCAGCGACTCCTGCAGCAGCGCAGGGACGCGGTGGGCGGCGCAGACCTTGAGCGCTACAGCCGACTCGCGATTGAAGAGCAGCGAGCGCTCGCTGAAGTCTACGCGCTTGATACTCGTCGGACCGCACTCGGTGTCGAACTCGCGACGCGACTTGGCCTCGCCAAGGGTGCGAGCATTCTCGAAATCAGTAGCGCACTTCCAGAAGGAAGCCGTGCGCGGCTGGAAGGATTGCGCGGAATGCTCAAGCAGCGCATCGAAGAGACTCGCCGCGAAGGCGGGATTCTCCGAGCGGCTGCGGAACGACTCGCTCAGCACATGGCCGGTGTCTTACAAACGGTTCGTGGCGCGCTCGCGCAAACAGGTGTGTACGGTCGTCACGGGCGCGTCGCGCTTGGTGCGACTGTCGCTTCGACGATTGACCTTCGCAGTTGAAATGGCCGCGCTCGCGGCAAGGAACGCAATATGAGTATCAACGGCGCGCTCAACATCGGTCACTCCGCCATTCAGGTAAGTCAAGCGGCGTTGCAGATCGCGGGAAACAACCTCGCGAACGCTTCGACGCCGGGATATCACCGGCAAATCGCGCGCATTTCGCCAGCACGGCCGGAGTACATCGGGCGAGCTGGATTCGTGGGAACGGGCGTGAGTGTGACCGCAATCTCTCGCGCCGTTGACACCGCGTTGCAGGCGCGCCTCCGCTCTGCCATCAGCGACGAGAACTCCGCTGCGATCGACCAGCGCTTTCTCAATTCCATCGAAACGATCCGGAACGAACTCACCAATCAGGACCTCTCAAGCCGACTTGGCGCGTTTTTCAACAGTTTCAGTGAACTTTCGAACAATCCCAATGACGAAGCGGTGCGCACCGTTGTCGTGCAACAGGCATCGGGATTGGCGACGGCGATTCGGCAACTTCGCAATGAGCATGTCGTGGTTCGAGAGGAAATCGACCGTGCCCTTGACGCGACCGTCAATCAGGCTAACGGCATTCTTGATCAGATCGCCACGCTCAACTCGCAAATCGTGAACACGGAACAGGGATCGGGCAGTGATGCGAATTCGCTCCGCGATCGACGAGATCAGTTGATTGATGAACTCTCTCAATTCATCGATTGCCACAGCGTGGAGCAGCCCAATGGATCCGTCGACATTCTCGTGGGATCGATTCCGGTCGTCCTCGCGGGAGGATCGCGCGGACTTGAGCTTCGCGCCGACGCTCAGGGTAGTGCGGTCGACCTGTCCCTGCGGGTTCGCGATGACGGGTCCTTCCTCGCGCCGCAAGAAGGTCAACTCGGCGCACTCTTCCGCCAGCGCGCGGAGACTGTGGAGCCAGCGATCGCGGAGTTAGACACGCTCGCGGGTCAACTCGCATATCAGGTGAATCGAGTGCATTCACAGGGGCAGGGCGGCATTGGTTGGTCGCAGATCCGAGGGATGCAGAGCGTCGCGGATCCGAGCGCAAATCTCGGTGCCGATGCAGCCGAGATTCCTTTCGCCATCCGAAACGGTTCCTTCGAACTCAGCATGCGCGACGCGCAGACGGGACTGCTCACCACGGCCGTCATCGCGGTGGATCCGCAGACGATGAGCCTGGTCGATCTCGCGGCTGCAATCAACGCAGCGGTTCCGAGTGGAACGGCGACTGCGAGCGTGACGAGTGATGGCCGGCTGCAGCTAGACGCGAGTAGTGGCTACACGATGCACTTTTCCAATGACACCTCGGGCGCACTGGCTTCGCTCGGCGTCAATGTGCTCTTTGGTGGGTCGGACGCGGCGTCGATCGAAGTCAACCAGTCCATCGTCGGAAATCCGGCACTCCTCGCGGCGGGCGCAGGTCATGTCGATGGTTCCAATGGAACAGCGCTCGCAATCGCGGCGCTCCAAGACAAGTCGGTGACGGAACTCGGTGGACGCACGCTACGCGGATACTGGCAGGGCGCGACCACCGCGTTGGCCGTGCGAACGCAGGCCTCGAACACCAAGGCAGAAACCGCACGCGTGGTTCGCGAAGGTCTCGACGGGCAGGCGCAGGCGCTCAGCGGCGTTTCGATTGACGAAGAGTCGATCAACCTCTTGCAATTCCAGCGGCAATATCAAGCTGCGGCGAAGTACATCTCCGTCATCGACGAAACGCTCAAGACACTGCTTGCGATCTAGATCGCCGAGCGCGGGCTTAAAGATTGCCTCGGCGTTCTTGTTCGATTTCGAGGCTCTCGAAGAGCGCCTTGAAGTTGCCTTTCCCGAAGCTCTGCGAGCCACGGCGACAGATGATTTCGAAAAAGAGCGTCGGACGATCTTGAAGTGGCTTCGTGAAGAGTTGGAGGAGGTATCCCTCGTCGTCGGCGTCGACAAGGATGCCGAGATCCTTCACGTGCTGATGGTCTTCCTTCACAATCGAATGACCGTGCTGCGTGAGCATGGCATCGACGCGCTTCCAAACGGCTTCATAGTAAGTGTCGGGAATCGCCAAGAAGTCGACGCCACGCCGACGGAGTTCGGTGATCGACGCAAGCTCGTCATCGGTTCGAAGCGCGAGATGCTGCACGCCGGGTGTGTTGTTGTGCCAGTCGAGATACTCTTGAATCTGGCTCTTTTTCTTGCCGTCGGCGGGCTCGTTGATCGGCATCTTGATGAGGTGATTTCCGCTCGCCATGACCTTGGACATGAGCGCGGAATACTCGGTGCCGATGTCTTTGTCATCGAAGTGCTTGAACATGGCGAAGCCGAGCACCTCTTCGTACCACTTCACCCAATGATTCATCTTGCCGAGTTCGACATTGCCGACGGCGTGATCCACATACTTCAGGCCGCAAGGATGCTTCCGGTTGTACTCGTTCAGCGCGAATCCTTCGACCTTCTTGAATCCAGGCGCGAAGAGTCCGCCTTGCTTCAGTGCTGGAAGGGCATACGCGCCCGTTCGCGAAACGAACGAGTGAATCGCGCGCCCGTAAGTCTGGATGCCCGCCATGGTGACGGTGCCCGTTGCATCGGTGTAAACGCGCGGCTCGTACGCACTCGCACCGCCATTCTTGATCGCTTGCTTCCACGCTTTTTCTGCATCAAACACCGTCATCGCGATGTCCTTCACGCCGTCGCCATACAGACTCGCTTCGCGCGACGCTTGTCCATCCTTCGTGAGTGATGTTTCGAGCAGAATGCGAATATTGCCTTGCGTGAGCAGGTACGAGGCGCTCTCACGGCTGCCGGTGGTGAGGTCAGCGATCTGCGCGACTTCGAAGCCAAACGCGCTCGCGTAGTAGTAGGCAGACTGCTTCGCGTTGCCGACAAAGAATCGGACGTGGTCGACATCGATCAACTGCAGCGGGTCGGTCGAGGTCGAGAGGGATGGGGCGGAACTGAGCGAGGTCATGCTGCCATTCTAGTAAGTCAGCACCGTCCGAACATCACAGGTTTTTCCATCTTCCGGCGTTTGTTTGTTCAGAAAGTCGCGTCCGCCGAGGAACGCGAGTTCGATGAGGACGCTCGCGCCCACCACTTCGCCGCCAAGGTGCCGGACGAGTTCCATGCATGCGCGCATGGTGCCGCCCGTTGCGAGCAAATCATCGGCGATCAGCACGCGAGATCCTGGTCGCACCGCGTCCTCATGCATCTCGAGGCAGTCGGTTCCGTACTCAAGCGCGTATTCAATCGAGCGCGTGCGAAACGGGAGTTTGCCACGCTTCCGGACCGGAACAAATCCTGCGGAGAGGCTGGTCGCGATCGCCGTCCCGAAGATGAACCCGCGACTCTCGGGGCCAACCACGATGTCGATGCGGGATGCGCGAAACGGATTCGCCATCATCTCGACCGCGAGCGCGAGGCCCGCGGGATCGGCTAAGAGCGGAGTGACATCCTTGAAGAGAATTCCTGGCTTTGGAAAGTCTGGAACATCGCGGATAAGCGCAGCAAGTTGATCGCGCATGAGATGCGAGCAATGGTACTCTGTGCCCGCGAATGACGCAGATTCCTCCATCCCACTTGCCGATAGGGGCGGAATCGTCGACGCGAACGGCGCACGCGGGATTACGCCCGCATCGCGCCTCATTGTTGCTTGCCATCGCATGCGGAGGATTTGTGCTCTGCGCGCCAATCGGAATCATGGCATGGCCAATGGCGTCGAGAGATTTGCGAGCGATGGACGAAGGGTTGATGGATCCGAGCGGTCGGCAACTGACGAAGTGGAGTCAGTGGATCGGCATCGCGAATGTCGTGCAAACCGCGCTGATGATCGTGCTTGTGCCGTTGACTTGTTTCTATGCGATGCGTCTGTTGGAGAGCGCGGTGCAGAGTTGAGCAGGTGTTCCTTCGAGAACATTGCGCTGCTCGCCTCCTTGCGGTAGAGTTTTCTTAGATTATGCAGTGGCGCGTGTGCGCCGCTGGAGGAGATACCTGTCCCGCTCTCAGAGCGACACCGGAGAACGATATGGCAAACTATGGATCGACTGCGACGAAAGCGCCGCATCGCGGCACAATGATCTTGATCTTTGGCATCATTGGATTGGTGTGCTGCCTGCCTCTGGGAATCGCGGCGTGGGTCATGGGCGGAGGCGATCTGAAGAAGATGGACGCCGGTTTGATGGATGACGCTGGTCGCAGTAACACCAATGTGGGCAGGATCCTTGGCATGATTGCGACGCTCATGAGCCTTCTGGGTTGCGTGATCGGTCTGCTCTTTGGTGGTCTTGGTGTCGTGATGGGCTTGCTCGGCGGCGGCAATCACTGACAGAGATTTAGGAATGCACCGCATCGAAGCGCCGACGCGCTTGCGTTGGCGCTTCTTTCATTGCGGGATCGACCGCTGCCGTATCATGCGCCGTTCCATGCAAGAACGCAGCACTTCGAAAACCACGATTGAGGTTGTCGAGCCGATAGGCAAGCGCGTGCTTATTCGGAAAGACGAAGACAAGAAAATCACCAAGGTCGGCATTCATCTGCCCGACAAGATGGAGATTCCCACGCTCACCGGCCGCATCGTGGCGGTGAGTGCGGAAATTGAACGCGACGAAAACTATCCGATCCGCCAGTATGACCGCGTGCTCTTCAATCCCAAGCACTGTGTACCGGTTGACTTTGAAGGCGACAATCGGCTCTTTGTAATCCCCATCGAGGATGTCGTGGCAGTCTTTCGCCGCGAAACGAAGTAATGGCGCGAGGGGACGACGCAACGCGGCGCGTACACGCGATCGGAGGAGCGATCGCCGCGCGTGTTTCGATTCCGGGTTCCAAGAGTCTTTCCAATCGGCACCTTGTCCTCGCGGCGCTCTCCCACGGCGCGAGCGAACTGCGAGGCGTGCTCGCGTCGGACGACTGTGACATGCTTCGTGCCGCGCTCTCGCAACTGGGCGCACGATTTGAAGCGAAGGACGATGCGTGGTTGGTGGATGGCGTTACCGGGAACCCGCGCGGCGGGGGATCGATCGACCTTGGCCACGGTGGGACTCCAACGCGATTCATGCTTGCCGTCGCGGCGCTTTGCGAGGATGAAACGCTCGTCGATGGAAGCGATCGCATGCGCGAGCGTCCGGTCGACGAAGGCATTGACCTGCTCGTTGCGCTCGGCGCGAAGGCGAGATTTCCCCGCAAGGCGGGCGCACTTCCCGTTGCAATCCATGGTCCGCTGACCGAGCCCGCTGTCACCGTCTACCGCACGGCGTCAAGTCAGTTTGTTTCGGCGCTCATGCTCGTCGCCCCCTGTACCGAAAACGGAATTGCGATTCGGTTCGCGGAGCATCCCACAAGCGCGTCCTATCTGGAGCTCTCGATCGAGGCGTTATGCCGCGTCGGCGTGCATGCCCAAGTGGAACGACACGAGGGTGGCGAGCTTTCGTGCGTTTCGATTGCGCCACAGATGATTCCGGCGCACAGTGTGCTCATCGAGCCCGACGCATCGAGCGCGGTCTACTTCGGAGCGCTCGCGGCGCTCGTTGGCGGAAGTATCGAGATTCCTCGCTTGGACCTGCAGAGTAGTCAGCCCGATCTCTTTTTCTTCCGGGACCTTCAGGCGCGTGGTGTGGAAGTCGTCGCACAGGGTGGATCGGAATCCGGAGTCCTCATTCGGGTTCCCCGAGGGACTGTGCTGCGCGCTCACGACAGCGATTATTCCAGCGCACCTGATGCCGCAGTCATGGCGATGCTGCTGGCGGCGTGTGGGGACGCACCGAGCCTGTTTACTGGGCTCTCGACACTTCGCGTCAAGGAATCGGATCGCATCGAAACAGTCGCCGCCGGATTGCGCGCGCTTGGCGGCTCCGTCGATGTCGGCTCGGATTGGGCGCGCGTCCACCCTCTTCCTCGACGATTGACTCCGGCGGTCATCCAGTCCGCCAACGATCACCGCCTCGCGATGGCGTTCGGTGTACTTGGGTGCGCACGCGAAGGGGTTTCCATTGCCGAACCATCGGTGGTTTCGAAGAGTTGGCCAAGATTCTGGGATGCATTACGCGAAGCCACGCTCCTAGGCTAGGCTTCGCCCATGGTTCCGCGCCGCGTGTGATTGGATGACGCAATGTTTCGACGAAATGACGCATTCTGGTTCTTCGCCAAGCGGATGACACGCCGCCGAAAGTTGTTCATTTGCACCCTCGTCTTTTCGGTGCTCTCCGCGGGCGGACTTGCGTTCGGCCTCGTCGCCATCGGACCAGTGCTCGAGTTGATCCTCGGCGTCGGCGCGGACCTGCAGACAATCGCGCGGGAGTGGTTGCAGGCGCATTCGTGGACGAATGTGATCGTTTCCGATCCGATCGCGGCGACAGCGTGGATTCCCACGGATCGATTCTCTGGCGTCGCACTCCTCATGGGCGGACTTTGCGCCCTCGCGGTGCTCGGCGGTATCGCCAACTATATTCATCAGTCGTGCTCGCTGACGCTCAGTGCCGTCACGGTCGCGGAGATTCGGTTGCGTGCATTTCAACACGCGATTCATCTTCCACTCGGCCCGGTGTTGCGCCGCGGTCCGGCGGAGATTGTCTCGCGGATCAGTCGCGACACCGCAGAACTCGAGCGCGGTTTTACGGCGCTGACGAGCAAGGTGCTCGCCCAACTCACGAAGGGACTCGCAGCCTTTGCTGCCGCGGTGTACTTCGATTGGCGATTGACGCTTGCGGCGATCGTCGTTGCGCCGATTCTCGCGGTGATCTTGCGCAAGATTGGCAAGCGGATTCGCCGCTCGACGCGACTCGCCCTCGAGCAGCAGGAAGACATCCTGCGCGTCTCACATGAGGCGATCTCAGGACTCCGTGGTATCAAGACCGCAACCGCGGAAGCAACCGCGTTCCGCCGCTTCGCTCGTGCGAGTCGCGCGCTGCTCGACGCGGAACTCAGCGCGCGCTTTGCTCGCGCCTTCAGTGTGCCAGTGGTCGAAGTGATTGCAATCTTCGTGATTGTCGGGCTCGCGCTCATCGCGGCGAACGAAATCCTCGCGGGCCGCATGACCTTTGAACGGTTCATCCTTTCCTTGGGGGCACTCGGTGTGGCGGGTGGGAATCTCCGCCCGCTCACCGGACTGTTGAATGACATTCAAAGTTCGCGTGCACCCGCGCAGCGATTGCAAGAGATTTTCGCGACGCCGGTCGAAGGTCGGCGTGAGTTGGATCTTCCCGCACTCCCGCGGCACGCGCGGTCGATTCAATTCGACGGGATTCGTTTCCGTTACGAGGACGCGGAGCGCGACGCGCTGCGCGACATCCAACTCACGATTGCGCACGGGGAGTTCATCGCGCTGGTTGGTCCCAATGGCTGCGGAAAGACGACACTCGCGTCGCTCTTGTGTCGGCTCTTCGACCCGATCGAAGGGTCGGTACTGCTCGATCGCACGGACATTCGTGCGGGAAACATGCAGAGTTTGCGCCGACAAATCGGGGTGGTTGGGCAAGAGTCCGTTTTTGTTCGCGGCACCATCCGAGAGAATGTCATGCTTGGTGCCGATGACATCGACCAGCGCGGTCTTGATCGCGCACTCGAACTCGCGCATGCGAATTCCTTTGTCGCCACGCTTTCGAAGGGCTTGGACAGCCTGATTGGAGAGGGCGGGACTGGTCTCTCAGGCGGGCAGAAGCAACGACTCGCGATCGCGCGCGCGCTCGTGCGAGATCCGGCGATTCTGGTGCTTGATGAAGCGACGAGTCAGATCGACGCGGAAAGCGAAGCGCAAATCGCGCAAGCGATCGAAGACTTCCGCGCCGGAAGAACCGTCATTGCGATTGCGCATCGTCTGTCGACCGTGCGGCGGGCGGACCGAATCGTGGTCATGGAGGATGGGCGAATCCTCGATATAGGCTCGCATGACGCGCTGCTTGCGCGGTGCCCTCTCTATGAGCGGCTCGCGCGCACGCAACTCTTGAGTGCGAGCTAGCGAAAAATCGTGAGGAGCGCGGCGATCACCGCCACACATGCGGCTCCGTACACCACGAGGTCGCGGTTGAAGAAACCGTGTGACCCATTTCCGACAAGGTCTTGTTTTGCGCGTTCGACATTCGTGCGTGCCGTGGTGAAGCGCTCCATGGCGGAGAGGAGTGCGGCTGACTGATCGGCGATGTCGCGCAGCGAACGACCTTGGCGATCAAGTTCCGTGCGCATCATGGCAATGATCTCCGTTTGCGTACGGGCCGAGTGTTCCATGTCGCCCATGCGAGCGTCGGCCTCTTCAAGCCGCGCCGCAGCGTTGCCAAGCGCACCGCCCACGGTACGGACAAAGTCCTCCACTTGCTGCCTGACCTGCGGCATCGCCTCGACACCCGCAGCGATGCGTGCAATGTCTTCCGCAAGGCGCAGTTCGCAGCGCCTATGCTCCTCTTGCAACTCTTCGAGGTTCGCGAGCACCTCGGCAATGCGTGGATCGCGCAGTTTCGGGATTTGAAGCCACTTGCGTCGCTTCGACTCTCGTCCGGAGACAACCTCGTCGGAGGATCCGTCCGCCGAATCGGCATCGACGGCCTGAGGGCTGAAGAGTTTGCGAATCCAATCAAACATGCGCGTGAAGTTTACCCGCGACCCCGATCGAGAGGACTGCGCCCGAACTCCTCCCATCCCGGCAATGGAAGCATTGCACTTGCGGCGGACCGAGCGCGATCTGGGCCGAGCCGGACGATTTCCTGCACAATCTCTCCCTCTGATGCAGAGTCGAACGCCCTCCATCCTCTTGCGACGGTTGTTGCTCGCGTGCGCGATGGCGTGCTTGACGATCGGTTGCGATGTCCCAACATCGCCGAGTCCGACGGTCGCTGAGGCCGACGAGGTCCGAATTGCTTCGCTCAGTCCCGCGATGACCGCGACGCTCGTTGACCTTGGATTTGCGGCGGAGATCGTGGCGAGAAGCCCTTGGTGCACCGATGTCCCGAAGGGGCTGCCTGTGGTCGGTGACTTTCGCGAGTTCGATGCGGAACGCCTCTTGCTTGTTCGGCCCACGCACCTCGTCCTGCAACCACCGCTCAGTGGCATCGATCCAGCGCTCGTGACATTCGCGGCGAAAGAGGGTATCGAACTCGTCGCACTCCCTATCAATCGCATGGAGCATGTGCGATCCTTTGTCCGCGCGGTGGGGAAGCTCGGACTGCATGGTTCGCGCGTGCAGGAGCGAATGGAAGCACTCGCGCAGATTCCGACGGTGGATGCGCGCGCGCCGCGCGCCGTCGTTCTCGTCAATGCGGAACCGATGCTGGTTGCAGGGAGCGCGACCTATCTCACGGACCTATTGCCACTCGTGGGAATCCGAAACGCCATGGATCGCGAAGGATGGATCGAATGCTCGCATGAGTCGCTTGCGCTTCTCGATGCCGACCTTCTCCTTGGCATCGCCGAGCACGAGGAGCATCGCGCATTGCTCACGCGATCGCTTGAGGCAATCCCCTGCAAGGCCGCGCGTGAGGGGCGCGTCGTCGTGGTGGTTGCTGGCGAACTCTTGCGTCCCTCGACGCATGCATTGCAAGCGATGGAAGCCCTGAAACCAGTGATCGATCGAGCGCTCGAAGCGCGCGGAGCCAAGCGGTGACGCTCCGATTCTGCATCCTCGTCTTCGTCGTCCTGCTGTTGGCATTCCTTCGCCTGTGCGTTGGTCCACAAGCCGATTCCGATGGAAACATCGTCCTCGGTCTCGCGCTTCCGACCGCCCAGACGCTGCAGTTTCGCGCTTTGTCGATTGCCGGAGCGGGTGCGGTTGGACTTCTGCTTGCGCTCTCTGGCCTTGCGTTGCAAGCACTGCTGCGAAATCCGTTGGCGTCTCCATTCACGCTCGGTGTCTCAAGCGGCGCATCCTTCGGCGTCGCGTGCGTGCTTGCGCTTGCGGCGACCACCGGACTTTCGACGCGCGCGTTTGGAGGTGAGTTCACCGGCGCGCTCGTGGGTGCGGCCCTTGCGCTTGGCCTTGTCTGGATACTTGCCAAGCGCGCGTCTGGTCGCGACGCGGTCGCGCTCGCGCTCGCGGGAGTCGTTCTTGGCGGCGTGATGAGTTCCGGAGCGATGCTTCTCGAGCAGATCGTTCCACGCGGATTGCGGGGAGATCTGCTGGCGTGGATGGCGGGCCGTATTCCAGAATTGCCGGAGTTTTCAACCCTTCTTGCGCTGTGGAGCATCGCCATTGTCGGCATGCTCTTGGTTTGGCGCATGGCGCATGTACTCGACCTCTTGATGCTTGATGATGATGAGGCATCGGCAGCGGGCGTGAGGCTCGTGCGAACACGCGTTGCACTTTTCTTGATCGGGGGAGTGCTCGCGGCCGCGGCGGTCTCCTTTGCGGGACCCATTGGTTTCGTCGGGCTCGTTGCGCCGCATGCGGCGCGCCTCTTCATTTCGCACCGACATGCGCTCCTGGTTCCTGCGACAGCATTGTGCGGAGTGATTGTGCTCTTAGGGGCGGATCTGTTCCGCCAGGCGCTTGATCTTGGAACCGGACGATTGCCCGTGGGGATCATCACGGCCCTCGTCGGTGGACCGTTCTTTCTCTGGATGCTTTCGCGATCACGGCGGGGAGGATCCGAGTGGAACCTCTGATCAGATTTCATCGAGTGAGCATGCGTTTTTCGACGCGCACCGAATGCGCCGCTGCCCTGACGGGGGTCGATGCAGCGTTTGCGAAGGGCCGCACCACCGCGATTGTTGGAGCGAATGCAAGTGGCAAGAGCACGATGCTTCGACTCGCCGCCGGTGTGCTTGTACCGAGTGAGGGAGTCGTTGACTCCACTCGCGTGGAGCGCGCATCGAAGCGCGCGTTTGTGCCGCAACGGGCATCCCTCGCCGCAGACTTCAGCGTCCGCGAGACGATTGCACTCGGTACTGCGTTGAAGACGGCATCGGCGGCGCGCGTGGATGCGGCCCTTGAGGCTGTCGGGCTCGCCGCCCGCTGCGCCGTCCGTTTTCACAGCCTCAGTGGTGGGGAGCAGCAGCGTGTGCGAGTCGGCCGTGCGCTCGCACAGATCGAGTGCGCACAGGGGAGTGTGTTACTTCTTGATGAGCCGTTCTCAAGTCTTGATCCAGCGGAAGTCGCGCGACTTGTGATCGCGCTGCGAGGATTTACCAGTGAGGGGGGGAGCGTGATCCTGTCGCTCCACGATGCGGGTCTCGCGCGAGAGGTTGCATCGGACGCGATCGCGTTGCGCGGTGGTCGAGCGATTGCGATGGGCAGCGCGGACGAGGTGCTTTCGCCGACGATGCTCCGCGAGGTCTACGCGCACGAAATGCTGGAGGCCAACTCGGATGCGCGTTGGCTGCGGCCGCACTTGTGAATCTCGCTACGATGCGCGCATGAATGGCATTTGGTGGATCCTCGCCGTCTTCGTCGCCAACGCGATTCTCGCGGGAATCGCCAAGCGCGCGAAGGCCAAAGCAGAAGCGGACGCGCTGCTTCGAACCGGCGACGCCAAGGCGCCGCCGCGCGTCCCTGTTTCGGTGCAGAAGCATCACAAGCACGGGAATCATCAGGGGCAAACTCAGAAGGGCGCAATGACCGCGCAAGGCAAGGCAAAGGCCCAACCGCCGCGGATACCAGCGCAGACCCGTGCGCCAAGCTCGATCCCCCAGGCTCCGACCTCAGATCCGAAGGCCTACTCGATTGGGACCGCTGCCGAGGCGATGGCGGATCACAAGAGTGCCTTCCGCGCCCACGCCGCGTCGGATCTCGCGAGGCTCAAGCGTCAAGCGCGTTCTCCGGTCGCGATGCGAGAGTTCATGGCGATGTCCGAAGTCCTCGGTGGCTGCCGCGCGGTAGCGCCTTGGCATCCCGTGGGTTAGAACCCAGAGGAGCGTTCGAGGCGGGATAATGCTTCGATAATGGCGGGATCTCTCGTGAACAGGTGGGGGTTTGACCCGAATTTACTTCGCGGTATCATTCGCCCTTTCCCCAACGCGGGGAGTGAACCCCATGATTGACATTCGAAAACTCAAAGAACTCGTCCGATTGATGGTGGAGAACGACCTCTCGGAGCTCGATCTCAAGGATAAGGAAGAAACCGTCACCGTCAAGCGTGGCGCAGCGGGCGGGGTGCCGGTGGTCTATACGGCCCCAACCCATGCCGTAGCGCCCTCGCCTGCCGCGGCGTCCGCTCCGGCAGCCGCGCCTGCGGCAGCGGCAGCGGCAGCGGTTCCGGCGGCTCCGGCACTTCCGGCCATCGAGAGTCCGATGGTGGGGACCTTCTACCTAAGTCCAGGTCCTGACAAACCTGCGTTCGTGTCGGTTGGAAGCGCCGTCACCGCGGATACCACCGTTTGCCTGATCGAGGCCATGAAGATCTTCAACGAGATCAAGGCGGAGACCGCGGGCACGATCGAGGAAGTGCTCGTGAAGAGTGGGAAGGCGGTCGAGTTCGGCCAGCCATTGTTCCGCATTCGTCCCCTCTGAGTTCATCGCGAACCCCACCATGTTCAAACGCATCCTCATCGCGAACCGAGGCGAGATTGCCTTGCGAGTCATCCGAGCGGCCAAGTGTCTAGGGATCGAGACGGTCTGCGTCTACTCCCAGGCGGATGCTGGTGCGCCTTGGCTCGAACACGCCGATCGTTCTATCTGCATCGGACCTGGCCCCTCCGCGCAAAGTTACCTTCGCATCGAGCGAATCATTGCCGCCGCGGAAGTGAGCGGCGCAGATGCGATCCACCCGGGGTACGGATTCCTCTCCGAGAACGCGCACTTCGCGGAGGTGTGCCGCGACTCTCAGATCGCGTTCATTGGTCCCTCGCCGGAAGCGATGGGATTGCTCGGTGACAAGGTGTCGTGCAAGAAGATGGCGCGAAAAGCGGGTACGCCCGTGTTTCCAGGAACCGAAGACGCGATCGAAGAAGTTGAAGAGGCCGTCAAGGTCGCTCATGAGATTGGGTATCCGGTCATCGTGAAGGCGACGGCGGGTGGTGGTGGGCGTGGTATGCGTATCGCGCGCAACGACGATGAACTGCGCGCAGGTATTGCGTCGGCGCGACAGGAAGCGGCCGCGGCCTTCGGCAATGGCGCGGTCTATATCGAGAAATTCCTCGAGCATGCAAGGCACTTTGAGGTGCAAACGATTGGGGACTCGCATGGCAACGCGGTGCACCTCTTTGAACGGGATTGCTCAAGCCAGCGGCGCCATCAAAAGTTGATCGAAGAAGCCCCCGCGCCCGCGGTGGATCCTGAGAAGCGCATGCGCGTCTGCGAGAGCGCCGCAGCGCTCATTCGGAGCGCGAGGTATTGCGGCGCGGCGACCGTCGAGTTTTTGATGGACGCGAAGCAGAATTTCTACATGCTCGAAGTGAACACGCGCGTGCAGGTCGAACCTCCGGTGACGGAAATGATCACGGGCGTCGACATCGTTCGCGAGCAGATCTTGGTTGCGAGCGGTGCGCGTCTGTCGATGCAGCAGTCGGAGGTTGTCGCGCGCGGCCACGCGATTGAGTGCCGAATCAATGCGGAAGATCCTGATCGTGGGTTCATGCCGCAGGCGGGACTCATCGAGTCGTGGGCGCCGCCAGGTGGGCTTGGGGTTCGACTCGACTCGCATGCGCGTGCGGGGTATCGCATTCCCAGTAACTATGATTCGATGATCGGGAAACTCATCGTTCACGGGCCAGATCGCGCCACGGCGATCGCGCGATTGAAAGTCGCGCTCGCCGAGTTCAAGATCGGTCCGATGAAGACCACCATTTCATTGCATCGCCGACTCGTTGAGCATCCAGAGTTCCGCGACGCATCGTTCGACATTCACTATGTCGAGAGGTTCCTCAAGAAGGATGCGCCGTGACGACCTCGTGCGTCGATGTCACACCCCATGATGTTCGCCTCGCGGCGAAGCGCATCGCGGGAGGCGTGATTCGAACGGGGTGTACTTACTCTCCCGCCCTGAGTCGACTGACCGGCGCAGAGATTTGGACCAAGAACGAGCACCTGCAAACCACTGGGAGCTTCAAGGAACGAGGCGCACGGAATGCGCTGCTTCAGATTCCGGTTGCGGATCACGCGCATGGAGTCGTCGCAGCAAGCGCGGGAAACCACGCACTCGCGCTCGCGTGGCACGGTCGCGACCTCGGGATCCCGGTCACGGTGGTGATGCCAGTGACCGCGCCACTCGTGAAGCAAGCGCGCTGCCGAGAGATCGGTGCGCGCGTGCTGCTTGAGGGCGCGAATATCGCGGAGGCGAAAGTTAGGGCAGACGCATTCGTGGAGTCGCACGGGATGACCTACATCCACGGCTTCAATGACGCGGCGATCATTGCCGGAGCAGGGACTGTGGCACTCGAAGTGCTTGAGGATGTCCCTGATGCTGACGCGATCGTCGTTCCGGTGGGTGGTGGCGGACTGATCGCGGGCGTCGCGCTTGTCGCGAAGGACGCGCGAGACAGCGTCGAGATCATCGGAGTGGAACCAGCGCGGTGCGCATCATTCCTCGCTGCCGCTGGTCAACAGAAGCCCGTCCGCGTTCAAGCGGATACAACGCTTGCGGACGGCTTGGCCGTCCCTGAAGTTGGCGCGCGTGCATTCTCGATTGCGCGCCCACTCGTGGACCGCTTGGTCACCGTCGATGAACAGGCGATCTCACTGGCGATTCTGCGCCTCGTGGAACATACGCGCAGTGTGGTCGAAGGTACGGGCGCCGCGCCGCTCGCGGCATTCTTGACGAATCAATTGCAGCACCTCGTTGGCAAGCGGGTGGTGCTGATCCTCGGCGGCGGCAACATTGACCCGCTCGTACTGAGTCGCGTCATTGATCACGCGCTCGCAGTCGATGGGCGGCTGGTGCACTTCGCAGCGGTGATAAGCGATCGACCCGGCGGACTCGCGGAGTTGACGCGCGCGATTGCAGACGCCGGCGCGAGCGTGCTCGACATTCGACACGAACGGATCTTTGGTGGACCGGATGTGTCGCGCGTAGAAGTGCAATGCGTGGTTGAGGTGCGCGATGCCGCGCATGGGGAAGAGTTGAATCGACTGCTCGTCGAACGAAGAATCACGATCCTTGAGCGGGTTCAGGCTGCGCGCCGCGCAGTTGGGGTTCTTTCCTGAGTCGCGGCTAGCGCTTCGCACCCGATAACGACGAGATTTGTGCCGCGGCGCAGACTGTGCAGGCGGAATCAGCCTCCTTTCACGCAGGAAACGCACCTTCGGATCAATCCAACCTCGCTTCTGCCCGATTCCCTTGCGTCGAGACATGCAAGGAAGCAGCTGGTAGGGCTGCACTCGGCAAGGAGGCTGGAGTTGCTATGAAGGATCAATGTAGTTTCACTGACAAGGATGTATTGACGACCGGCGAGGTTGCGAAGGTCTGTAATGTCGCGAGTCGCACGGTGAGCAAGTGGTTCGATTCCGGTCAACTTCGTGGCTACCGGATTCCGGGCTCGAAGGATCGCCGAATCCCCGTCACCAATCTGCTCGCGTTCATGAAGAAGCACAACATTCCTATGGACGGACTCATGAGCGGTAATCCGCGCGTGCTTGTCCTCGATGGTGATGCGAGCGCCTCGGACATGTTGCGCAAGGTGCTCTCGGAGCAAACGCGCTTCGAAGTGCGGTGTGCGATGAGTTCCTTTGCGGCTGGGTGCGAACTTGAACGCTTCCGGCCGCATGTGTTGTTGGTGGACCTCCATCTTCCGGAAGTCGAGAGCGGAGCACTCATGAGTTTCGTGCGCCACTCCGATGATCTCCAGATGACCCGAGTCATCGGCGTCACGGGAAAACTCACGGACGGGCAAGTCACCACGATGAACGGCAAGGGCTTTGATTGCATTCTGCGCAAGCCGTTTACGGTGCGCCAGGTGGTCGATGCGATCGAACACGCACACGCGTTCGTCGGGTAAACGCAGCGGAATTGAGCGAAGAAAGAAGACGACCAGCGCCTCCGCCCCGCGGAGGCGTTTGTCGTATTCTTGCACTCCCTCGTGAAGATTCGAACCGTGCAATTTGACCCCATCGTGGGTGATGTCAGCGGCAACGCTGCGCGCATTGCCGAAGCGGTCGCGCGTGCGGATCGGGATGGAATCGACTTGATTGTCTTTGGCGAACTTGCGATCGCTGGGTATCCGCCTCGTGACCTCTTGTTTCGTGAGGGATTTGCCCATGCCTGCCACGAGGCGATCGCGACGGTGGCACAGGCCGCCCTGCGCGTGACCGCGCTCGTTGGTTTTCCTGCGCTGCTTACGAGTGCGACACGCGGTTGCGCGAATGCGGTGGCCGTGCTTCACGGCGGGCGCGTGCAGGCGATTTATCACAAGAGACTGCTGCCCGAATACGATGTGTTCGCCGAAGAACGATACTTCGTTCCAGGCCGCAGTCCGTGCGTGCTCGACTGCGCAGGGACAAAGGTCGGTGTGCTCATCTGTGAAGATCTCTGGCGCGCCGAAGATGCACTTGCGCACTGCCAGTATGGCGTCGATGCAGTGGGGGAGAGCATCGCGCTCGGCGCAACCGTGCTTGTCGTCCCAAGCGCCAGCCCATTTGCGCTCGGGAAAGACGCCGCGCATCGCAAGATCCTCGACGCGGCGGCGCGGCGCGGCGTCACGGTCGTCAGCGTGAATCAAGCTGGCGCGCATGACGACCTCGTCTTTGACGGACATGCGCGCATCGTGCGCAGCGACGGCTTGTTCCTCCTTGACGAGCAATGGTCCACCGCCCGTGCCGAACACACGATTGATCTCTCAAACGCCACGCGCGTGCCGCCACGCGATCGGTGTTGGGAGTCAGAAGTGTTCTCCGCGATTTCAACGGGGATTGAGGGATATTTTCGCAAGACCGGTCACACGCGCGCGGTGCTTGGACTCTCCGGCGGCATCGACAGCGCCCTCGTGGCGGCGCTTGCCGCCCACGCACTTGGCGGCGCACAAGTCGACGCGTTGCTCCTCCCTTCGCGTTACTCCTCCGCGCATTCCTTAGAGGATGCGCGCGCGAGCGCGAAAGCGCTCGGCCTTGACTCCGCGCTCCGGCTTCCCATCCACGATGCGCACGAGTCGCTCCGCGCTGCGCTCGCGCCTGCGCTTTCTGCCATTCCTTCGATCGTCGATGAGAACCTGCAATCGCGCGTGCGAGGGGTGCTCCTCATGGCGCATTCGAATGCGACTGGTTCGCTTGTCCTAACCACGGGGAACAAGAGCGAACTCGCGACCGGCTACGCGACGCTGTACGGCGATATGTGCGGCGCGCTTGCTCCGTTGGGCGATTTGTTGAAAACTCGCGTCTATGCACTGGCTCGCTGGATGAACGCAAACTGGCAGGAGTGTGGATTCAGCGCGCCGCCGATTCCCGCCCGATCCATCGAGAAACCGCCTAGCGCAGAACTTCGTCCTGAACAAACCGATCAAGACACGCTCCCCGCCTATGTCGATCTCGATGCAATCATCGAGGGCGTCATCGAGCGCGAACAGTCTCCCGAGCACATCGCCGCGGCGACGAGCTTAGATCTCGCACTCGTCACGCGATGGTGCACAGCGATTGATCGGGCGCAGTACAAGCGGGATCAAGCGGCGGTCATTCTCAAACTCACGCATCGCGCATTCGGGCGCGGACGGCCATTCCCCATCGTTCGTCGCTGAGTGAGAAGCCGTTATGCCTATTCGCGCACTCAGCCCGCATCTCATCAACCAAATCGCCGCGGGCGAGGTCGTGGAGCGACCCGCGAGCGTGGTGAAGGAACTCGTCTAAACCGCACTCGATGCAGGCGCATCGTCGATTCAGATCGAGATTGAAGAGGGCGGAAGTGCGCTTGTGCGCATCATCGACGATGGCTGCGGCATTCCGAAGGATGAGCTACTCCTCGCACTCGCAGCGCACGCGACGAGCAAGATTTCGACGAGCGAGGATCTCGCATCGATCGCAACGCTGGGTTTTCGCGGCGAGGCGATAGCCTCGATCGCTTCCGTCTCGCGCATGACGCTGCGGTCGAGGACTCGCGATGTCGACGCGGGATCAGAAGTGACCTGCGACGGCGGAGTGATTGGGGCGCTTCGCCCGGTGTCCATGCGTGTTGGAACTTGCGTGGAGGTGCGCACGCTCTTCTTCAATGTCCCCGCGCGACGCAAGTTTCTGCGCGCCGATTCGGCGGAGACCGCGCGCATTACCGAAGTCGTGGAGGCGATTGCAGTCGGGCATCCGTCGGTTGCGTTCACGCTGACTTCGAATGGTCGTCGCCTGCTCGCACTGCTTCCGACCGACGAGCCAAAGCGCCGCATGCTCGATGTCTTGGGAAAAGAGCTCGAGCCGGAACTTCTTGAATTCGAGTGGAGCGCGCCGGAAAGCGGTGGGCTGATTGTGCATGGATTCGCGGGGAAACCAGCCATCGCGAGACCGACCGCGAAGGCCGTGCGCATCCATCTCAACGGTCGACCGATCATGGATCGATTGCTTCTGCACGCCGTGAAGGAGGCGTATCGGGGATTGCTCGATCCCGCGCGATCGCCTTCGGTTGCCCTCTTCCTTGAGATGGATCCGCGGGAGGTCGATGTGAATGTGCATCCTGCGAAATCCGAGGTGCGCTTCCGAACTCCCCAAGTGGTGCATCAGAGCGTTCGGCGCGCGATTGAACGGGCGCTTCGCGCCGCCAATCTCGTCCCGTTTTTCGAGTTACCGAAGCAAGACTCGTCGACGCCGCATGGGGCGAAAGACGCGAGTTTTCAGGGTGAAGGGCGATTGTTTGGGTCGGGGAAGAGCGCGAGCTTCGTGGAATTGGCAGCACTCGCGCACGCCCAGGCGCAGGACGGCGGCGCACGCGTTCCAAATCGTGAGTCGCCTGCCAGCGTGGAGTCAGCCGAGTCCGCGCGAGCTTCCCTCGCGCAATTCCACGAGAACTACATCGTGACGGAGGACGCCGACGGGATTCTCATCATCGATCAGCACGCCCTCCATGAACGGTACATGTTTGAGTTGATTTTCGACCGACTTTCGCAGGGCAACCTTGAGAGTCAGAGATTGCTCGTGCCAGAAGTCGTCGAGTGTTCGGTGGTGGAGAGGGATGCGGCGGCTTCAATCGCTCCGCTGTGCGAACGAATTGGCCTCGCTATGAGGCCATTCGGGACGCGCTCACTCGCGATCGATGCCGTGCCGTCACTCTTCTCTTCGCGAGGTGTCGACGCCGTCGTGTTCGCGCGCGCGCTGCTTGGCAAGGCGCTCGATCATGGCAGCACACTGACGCTCGAAGGTTCGCTGCATGAGATCGTCGACATGATGGCGTGTAAGGCCGCGGTGAAAGCGGGGGATCGACTCAGCGACGGCGAACTCCACGCGCTGCTCGCGCTCCGCGAGGGACTCGAGCGCAGCACGAATTGCCCGCACGGCCGACCGACGAGTCTCAAGATTTCGCTTCGAGATCTCGAGCGCCGCTTCGGAAGAAGTTAGCGACCCCCGCGCAGCGCGATAGACGGGTCATACGCCGCGTCGTCTTCGCTGAGGAAGCCGTTGTTCGGAAAGTCCATGACCTCGACTTGCAACGGTTCGGTCGTGTTCGCCCCCGCGCATGATTGCGCACAGGATGTGATGTGACCGTCGATGGCACAGAACGCGGTGCAGCCTTTGTGTCGGAAGGCTTGCGCGCCAGCCGCGACGAGCGAGAGGTCGTTTTCCACTGCATTGGACGGCGCGCGCATGAACTTGTTCGCGCCGCCTCTCCAGCCGCCATCCCCGAAAAGCGCCACCTTTGTGGTGTGTCGAATCTGCCCAGCGCGAAGTCCTCGTCGTGCGGAGTTCCAACCATCAATCCATTTCCCAGTTGTTGGGTCCATGGTGGGAAATCGTCCTTCCGCCCCGATGTAGGTCGTGTTGTAGTTGTAGCCCGTGAACGGGTCGTTTCCAGAAGTTGACGCGCCGAGAAACTCCGGGCACTGCTGCACTTTGTTGGCTCCGCCGATGAACGACCAGAGCGCGCCAGGCGTGACGCTTCCATTCGCACGGGTTTCGAAATCCCACGCAATTGTGGAGAGCCCCTCGGGCTGCATCTTGTAGAGCAGTGCAGGCGGATAGTGGTCGGCGTTCTGCGCCGCGTAGGCCGTTGACGCGATGCCCAGTTGTCGAAGGTTGGATTGGCACTCCGCCGCTCGCGCGCTCGCGCGCGCACTCGACGCGGCTGGAAGGAGAATCGCCAGGAGCGTCGAGAGGATCCCGATGACGACGAGTGCTTCGACGAGCGTGAATGCGTTGCGCTTCAAGTGCTGCTCCATGCGCCGAGCATTCGCGCAAGATCCGTTGCTCCAACCGTGCCGTCACCATCGATGTCCGCGATGTCCCCTCGTGTTTCCCAGGCGCCGAGCAACATCGCAAGATCCGTCGCGCCCACGATTCCGTCCGCATCGAGGTCTTCGAGCGCACTTTCTGGAGAAACATCCGCGAACGCATCGACTTCCGGGCTTTGCCCACTGACCGTCGCGCCGCGAGCGCGCACGAAGCGGACCCAATCGAGTTGCAACGCGCCAAGGTCAATGCCGACGCCGCCCCCAGAGTTTCCATAGTGCAGTTGGAGGTTCTCGTAGTCGAGCCCCACGAGATCTTTCATCGTGTGCGCAGGGTCCACCGCTTTCGTGAAGTCACTGAAGGCGTTTCCCGCAACGACCCCATACGCCCCAACATCAAGAAATCCCTGGGTTGGAAAGAGCGACTCCGGCCCCACCCCCAAGACGGTGAACCAAACGATGCCGTCTTGGCTTACCTCAAGGGTGCCTGGTTCGGACGCAAGGCCGGCGATGACTGCGCCGCCCTGATCGGTAAAAAATGCGTTGCCGAAAACGAGGAGGTCTGCGCCGTACGCATTCCGTGGGTCATTCATCACATCGTGATCGAACTCGATCGTCACAAAGCCGCCCACGCCCAGTGACACAATCTCGTTCTGCAAGAACGCTGGTTGAAAAGGGGTTACGCACTGCGGGATGAGCCCCTCCCCCGTAAACCGTTCGGGTGAGCCGAGCACGCTGCTGCTGTTGGTGTAGCCAAACGCCGCGCCCACGCCAGGATTGAATGCGACAACCTGCGTTGCGTACGGACTCTCACGCGCGTGGGCGCTCGTGGCGAAGCAGAGCGCGACCCACAGGGCGCGACGGAAATCTTGCATGAAACCACAGACGAGGGAGACGGGCGGCTGCCGCATGGATCCTGCTCTCACTCCGGTTGTCGCGTCGGAGCGTCGCTGCGCTCCGATCGGGGAGCATCCGGAGTGCCGAGTCCTCGGCACCGCATGGTTTGCGCAGCAGGTTTTCCGGCTTCAGGATTGAACTTTCGGGCGCCTTCCCCGCACCGTGGTGCGAGTGGCTCAAAGGCCCGATTGTCGCGAGAAGCGTCCTCTGAGAGGCAGTCTCGCATTCCTGTTACGGCGGCGCGTCCGCGGTGGATTTTCACCACCTTCCATCACGCGAATGCAGCGGGATTCGCGGCATTTGCGCCTCGGAGAACCAATCTCCGAACTGGGCAAATCGAAGTACGCAGAGTTTGCGTGCTGGGGATCGTACTCGTTTCAGCGGGGGGATCGGCGGCGGATAGCTGCGGGCGGTGCGCAATCATTGCGAACGCGAATGCATCGGCGCTTTGACACTCTCGGACTGTCGCTTGTACGATTCTCGACTCTGCGAAAATCCGTCTGAAGTCCACTCTGGAGTGCTCCATGCGATCTGATCTTCTCCGCTGCACCGTCTCCTGCCGCCTCGCCACGATTCTGACTGCGAGTGTGCTTCTGGCTGCCACTCCGACGCTTCTCGCGCAGGACGGAACGGACACGGCCGCGGCGGCCGCGGCGGACGCGGCTGCGGCGCAACAGGTTGAGAACTTTGTCCATTATGTGCTGATCGGGAAAGCGGATCTCGCGCTCGCGGCTGGTCAGGCAACGCTCGATAGCGGGGTGAGCGATGAAGCCCTCGCGGAACTGGTCGACGCGAATGATCTCGGCGAGCGACTCGACCGCGCGATCGCGCGAAGTCGTGCAATGGGTGAAGTCGCGGCTGTCGCGACCAAGCTCGAGCACAAGGTGGAGAGCGGTCGCAAGGCGCTCGCACGCGATCTCGATCGGATCAACCAAGCGGTTGGAATGCTCACAGGCACGTTGCGTCAGCAGATGCTCGCGCGCGAACGACTCGCCGCGGCCGATGAACACGCAGTCCCCGCGCTCTTGCGCGTCATCGAGAAGCATGACGATCCCGCGCTTGCATCGAAGTCGGTTACCACACTCGTGGAAATGAAGCGCCTCTCCGTGCTTGCGATTTGCGCGGCGCTCCCGTCGGTTGATCCGGATACCCAAAACACACTGATCGGCGTCCTCGCGGACATTGGTTGGCCAACGGCGATTCCTTTCCTTGCAGACCTCGCATCCACGGAGGGAACGACCTCTGATGTGCGAAATGCGGCCCAAGCCGCGATGACCCGACTCGGCGCAAGTTCGACCAACGCGAGCGCGCAGTACACGGCGTTGGCACATCGCTTCTTCAACCGTGAAGAAATGCTCATTCCTCACGGCAATGATCCGACGAACAATGTCTGGAGCTACCACGCGACCGGCGGCCTTTCCGCAGCTGCCGTGGCGACGAATGTCTTCTGCGACGCGATGACGATGAACATGTCGCGCCGAGCGTTGACGCTGGATGCCACGAACACGCAGGCGCTTTCGCTTTTCATTGCGGCAAATCTTCGTCGAGAGAACACGCTTGGAAGCGACGCGATGGAACCAACGGGCTACAGCCCCGCGTTCTACGCGACGGTTGCCGGATCGCAGATCGCCACTGGTGTGCTCGCGCTCGCGATCGACAGCGGCGACGGCGCCCTCGTGCGCGACGCAATCGCGGCGCTCGCGCAGACTGCGGATGCCAAGTCGCTCACGAGCGGCGGTCGTGCGCCAATGACGGAGTGCCTCCGATTTCCAGATCGACGCGTGCGGCTTGATGCCGCGCTCGCGCTTGCAAGTTCGAAGGCGACTGAGAGTTTCGACGGCTCGTTCGCAGTGGTCTCCTCACTCGCTGCGGCGGTGAGCTGGGATGGTGCTCCACGCGCGATTGCGCTCGGCGGGATCGCCGAGGACCGCAACGCGATTGACGCGCAGTTGGCCGAAGCGGGATTCACCCCAATTCTCAACGCGAGCGGGTTGGTCGACGCAACGGCCAACATCGCTGCGGCTGACGGTGTGGAACTCGTCGTGCTCCGCGGCGACGCGGACGCGTTGACAACCTCCTACCGCGCGATCCGAGCAAACGCAATGACCTACGCAACTCCGGTGCTCGCGATTGTCTCGGTACATGATGAGCCGGCAGTCCGCGCGTTCATCGGCAACGATCCATCGATTGCAGCGTGGACCTCTGGCGGGACGATCGAGACCTTCCGCGCCGCGGCATCGGCAGTGGTTGCGTCCGTGAGCGGAAGCATGGTCGACGAATCTGAAGCAGTCGCCTACGCTGCGGCGGCGCTTGAGTCGCTTGAGTCTCTCGCCACGAGTCACAATCCGATCATGGTCGCCACCGACGCTGAGCCGACGCTTCTGCGCGCGCTCGCCGATCGTCCAGAGTCGTTCAAACTCCTTGTGGCTGAAACACTCGCTGCCTTTGGCACGACCACTGCAGCAGCAGGGCTCGTCGACGCCGCGCTGCTTGCGACCCCCGATACCCAAATCGCGCTTCTCGATGCGGCAACCGCTGCGGTGCGCGCGTCCGGCCTTCGTGGAAGCGAAAAGCAGGTCGCAGGTGTCACGAACCTCGTCGCCTCAAGCGAGGGCGCGGCCGCCGACGCGGCTGGCCGCCTGTACGGTGCGTTGAATCTCGGATCGGCCGAGGCGGTCAAGCTGATCTTGAGGTGATTCCGAGGCGTCACGCGCTACACTTCTCGCCCTTGCCATGGCGGGCGATCGCCTTGGCGCTGGAAGTCGGTTGCCTTGCACAATCGCCACCCTAGCTCAGTGGTAGAGCAGCGCTTTCGTAAAGCGCAGGTCGTGGGTTCGAATCCCATGGGTGGCTTTCTGTTCGCGGGAGGAAACGGAGATGCAATCTTCAGTTTGTGATTCGAGCATTTCAAGGTCGCGCCGCGTCATGTCGAGTCTCGTCGAGTCTAATGTGCAGGCTTATGCGCTCTCTGTCTCTCTTTCTGTCGATGGTTTTCGCGCTCGCGATCGCACAACTCAGCGGATGCGCCGCAGAGAGCGTGCAAGGTGCTCAAGCGCTCACGATGTCAACGGCGATTGGAACATGGACGCTCACCGACAGTGAGAACACAACCTTTGATGTGATCATCGATGCGGATGGAAGCGCGATCAGCAACTGGTCGAAGGGACCCACGAGCGCACAAGGCGAGCAGGGATCTTGGAAGATCGAGCAGGGACGCCTTGTGATCGATTACACCGACGGATGGCGCGATGTCGTGATTCCCACAGCCGCCGGTCGCTTCGCGAAGGAGGGATTCGAGCCAGGCGCCTCTCGAGACGGTATGGCCACGAATTTCGGATTCAGCGCGCGCACGACCGAAGCGGAGGCGGGCTGGGTCGGTGTCTATGAACTTCCCGACGCGCTTTCGGGTGGAAAGAAATCCTTCTTCGTCGCGATTCAGTCCTCGCACGCCGCATGGAAAACCATCAACACGCCCAATGTTGGGAGTTGGTGGGCCAAGGGAGAATCCCTGCGCGTCCGTTGGGCCAATGGGTGGATGGATGAACTCACGCCGATGGAGAACGGCTATGCGGTGCGATCCTGGGAGCCGGGCACCCCGCTCGATTTCACGGGCGAGCCAACCGTGCGTCCAACGAGCACCGGCCTCGCCAAGCGCCTGCGCGTCGGGAATCGCTGAATCTGGCGGTTTCCCGCATGTGCCGTGCGAACTTTCTTGCGATGAACTTCGTGCGATTCGCAAGAACGGATGGTCAAACGCCGAAGTTCTCTATGTGTCACTGCGTCGTGGAGGACGCGTCGACCTGTTGTTGTTCGCTGGCCCTGTATTGCGTCCCGTATGTGCATTCGAGCCGTTCTGTTTCTTTTGGTATCTATCCTCGGCGCGCCTGCCTTCGGGGTTGCGCAGAAGGAGTCGATCGCGCGTCACACGCCGCTCGTCGAGCGAGCGAGCAAGGTGGACGCGCGTCTCCCGAAGGCGTTGCGAAGGTCTGCTGCGGTGATCTCGTTCGATGTCGACGCTCTCCGCGCTCGCGCCAACGCAGGCGCGGTGACGATCGAGCGGTTTCCTCTCGGAGCTGTTGCGCAAGCCACATTGGAACTGAAGCCAATCGAGGTCGCGGGCGCGGATGCGCGAGTTGTGCTGGCCGACGCGCGTGGCGAACGAGCGATAGAGGTGCCACAGGCCATCGTGCTCGCGGGTGGTGTGAAGGACGACGCGCAGAGCTTCGCGTTCCTCGCATGTAGTGCGGCAGGAAACTTTGGGGTTGTCGAAACGCAGGGGCGCACCTGGATTGTTTCGAGCGGTCCACACGGCGCAGGACTCCCGACGCTCGCGTACGAATTGGACTCCTTGCCTGAGGGTGCGATCAACTGGTCGAATTGGGTGTGCGAAACGCTTGATCCGGAGTTTGTTCCGTCCTCATCCGCGTTTGCCGAGGGCGGGATCGCGAGCGCTCCTTGTCGCGAGTTTCGTCTCGCGTTCGAAACCGACTACGAGTTCCTTCAGATGTTTGGCGGAGACGCGGCTGCCGCGAGCGGGTATGTGCAGACGATCGTCGCGGCACTCAACTCGATCTATTCGCGCGATCTCAATGCGCGAATCTCCAGTTCTTTCGTTCGCCTCTGGATCGATCCACAAGATCCATGGACTGCGACGAGTGCGGCCGGGCAACTTTATGAGTTTCGGACGAGTTGGATGGCGTCGATGGGCTATGTGCAGCGCGACACGGCGCAGTTCCTGTCCGGTCGTGCGCTCGGCGGTGGCATCGCCTACCTCAACGGACTCTGCAACACTAACGGGTATGCGGTGAGTTCGAATCTGATTGGGTTCTTCCCGTATCCACTGCTCGACAATAACCCGCAGAATTGGGACATCTTCGTCGTCGCGCATGAACTCGGGCACAACCTTGGTGCACCACACACCCATGCCTATAGCCCAGTCCTTGATGGATGCGGCGCGAGCCCTCCTGATTGCTCCGTCGGATTTGCGAAGGCGGGAACGATCATGTCGTACTGCCACCTCTGCGGTGGTGGCATGCAGAACATTCGCCTCGAGTTTCATCCTGGAAACATCGCAACGATGGAGTCGTACTTCAACGGGCTCGGTTGCGATTACTCCGGTCTGAGTTCCCCTCCCGTCGCAATCGCGGATGCGGCGAATGGATTTGCGGCGACGGAGATCCGTATCGATGTCCTCGCCAACGACGCGGGTTCAAACTGCGACACCCTCAGCATCGCGAGCTTCGATGCAGTCTCCGCGCATGGGGCGAGCATCACACGATCCATTGGCACGGGCGCGGAGGGCCGTGATGAATTGCTCTACACGCAGAGTGATCCGAACTTCGCAGGCGCGGACGCGTTCTCGTATGTCGTGGCTGGAGCGGGCGCGCAGAGTGCGACAACGGGCGTGTCGGTGACGGTTACGGCGCTTCGCGTGCCAGAAAATCCAGTCGGCAGCGTCGCGCAGTTGGACGCACGCTACTACTCGATCCCCACGCTGAGTGCGTTGCCGAACTTTGCGCAACTCGTGCCGAGCGTGACGAACACCGTGAACGCGATCAATTTCGCGCCGAGCACGGGCGCGTTCGCGACGAGTGGCATGAGTGATCATGTCGCGGCAGTCTTTGAAGGATGGATCACGATTCCGATCTCGGGCGCGTGGGGGTTCTCCCTCGCGAGCGATGATGGATCTCGTATGTATCTCGGCGACGATCTCGTCATTGACAACGACGGTGCGCATGCGATGCTGCTCCAGAACACAGTGATCGGACTCCAGGCTGGAACACACGCATTCCGCTTGGAGTACTTTGACAATGTTGACTTGGGCGGATGCATTCTCTCGTGGGCGCCACCGACGGGGCTTCCTGCTGCAGTTCCCGCGACTGCGTTCGCGCGCGGCGGTGCCGACGAGGTTGCCGATTTCAACAACGACGGCGAGATCGGCGCACAGGATCTCGCGCTGCTCTTGAGTCACTGGGGTGAAGTCAACGCCGCCTTCGATCTCAACGGAAGCGGTCGCGTGGATTCCGGCGATCTCACCATCCTGCTCAACGATTGGACGGGGTAAGCGCCGCGCGTGGCCGTGCGTGGATGAGCTCTTCGGCCTGCAGAGACGGCGTCGCTGCTTGGCTGGAACCGCGAGGAAGTTGCGGCAGCAGTGGAAATGGCGCGCCTTTCACCCAGGCTTCATGCAGATCACGAAAGTGCGCAGAACCAGGCATTCCCGTTTGTCCGGCGGGCGTTTGCAGGATCGCGTCCTCAAGATGATTGGGACTCACGATCATCCGTTCGCTCGCGCCGAAGTTGGGACCGAGCACGCATGGCGCGGTGGGATGGCCAGCGAACTCATCGGCAGGCATCGACGCGAGCACGGACGCGGGGCCTAGCGCCGATGCGAGTGGGTGAGAGATTTCAGCCCTGTTCAGTTCCCCGTGGCGCCAGAGCGATCCGTCCGTCTTCGTCGAATGCACGATCGCTTCGCGCAACATCGCCGCGACGAAGGCCTCCCATGTCGAGAACTCCGAGATGAGCCAGTGGGGTGCCTGGACTTCGCAGACTCGCAAAGCCGCTTCATCTTCGATCGCACTCCCTGGCGCAGCGCGCAATCGATCGGCCAGCGTCGTCGCCCCTTCGCGACTCAACTGCGCTGCAACAACCTGTCGAATCGGTCGATCGACTCGGCGTGCGAATGCGCGCCGAAACTCGTCGAGAATGGAAATCGCTGTGCTGTCTTTCGAGGTGAGCCCATCCCATGCTCGCAGCAGCGAAACAGTCGTCGCGTCGTCCGTGCTCTGTGCGAGCGTCTTCACAATCGCATCGCGCCAACGCTCAAGCCTTCGCGAGCGCGTGTCAAGTTGCACGCGAAGCAGCTCCGACTCCGTCCAATCCGATTTCGACCGGAGGACTTCGCGCATTTGAAACGCGCGATCGCCTTGGTCAAACTCACATCCAAGCGGGAGCAACTCGCTTGAGCAGGGGAGATTGTTGGCGCTTGTGAGCACGCCCGAAGGCGGATTCACGATGCGCGGCTTCGCGCTGCTTTCCATGAAGTGCTGCCAACGCGCACTCGCGTCGCGACTTGATTTGGGACGCGTGCCTCCTTGCCTCAGTGGAAGGTGACCGGTGACCGTCCAACCGATCGAACCGGCGCTGTCGGCGACGAGGAAGTTCTGCGGCGCGCCGCCCCAATCGGCGGCGATCGGGATGGCGTCTTCCACCCGTCGGGCGCTGTAGATATCGAACAAGCGAAAGTCGATGCAGCGCGCGGTCGTCGCGCTCGACTGCAACGCGAGGCGCACGCCGTCGGTGTCTTTCCCGATGTACTGCGCGCGCGGATCGGCATCCGTTCCAACGATTGGACCGAGGCTCGATCGGTAGGCGGTGAAAGTGAACGGCTTGCCGCCGCGACCGACTTCAATCGTCACTTCCTCCGCTAGGAGTTTCTCGCTTCCATCGGCGGTTGCGTACGCGAGTGGATCATCCGCCACTGGTTCAAGGCGCGTGAGGTCTGCGAGGTCCGCAGTGAGATTGGTAAATCCCCATGCAATGTGCCCATTCGTTCCCGCGACAACTCCAGGAACCCCCGGCAGCGACACCCCCACAAGCATGCACTCGCCGCAGTCGATTTCGACTCGATACCAAATGCCAGGCGCGGTCAACATGAGGTGCATGTCGTTGCCGAGAATGGCACGCCCATCCTTCGTGCGGCTGCCGGAAATCGCGAAGGCGTTGGAGCCAGGCGTCGGGGATTTTTCGGGCGTTTGCGCGTTGCTCGTTGGTCCATCCGAGGCGTTTCGGAGGTCGATGATCGCTGCGCTTGGCAGCGGAGCCGCCACACATCCGTGCTCGATCGACGCATCGGATGCGTCCGGAAGCAGCATGGCTTCACAGGGGCCGCGGACTTCGAACAGGAAACTCGCGAGGGCAGGCGAGTAGCACTCGCGAAAGATGGATTGCGCGCGTTCGGTGCCCTCACTACTCACAAGCATGTCCACCATCACCAGCGTGACGAGGACACAATCGAGGCTGCGCCATTTTCTCGGGGTTGCGCCGAGGACGCGGTACTCCGGTGGGGGTGCCGCTTGCAGTCGTGCATTCACGCCTTCGGTGTAGGCATCAAGGAGCGCGCGATGATTGGCGGGAATCGCGTCAAGCACGGTTTGCGCAACCTCGCGCAGCCGCTTGGTTCGATGAATGATATCGCTCGTGATCGCGACTTCACCCGCGAGCGCCGCGAGATCTCCGCCCGCGGTGCGGCGCATGGCGTCCATTTGTAGAAAGCGATCGCGCGCATGGAGCCATCCTTCTAGACGGACGGCATCGAGCAAGGAGCTTGCCTCGATTCGCGGCACACCGAATGCGTCGACCGTCGCGGTGGCGTTCGCGGTGAGCCCGGCGATAGTTGGCTTGATGACTCGTGGCGGCGCGATCGGGGTCGTTGGCGGTGTTTGCGCGATGACGCTGAAAGCGCACAACAGCGCGAGTGCGATGGCTGAGCGCACGCACCTCACGAGCCGAGATGCCCTGGGATGAAGAACTCTGGGTTGTCCGGAAGATCTTGCAGAAACGGCGCACTCTCCGCGGTGCCGTCGGTGAGATTGAAGCGAAGCACTTCTTTGCCTTTGCGGCTCCCAACATAGAGTTGATTGCCGCTGATCGCGAGCGAACTCGCTGCGTCAATTCCAGCGCTCTCGGGAATGAGGATCGACCACGACTGATCGGCAAGCGTCACCCGAAGGACGCAATTGAGTTTGTTGTCGCTGACGAGCAATGCCTCTCCACCGGGGGTGAAAATCAGTTGAATCGGTGTTTTGTCAGAGTCCGCCTTCTTCAACAGCGTATCCACGCGCTTTCCGGTGGTGACATTCCAGCGCGAAACTTGACCATCTCCGCGATCTGCGACATAGAGCAAGCCATCCGGACCAAACGCGATACCGCGCACCGCGTGCAATCCATCGGCACTGCTCTTTGAGTCGGGGACAATCATGCCAGCTTGTGCGCCGGTGCTGGGTTGGCCATGACAGTCAATCGGCGCGCCCTCGTTGGCGCTTCCGGGCGCTGCGTAACGCGTGATGGTGTTCGTGTCTTGATTCGACGCGTAGATCGATCCGTCGCTCGCTTGCGCGAGGCAGTAGGGGTGAAGCATGAGTGGATTCGAAGCATCCTGCTTCGCAAAGACCGAGAGAAACGGTCGCACGCCGTCGGCGCCGCGCACGCCGAAGCGAAGCACTTGCGTGTTCTCTTTCCACGCCGAAATGACGAGCAGGGTGTTGTCGGCGAGGCGAAGCATGCCGCGCAATCCGTGGACCGCGCCGATGGAATCCGGAGTGGGGCCGAGGGCCGAGCCAAGCGGATTTCCCTTGGAATCGAATTGCAGAATGGTGTCGGCTGCGCCGCCGTGGAGCGTCATGTACCAACAGGAGATGGTTTCGGCGGGCGCGCTCGAAGCCGGCACCGTTGCGGGAGAGTCGGCGGAACTCGGCGCGTCTTTTTCGTGCTTATGGTGCTTGCGAGTGTCTTCTTGCGGCGCTGCGCTCGCAGAGGAAGCAGAGAGCGAGAGGAAAACGCAGGCGCTCAAAGAGGCGATCGATCGGAAGTGCATGCGACAATCATACGGCCGCGGATTCCATGCGAGTCGGCCGGAAAGGCGCTAGCGTATGAGGCATGCCACATTCGAAGCGACAGGATCCGCGTTCGCCCCTGCACCTCCTCAAGTTGTTCGCACTCTACGCTGTGCTCTTCACCACGCTTGCTGCGTTCGCGATGCTGGTCACGCAGGTCTCCCTTGAGGGCGACCACATCGTCTTCGTCAGCTTAGTCCTGTTACTCGCCTCGATTGCGGCGGTGGTCGTGACCGCTCGGCACGCGTCGGCGGGACGGTGGGACTCCACGGATGACATGGCCGAGCGACTGGCCGGTGGCAAGCGGTGAACGCATCGCGACGCGATGCACTGGGGTCGATCGCACTTGCGGGAGCGGCGATGCTCCTCGCCCCAGCGCGCGGTACGGCAGCGCAGTCGGAACCACTCGCTCGACCGACGAACCCTCTCTCGCTCGCGCAGTGGTCGCTTCATCGATCATTTGGACTTTGCAGGCCGGAAGAGCGTCCGCCAACCGTCCTTGACGCGATGGACTTCGCGAAGATTTCCAAGGAGCAGTTTGGAATCTCTCGCGTGGAGTATGTCAATCAGTTCTATGCCGCGAAGGTATCCACGCCACACTTCGCTTCAGAGTTACGCAAGCGCGCGGACGATGCGGGCGTGGTGAGCGTTCTCATCATGTGTGACGGCGAGGGACTCTCTGGCGGAGCGGCCGCGGCCGAGCGAGCCGCGTTCGCGCAGAATCATAAGAAGTGGTGCGAGCTAGCAGCGGCACTCGGATGCACGGCGATTCGTGTGAATGCGCGAGGCGAAGGCACTGCGCACGAACAGCTCGAACGGTGCGCGGATGGGCTCACGCAACTGCTCGCCGTTGCGAAGCCGTTTGGGTTGGCTGTAATCGTGGAGAATCACGGTGGATTGAGTTCCGACGGAGCGTGGGTTGTGAAACTCATGCAAGCGATTCACGATGATGCGTGCGGAACGCTTCCTGACTTTGGCAATTGGCGTGACGAGTCTGGCGTGCTTCATGATCCGGTCGCGAACACGGCGCTCGTGATGCCCTTTGCGAAGGGTTGCTCGGCGAAAAGTTACGGTTTCGACGCGCAAGGGAATGAGTCAACGCTCGACTATCCCAAGCTCCTCGATGTCGTTCGCGCGAGCAAGTATCGCGGTCCGGTGGGTATTGAGTTCGAGGGCCGGACGATGTCGGAAACAGCGGGGATTCTCGCGACGAAGGCGTTGCTCCTTCGACTGGGTTGCGTGATCTAGCGCCTCACTTGTCGCAGCGGTCTGTGACGGGCCTGTCCGTATACTGTTCCGTTCCTCCGCTCGTGCGAGCGCGATCGAGAAGGCGTTCTCCCATGACCATCACTCCAACGACCGTTGCCTTTGACACCATGATCGAACCCAAGACGCGCACCCCATCCGGCATCGGACTCGGTTCCATTCTCGTCACCGGTGCGGGAGGGGAGATGGGGCACGCATTGCTTGCGCAACTCGCCGCGCTCCATCAGGGCAAGCGCGAGATAGTCGCGATGGATTTGAAGGAGCTTTCGGCAGACCGCAAGGTGCATGTGCAGTCGAGCTACACGGGCGATATCAGTGATCCGCGACTCGTTGAGGCGATTGCCGCCAACCACGACATCTCGGAGATCTGGCATCTCGCGGCACTGCTGTCCACGCGAGGCGAGCGGTCGCCCGAACTTGCGATGCAGGTCAATGTGATGGGGAGCGCGAACATGCTGCGTCTTGCGGCGGAGAGTGCGACTCGGCGCAAGAGCCCGGTGAAGTTCCTGTTTCCATCAACGATCGCCGCGTACGGCGTCCCCTCTCTCGAAGCCAAGCGCAAGGCGGGCACGATCCGCGAAGATCAGTGCCTCGAACCAATCACGATGTACGGCGTGAACAAGCGCGCAGTCGAAGAACTCGGTCGTTACTACGCACAGCACTACCGACTGCTGAGCGCGGATCGAATGGAGTGCACCGTCGACTTCCGCGCGATCCGATTTCCTGGAATCATCTCGGCCGACACGGTGCCAACGGGCGGGACGAGTGACTACGGCCCCGAGATGCTGCACAACGCCGCACAGGGCAAGGCGTATGAGTGCTTCGTTCGCGCCGATGCGCGCATTCCATTCATGACGATGCCGGACGCGGTGCGTTCGATCATGGAACTCGCGGGCGCGCCGCGCGAGTCACTCCGACAGCTGGTTTACAATGTGAGCGCGTTTGCGCCGAGCGCGGAAGAGATTGCCGCGAAGGTGCGGGAGTTCTTCCCCGCCGCGACGATCACCTACAACCCCACACCCGAGCGGCAGCAGATCATCGATAGTTGGCCAGAAGACTGCGATGATTCGGCGGCGCGTCGCGATTGGGGATGGAAACCTGCGCACGACTTCGCAAAGGCGTTCTCGGAGTACCTCGTTCCGAAGATCCGAAGCCGTTACGGCGTTTGAACGAATTCGGGCGTGTTGTAGAATCGGCGGCCCATGACCGCCGTCGCTGCACCGTCCTTCTCTTCACGCACACAAACCATTCTCAGCACACTCGCTGAGACCGGACAATTGAAGAGATTGCAGACGATTGAAGGCCCGATGGATCGCACGGTGCGCCTCCAAGGCAGGGGCGAGGTGCTCTGCTTCTGCTCGAACAACTACCTCGGACTTGCGAATCATCCCGAAGTCGTCGAGGCCGGTGTTGCCGGTCTGCGCAAGTACGGCGCCGGCACCGCAAGCGTTCGATTCATCTGCGGAAACTTCGATTGCCACGCCGCACTCGAGGCGCGACTGTGCGCGTTCTACGGTTGCGAGGCGGCGTACACCTTCACGAGTTGTTGGAACGCGAACGAAGCGATCTTTGCAACGCTCTGTGAAGCGGGCGACCTGATCATTTCAGATGAACTCAATCACGCGTCGATCATCGACGGAATCCGGCTCGCGGGCGTCATCAAGAAGGGACTTCTCCGCACCGTTTACAAGCACAACGACATCGCCGCGCTCCGCGCGAAGCTCGAGGATGCGCGGAAGAACCCGGAAGTCACGGGCACGATTTGGGTTGTCACGGATGGCGTGTTCTCGATGGAGGGCGACATCGCAGACTTGCCCTCGATGCGTGCGCTGTGCGATGAATTCAACGCGCTGTTGGTTGTCGATGACTCGCACGGAACAGGCGTGATGGGCGCGACGGGTCGCGGCACGCACGAGCACTTTGGCATGCCCGCCTCTGCCATTGACTACTTCACCGGCACGCTCGGCAAGGCGCTCGGCGGTGGCGCGGGCGGGTACATCGTTGGCAGCGCGCGTGCGATCGCCCTTCTGACGCAACGCGGTCGTCCAACACTCTTTTCCAATGCGCTGCCCTGCACGATTGCGTGTAGCGCGGAGAAGGCGATTGAAGTACTCATGCGGGAGCCGGAGCGGGTGCAGCGCCTGCGCGACAATGTCGCTGTGGCGCGCGAGGGGATTCGAGGAACCGGATTTACCGTTCTTGAGAGTTCCACCGCGATTTGTCCCGTGATCGTCCATGACACGGCCAAAGCGATCGCGATGTCCAAGCGACTCTTGGATTTCGGCGTTTTCGTGATTGGATTTGGATTTCCCGTGGTTGCCGAAGGCCACGCGCGCTTGCGCATTCAAATCAGCGCCGCGCACACGACCGAGGACATTGCCTCGCTCTGCGCTGCCCTCAAGCGCCTGAAGTCTGAGTCCTAGTCGGCGAGGACGCGCCCCAGACCGAACTGGCACAGGACTCGCATGCAGTGTCGTCGCTCCCTCTCGGGGTGACACTATGGGTCCAAATCCTGCAAATCTTGCCCGTGTTCCCAATCTCTTGGCGTCAAGAATTGCGCTTAGTGGCATTCAGCGATCCAATCGCGGGCTCCTCGCGGTGCAAGTGCAACTTGCCTCGGGGATGCAGTTCACGCGACCATCTGAAAATGCGATCGGCGCATCGAGCGTCACCGTCCTCGATGATCTCATCGAGCGGCGAATGCAGCGCGGGACAAACCTTGGGCAAGCCGAGTCCGTCCTGAACTCGCTCGATGCGTCACTTGGCGACCTCAGTGACATTCTCCAAGAGGCGCGCGGCATCGGTCTCTCGCAAATCGGCGTGGGCAGCGACGCGGCAACTCGCCAGAACCAAGCGGCCGTTGTCTCCTCACTTGTGCAATCGCTCTCGCAGATCGCGAATCGTGAGCAGCGGGGCATTCACTACTTTGGTGGCGATGCGCACGGTCGAGAGCCATTCGGTTCGCTCCTCAACGGGCTTCGGTATGGCGGCGAGGGCCTCGGGATGCGCGCGGACCTCGGTCTTGCATCGGATGTCCGTCTGACGATCTCGGGCGAACAGGCATTTGGCGCATTGAGCGCGCGGGTGGAAGGCGATCGCGATCTCGACCCAGCCATGACAGCGTCCACGCGCCTCTCGGAGATTCGCGGTGCGCAGGGGGTCGGCATTCGAACCGGCACTATCGAAGTTGAAGTAAACGGCACCGTCGTGCCCGTCGATCTCACCGAAGCGGACAGCATCGAAGATGTTCGCGTGGCGGTGCAGAACGCGATGCAGACAGTTGACCCGCTCGCGACGATCGCGATTGACGGAGCGACCGGAGATCGATTTACGATCACGCCGAGTGCGGGAAACACGGTCGTGATCCGAGATCTGAATCAATCAAACGCGGCAGGGGATCTCGGCCTCACTGGGACCTTCGTCGGCGGCACCACGACAGCAGGTGTTGACATTGATCCAAAGCTGACGGGCATGACCACGCTCGATTCGTTGAGCGGCGTCTCAAGCCCGCGTGGCACGCTTCGGCTGCGCAACGGCGGTCAGGTGCGTGAACTCGACCTTTCTCAGTTCGACACCGTGCAAGAATTCCAAAACGCGGTCGCTGGCCTGAACATCGGCATTCGCGTGGAAATCGCGGCGGACGGTCGGCGCCTCGATGTCAAGAATGAACTTTCTGGCGCACGAATGTCCATCGAAGAAGTCGCCGGTGGGTCGATCGCGACCGAACTCGGCATTCGCTCGTTGAACCTCTCAACCAGATTGACTGATTTCCGCGAAGGGCGCGGTGTGCCGCAGTCGACGGGCTCCGTCGATCCGGTCACAGGTCTGCCTGATCCGGCAGCGGATCGCGACATTCGCGTGACGCTCAAGGATGGGCGGACGATCGAGGTTGACATTAGCACCTGTTCGGCGGTCGGCGATGTCATTTCGTCGATGCTCGCTGCCGCAAGCGCGGCGTCGGTGAGCGTCGCCGACTTCGCTGTCGGGCTCAATGCGGATGGCAACGGCATCTCGATCATCGACAACACTATTGGCGCCAAGACGAACGTGGAGTCGATCAACAACTCCGGCACCGCCGAGGCGCTCGGCATCGCCGGAGACACGTCCACGGCGGTTCTTGCGGGTTCCGATCAGGCAACCGTTGCCGTTGACGGTGCATTTGCGCACCTCATGGCCCTCCGCGACGCGCTCCTTGCCAATGACGAGGCTGGCATCTCCTTTGCAACCCAACGACTCGAATCCGATCTCACCCGCGCCGCTCAGGCGCGCGCCGATGTCGGAGTTCGATCTCGACGCGTGTCTGACGCCTCGAGTAGAGAAACCGAGCTTTCGATCCAAGACATGAGCCTTCGCGCGAGCATCCAAGACCTTGACTACGCCGACGCTGCGACCCAACTCGCGGCGCTCCAGCAGCAACTGCAGGCTGGACTGGCCGGCGCATCGCGCGCAGTGAACATGAGTCTGCTTGACTTTCTGACTTAGCGCATGGATTTTTCTGCGGGGTTCCGCAGTGTTTGCCATCTGGCCCTG
>SXGU01519488.1_pt1 | contig 50060 bp, 42 predicted proteins | sample 3174531 | NCBI WGS metagenome assembly SXGU01 (sample SAMN11356863, study PRJNA531348) | freshwater metagenome | isolation source: freshwater sample F1-140 | place: China: Fuxian Lake, Yuxi | collected 2017-12-25 | reverse complement strand
TTCGGATGATGTCATTGTTGGGTAACCTCTTTGTTTGATACTAAACGATCCCTCTGATTGAGGGCTTGAGGTTATATTTTATTTGTTTTATCGCGTGGCTGTTCGGAGGGAATTCTCCGCGATAGCGGCTTCGTCCAACAGCAGTAACAGCGTAATGAACTGCAACACACAGCGTCGCCCACTGTGCCAAAGACCGCTTAAGAAAAATTTAACCTTAAAAAACTCACTTCTGCTATTCATCAAACACCCCGCCCAGTCTCAGTCATAAAATTGAGTCCAGAGCATAAAACGGAACGGCTTAACAAGCAACAGCTAAGTTGAGCGGGTAGCAAAAGTTATCTTGGTTTTCCCCTCAGCGTTAGCCTAACCCGATTAAGCCGTTTCGCTAGGCAAGCTACGCTAATGCGGCTGCGTAGCTAAGTAGTCGTTCAAAATTCTTTTAACATTTTTCACTCACCACGAAGATATGAAGTTTTATGTTTTCCTTCGTGATCTTCGTGTCTTCGTGGTGAATTGCTTTTTGCATTTTGTTAAAAAACTTTTGGTTGTCTGCTTATAAACCCTCAGCTGAATAGTGACGAAATTTATTGATATGTGGCGTCTCCCCGCTCTTTGCCGAGCTAACGCCCCCTTTTTCAAAAGGAATAAATGCCTTAATAACAAAGTTGCCAGTTAAATGATACTCAGGCAAAATCTAAGCGCTATATTGTTTATTCTAATTAAAAAATGAGGTATCAAAATGTTGCATTTGGCTAGATTTGCTGCAATTGCGGTTCTTGTATGGTTTTATATGAGCGCCAAGGAAAAGGGCGAGCCGCCTATTAACTGGGCCATCACCGGATTGATCGGCTATTGGATCGCTTGGTGGGCGGTTAAACTGACCGTGGTTTCGGCTTTATCGGGCATGGTCGCTAAAAACCCTACCGGAACCTTTTTACTGATACAAATACCGGCTTTATGCGCTATCGGCGCGGCTTTTTTAATCAGAAAAAAATTGTTGGCGAATGCCGATGAAAAAGAGTAAACGAAACTTATAAGGCCGGCTTGATCTGACGGCTTGAATGTTATTGGATAATATCGCCGGATTGGCCGGTCAATCCAAATCTGAATTATAAGCGACGCGTTTTAGGTGAATTGGACATAACTATGCGGCAAACAATAAAAGCAAAACACGAGCTGCGCTTGTATGAGCTAAAAAAAGCAGTCAATGAATTTCTCGAATTCAGCGAAAATTTAACATTGCTTCAAGCGGTGAATGAAAAAGCTCAGGAGATGGCGCAGGCGGTCGATGACTTACAGCAGCTGTTGCAACAAGGAGGAGCCGCAAACAAGCTGGTTAAGGCTGTGAGCGCTTCCGAAGCGGCGGCTCAGCTTGATGAGATTGTCGATGCCGACGTGGTTAGCGAATTGGAGGCTTATCTGCTGTCAACGTCGGAAAATGTCGAAGACGCCGAGCTAACCCGGTTTTTAACCGAAGTCATGGATAAGGTTGAACTTAAATATAACCGGCTGCTTGAAAAAGCGCATGCTTATAATGCGCTGCTTAAAGGCTAAACACGTCGTTTTAATAATTACGCTGGACCGAAAATAACGCCAACGACGTCAATGCTTGTTTGTATTCGGAATCGGGCAGTACGCTTAATGCGCTGATGGCTTTTTGAGCTTCTTCGTCGGCGCGCTGTTCGGTGTAGTCAATGGCTTTAGTGCGTTGCACAATGGCGTAAACTTCATTGAAGGCGTCGCGGTCGCCGTTTTTGATCGCATCAATAATGGTTTTGGCTTCGTCTTCGGTGCTGTTTTGAATGGCGTAAATCAACGGCAAGGTGGGTTTACCTTCGGCCAGATCGTCGCCGAGATTCTTGCCCAGTTGGTCTTTGCTGGCTTTGTAGTCAAGCGCATCGTCAATCAGCTGAAAAGCGATCCCTAAATGCTGACCGTATTGTGCCAGACCTTGTTCGGTTTCAACGGAGGCTCCGGCGATAACGGCGGCCAGTTTGGTTGCGGCACTGAATAAAATAGCGGTTTTTCTGGCAATAACTTCGAGATATTTTTCTTCCGTAGTCTCCGGGTTATTGCAGTTTAAAAGTTGCAGTACCTCGCCTTCGGCAATCGCTGTCGTGGTTTTGGACAGGATTTCCATCACCCGCATATTGCCGGTACGCACCATCATTTCAAATGCGCTGGAATAAAGATAATCGCCCACCAAGATGCTGGCGGCGTTGCCCCAGACTGCGTTGGCGGACTCTTTGCCGCGCCTGAGGTCGGAATCGTCGACAACATCGTCGTGCAGCAATGTCGCGGTGTGAATAAACTCAATAACTGCCGCCAGAAGCAGGTGGTTATCGCTAGCGCCTCCCAACGCTTTGGCTGCCAATAACAGCAGCATGGGCCGCAATCTTTTACCGCCGCTGCCGACTATGTAATGGCCCATTTGGTTGATGAGGACAACGTCGGAGCTTAACTCGTTAATAATGAGTTGATCGACGGCTTTTGCCTCAGCAGTAGTTAATGTCTTGATTGAATTAAAATCAATGGGTGCAGAAGCGTTAGCGGAAGATTGTAGATGCGATGACATTTTGTAGTGCTATGTGTAAGTTTGGGTTACTTTTCATGGCGATAGCCATAAAAATAAAAGTCTGTTAAGCTATTATAACTTAATAAGCCGTTAATCGCCCATGCTATCGAATGGGTAGGTCGATAGCAATAGCTTTTAAGGCTATTTTTAGAGATATTGGAAAGCAGGGTTAATTTAGGTTGACGTAGTCTTGTTTTAAAAATATAATTTTTTGTTCACTTTACACAGATTAATGCTTGATGGAGCTTGCGCCGATGTATGCGGTAATTCAAACAGGTGGTAAACAGTACCGCGTAGAAGAAGGTACTTACTTAAAAATAGAAAAACTGGAGCTAGGCGAAGGCGACAGTGTTGAATTCGACAAAATACTGATGATTCAATCAGACGATGCTGTTAAGGTCGGAATGCCTTTTATTGAAGGCGGCAAAGTTACAGCAACCGTCCTGTCTCAAGGCAGACATGATAAGGTCAAAATCGTTAAATTCAGAAGACGTAAGCACCATATGAAACAAATGGGGCATCGTCAGTACTATACGGAAATCCAGATTACTGGCATTTCCGCTTAAGATATTAGGAGTTACAGATGGCTCATAAAAAAGCTGGTGGTAGTACCCGTAACGGACGCGACTCTAATGCAAAAAGATTAGGCGTTAAGCGATATGGCGGCGAGAGTGTGGCGGCGGGCAATATCATTGTTCGTCAACGTGGAACCCAGTTTCACGCCGGCGATAATGTAGGTTGCGGAAAAGATCATACTTTGTTTGCAACGGCTGACGGCAAGGTGGTTTTTCAGGTCAAAGGACCTAATAGCCGTAAATTCGTCAGCATCGTTGCTGCATAATACACGACTGTATCGCGCTATAGCGAGATATAGCCATGTCGGGTTAACATAAACCCGACACCTTAAAAAAGCTCCGCCGTTCATGGCGGGGCTTTTTTTGTTTTTATCGGTTGAGTTTGAAGTTTGGCGGCATGTAAGTTATGAGATTTGTTGACGAGGCGGAAGTTCGCGTAGAAGCGGGCGATGGCGGCAATGGCACTATCGGGTTTCGGCGCGAGAAATACATTCCGATGGGCGGCCCGGATGGCGGCGATGGCGGCGACGGCGGCAGTGTTTATCTGATTGCTGCGGAGAATGTAAATACTTTGGTGGACTTTCGCTATCACGCCGTACATAGAGCGCAACGCGGACAGAATGGCATGAGCCGCAACTGCACCGGCAAGAAAGGCGACGATTGCTATGTGCCGGTGCCGCTAGGAACACTGGTTTCCGATGCCGATACGGGCGAGGTGATAGGTGATTTAACCCAAGTCGGTCAAACCCTGCTGGTTGCTCAAGGCGGCTTTCATGGCCTAGGCAATACGCGTTTTAAAAGCAGCATTAACCGGGCTCCGCAAAAAGCCAGCAAAGGCAGCGAAGGAGAACATCGCGTGCTTAACCTGGAATTGACTTTAATTGCCGATGTCGGCCTACTGGGCATGCCCAATGCCGGAAAATCCAGCTTGATTCGCTCGGTATCGGCCGCAACACCCAAAGTTGCGGACTATCCATTTACAACCCTACACCCCAATCTGGGCGTGGTCAGTGTTGACGATTTACGCAGCTTTGTTATTGCCGACATTCCCGGCGTTATTGAGGGCGCTGCAGAAGGTGCGGGCCTTGGCTTGCAATTCCTCAAGCACTTATTGCGCACCGGCTTGTTGCTGCATTTGATTGATGTCGAACCTTATGATAGCGCGGAGTCACCGGTGCAAGCAGCCAAAAAAATCATTCACGAAGTTGAAAAATGGAGCAATGAGCTGGCAGCCAAGCCGCGCTGGCTGGTGCTGAATAAAATAGATCGACTATTCGAAGAAGAGGTCGACCAACGCTGCCAAGCGATTGTCGACGAGCTGGAATGGACAGGACCGGTCTTTAAAATTGCGGCCATTAACGGCGACGGCACAAGAGAGTTAATGTTCGCCATCATGAACTTTTTAGAACAACAACGGCAGGAAAAAAGTGAGCAGAACTGAGTTCGCTAAAGTTAAACGGGTTGTCGTTAAGATAGGCAGCTCTTTATTGACCAAGGGCGGACAAGGGCTCGATAAAGCCTCTATCGCTGCCTGGGTTGAGCAAATGGCCGGCTTGAGACAACAATCCATCGATGTGATACTGGTTTCTTCCGGCTCTGTCGCGGAAGGTATGTGCCGCTTAGGAATGAAAGCGCGACCTAAGACACTACATGAATTACAGGCTGCCGCTTCCGTGGGGCAAATGGGCCTAGTTCGCGTTTTTGATGATAATTTTCAGCAACATCAATTGCATGCAGCACAAGTACTGTTAACTCATGACGACTTATCGGACAGACAGCGCTATTTAAATGCCAGAAGCACGCTATTGACCCTGCTCAAACTCGGCGTCGTACCGGTTATTAACGAAAACGATGCAGTAGCAACCGAGGAAATCCGCTTTGGCGATAACGACACATTGGCGGCATTAGTGGCCAATCTGGTCGAAGCCGATTTATTGATTATTCTAACCGACCAACAAGGCTTATTTACAGCCGACCCCAGCTTAAACCCCGATGCAAAATTAATCTCCACTATCAGCGTTAACGATGATCGCCTGGATGCGATGGCTGGCGACAGCCGTAGCGGCTTAGGAAGAGGCGGTATGTGCACCAAGGTTCGAGCGGCACGACTGGCGTCGAGATCCGGAGCAGCAACAGTTATTGCCGCAGGCGCAGCTGATAATGCTATTAATTCGGTAATTGCTGGAGCCGATATAGGAACCCACCTATTACCGGACATTGAGCCATTGGTCGCAAGAAAGCGCTGGCTTGCCGGGCAGCTGCAGGTTAAGGGGCAATTGATCCTGGATGCGGGCGCGGTAATGATGCTGCAAAATGAGGGCAAAAGCCTACTGGCCGTCGGCGTAAAAGCCTTATCAGGCCGATTTGAGCGCGGCGAATTAGTTTCTTGTACGGATGAAAGCGGCTTGGAAATTGCGCGCGGACTGACCAATTACGGCAATACCGACGCCCAACTGATATTAGGCAAGAGCAGCTCGGAATTTGAAAACATTCTAGGCTACTTCGACGACTCCGAGCTGATACACCGGGATAACTTGGTGATAATTTAGGCGCTCGCCGGTCATAAGCCCTCCGACAACTCTTTGAAATAGAGAAAAACTTACAACAGTCATAACCATCTGGGTTTTTAGCGAACTCACTAAGCAATAAAAAAGGCCGCAACCCAAAGAGTCCGGCCTTTTTTATTGGATAAAGCCAAAGCAATTAAGCGATGGCCTTTACCTTTGCATTCAGTCTGCTTTTACCGCGCGCGGCTTTATTTTTATGAATAATGCCTTTATTGACTGCAGAATCGATAATCGGAACAGCAGTGTTGTAGGCGGCTTGCGCTTTTTCTTTGTCGCCAAGCTTAACTGCGGCAATGATTTTTTTGATGAAGGTGCGTAAGTTACTACGTTGTCCTGCGTTGCGAATACGGCTTTTTTCCGCTTGTCGCGCACGCTTTTTAGCTTGTGCTGTATTAGCCATAGTGTCTCGATTCTTGATGGGTAAGTGAATTAAACCGTGTATTATCATTATAAGTGATAATATTGTCAAATTTTTTAACTCATCATAACGGGAGCGGCGTGAGTAAACAGCTTTTTAAATCGACGGTGATGGTCGGCAGCATGACTTTGATTTCACGTATTCTCGGGTTTGTTCGGGATATGTTGATCGCCCATATTTTCGGGGTTAATTCAGCCACAGACGCCTTTTTTGTGGCGTTCAAGATTCCCAATTTTTTGCGCCGATTATTTGCCGAGGGCGCTTTTGCCCATGCTTTTGTTCCGTTGCTGTCCGATTATAAAGAGCGTGGCGGTAAAATCGCGTTAAAACAGTTTATCGATAAAACAGCCGGAACCTTGTCCGTGATTTTACTGCTGATGACATTGATCGGCGTCGTCGCCGCGCCTGCACTGATTATGCTGCTGGCTCCCGGTTTTATGTGGCAAGGAAGCCAATACGAGCTGTCCGTTCAACTATTGCAGATTACTTTTCCGTACCTGTTTTTCATTGCTTTAGTGGCTTTTGCCGGAGGCATTTTAAATACGCACGGACAATTTGCTATTCCCGCATTAACACCGGTTTTTCTTAATATCTGCATGATTGCCACCGCAATTTGGCTGGCTCCGTTAATGACGGAGCCGGTTACAGCCTTAGCTTGGGGTGTTTTTGCAGCAGGCATCGTGCAGTTGGCGTTCCAGGTTCCCGCCTTAATGCGTTTAGGATTAATGCCAAGACCGAGATTGGGCTTTAATGACTCAGGCGTTAAGCGGATTATCGGTTTGATGTTGCCGGCAATATTTAGCGTTTCGGTGACGCAGATCAATTTGTTGCTGGATACTTTAATCGCCTCGTTTTTAACAGCCGGCAGCGTGTCCTGGCTGTATTATTCCGATCGCTTGGTGGAGTTTCCATTAGGTATTTTAGGTCTTGCGCTGGCAACGGTTATTTTACCGAATTTATCCAAAAGCCACGCCGCGGAAGATGCTGTCGCTTTTTCGACTACGCTGGATTGGGGTTTGCGTCTGGTTATTTTGATAGGATTGCCCGCGACCGTCGGCTTGCTGTTATTGGCTGAACCGATGCTGTCCACGCTGTATCAATACCATGAATTCAGCGTCAGCGATGTGCATTTGGCCGGGCAGAGCCTGAAGGCGTATTCGCTGGGCTTACTCGGCTTTATTCTGATTAAAGTGCTGGTGCCGGGCTTTACCGCGCGCGGCGATATGAAAACACCGGTCCGCTACGGAGTTTACGCGATGATCGTCAGCCTTGCCCTGAACGTGGTGCTGGTTTTTCCGCTGGCACATGCGGGGCTGGCACTGGCAACCTCTTTGGGCGCTTTTTTTAACGCCGCTTTGTTACTGATTAAACTGCAAAAAGATCGCGTCTATCAACCGGCAAGCGGCTGGAGATTGTTTTTTATCAGAGTCTCTCTGGCCGGAGCCGTTATGTCGGCAGGATTATATTATGGTGTCGATGCGGACTGGTGGAATCAATGGGACTCCTGGACCCGCGTCATCAATTTACTCAAATGGATAATTTTAGGCTTGATTTGTTACATCGCAACATTACTACTGACGGGCTTAAGGATAAAGCATTTGACGGCTATACAGAGGCATCAGCGATAATATTAAACCGCTACACTATGTTTTAATATTACGATCTTTCAGGATAAAAACCCCATGACCTTTCAACTCCACCCACGCTTGGCACAAGATTGCGCAACCATTGGCCGTTTCGACTTATGTCGGCTATTAATGATGAATGACAGCCAATATCCCTGGTTTATTCTGGTGCCGGAACGCGCGGAGTTGCAGGAAATTTATCAACTAAGCCAAGCGGAGCGCGGATTACTGAGCGAAGAGTCCAGTTATCTTGCTGAAAATTTGGCCATACTTTATAAAGCGGACAAAATGAATATCGCGGCAATAGGTAATGTGGTTCCGCAACTGCATATTCACCATATCGTCCGCTACCGGACAGATAAGGCGTGGCCTGCTCCGGTCTGGGGGAAGTTTGACGCCGTCCCTTATACAGAACGGCAACTTGCAGACAACCTAGTCCGCATTAAACAGCAATTGAAACATATAAAACAGCTATAAGGCTTGCAGCCGATTGCCATCCCGTAGGCTGCATTTTTAGCCGTAGCAAAAACCGCAGCCCTTGAGTTAAGCCCCCTCCCCCCGCTTAACTAAACGGCAGTAACCACGAAGACGCAAAAAACATAAGCAGCGAGCGTACTTCATGGCAAACAGCTCAAGCGGATATGCAGGTGGATTTTTTACCTGAAACAGCCTTAATCAATCAAAAACTCAGTAAAATAAGCCTCTTTAAAACCGTCGTTGTGCCCAGCGGCGGAATGACCTTCCTCAGCTGCCGCATGCGTTTCGCCGCTTTCCATCTTTTCCAGTGTCTCCCGAATAACTTTCGTCGTTTCTTGCCGCAATGCTTCGCGCTGTTCCATCGTTTGTAATTCCGCCGCCGGACGGCCGCTGTATAGCATGATCAATTCGTGCTTCAATGCAGGCATATGTTTTTTTATCGACGCAATCGCTGCCGCACCCTCAACCAATAATTGCACATTGATCAGCAAAAACTTTTTTGGTTCCGCCAAATTAACGGTAAACTTAGGAGTCATTTCCATATACTTTGCGCCTGTTTCCGCTTCCGACTCTTTCGCTCCCTCATTTGCAGCGGCAACAGACACAAACAAAAGACTTAATACCAATACCCATAAACGCATAGCAGACTCCGCATAACAAGAAAAATAGTGGCCTAGTATAGGCCAAGCCTACCCATTTTAAAACGACACCCGGTAATAGCAAGGTAATGACAACTAATCTCCCAATCGGCCCGGTAATGCTGGATGTTGCGGGCCCAACCCTGAACCAAGACGAAAAAGAAAAACTAAACCACCCCAACACCGGCGCAGTCATCCTATTTTCGCGCAATTATCAAAATCCCGAGCAAGTGACCGAGCTGATTAACAGCATTCGCGCCGCGCGTAACGGCAAGCTACTGATTGCCGTCGATCAGGAAGGCGGCAGAGTGCAACGCTTTCAACAAGGCTTTACCCGCCTGCCACCCGCCGCGTATTACGCGCAAGCGCCGGAATTGGCACAACCGGCAGGCTGGCTGATGGCCGCCGAATTACTCGCAGTCGGCGTTGATTTCAGTTTTGCGCCGGTGCTGGATATTGATTGCGGCGTTAGCGAGATTATCGGTAATCGCTCGTTTTCAACCGAGCCGGCGCTTGCGACACACCTGTCGAGCTTATTCCGAAAAGGCATGAATGCAGCGGGCATGGCCGCAACCGGCAAGCATTTTCCCGGTCACGGCGCAGTGGCGCTGGATTCGCATCTGACCTTGCCGATAGACGAAAGAGACCTGAACAGCATCAGAGCAAAAGATTTGGCGCCTTTTAAGCAACTGATCGAAGAAGGCCTGGAAGGCATTATGCCGGCACATGTGGTCTATCCGAACATCGACCCGAATCCGGCCGGTTTCTCGCCGTTCTGGATACAGCACATCTTACGCAAAGAATTAAATTTTAACGGCACCGTATTCAGCGACGATTTAAGCATGGAAGGCGCGGCATCGGTCGGCGACTTCCCGGAACGCGCCCGCCTTGCGCAACTGGCCGGCTGCGATATGATCCTGGTTTGCAATAACCCGGCCGCCGCCGAACAGGTGCTCGACGCCTTACCGGTCACTCAAGACTCCGTCCGAGAACAACGGCTGAATCGGATGCAAGGCAAGCCGCAAATGAACCGCGAGCAGCTGATGCATAGCGAAAAATGGCAACACTTATCAACCCTCATCAACCACACCTATAACCATGCTTGAAGAAATCAAACACATCCAGGCAACTGCCGATTTGCTCTACAGCGAACAGGACGTTGAAGCCGCCCTCGATAAAATGGCTGAAAAAATCAACCTCGCACTGGCCGACAGCAACCCGCTATTGCTGTGCGTAATGAACGGCGGCGTTGTCGCCTTCGGCAAATTACTGACCCGATTAACCATCCCGTTAACCATTGACGCCATCAACGCCAGCCGTTACCAAAACCAAACCTCCGGCGGCACCATCGAATGGCTGCTTAAACCGGAAACGCCGCTGAAAGGCCGGACCGTGCTGATTGTTGACGACATCCTCGATGAAGGCATTACCCTTCAAGCGCTCTATGAGTTTTGCCGGGAACAAGGCGCGGCGGCTATTTACAGCGCCGTGTTAGTGGATAAAATCCTCGACCATGAAAAACCTTTAACCGCCGATTTTATCGGTCTGAACGTGGAAAACCGTTATTTGTTTGGCTACGGCATGGACTACAAAGGCTATTTACGCAACGCACCGGGCATTTACGCCTGCAAGGAATAAACCTCATGACTCAATTAGCCATTATTGGCGGCACCGGCCTGACCCAACTTAACGACTTAACCATCATCAAGCGCGAACAGCTGGACACGCCGTACGGTTCGCCTTCCGCCGAATTCGTTACCGGCGAATTGAACGGCAGCCGGATTATTTTCCTGGCCCGGCACGGAAACCCGCACACGATTGCCCCGCATAAAATAAATTACCGGGCCAATATCTGGGGCCTTAAGCAGCTCGGCGTTGAACAGATCATCGCCGTCGCCGCCGTGGGCGGCATCACCGCCGACATGGCTCCCGCGCATATCGCCATTCCCGATCAGATTATCGATTACAGTTATGGCCGCTTTCATACTTTTTTTGAAGATGAGACCGTCACTCACATCGACTTTACCTGCCCGTACCACCAAAAACTGCGTTCCCGTTTAATCGAAGCCGCCGCCGCCGCCGACATAAAAGTCAGCCCGACAGGCACCTACGGCTGCACCCAAGGCCCGCGCCTGGAAACCGCCGCAGAAATCCAACGCATGGAAAGAGACGGCTGTGATTTAGTCGGCATGACCGGTATGCCGGAAGCGGCGCTAGCCAAAGAGCTGGATATGGCGTATGCCGCAATCAGCGTAGTCGCCAATTGGGCGGCAGGAAAATCGGAAGGCGAAATAACCATGGAGGAAATCGAGCGGCATCTTCATACCGGCATGGAGAATACCGGTAAATTGCTCAAGGCTTTTGTGGGTTAATTTATGGCCTCATGACGGCTCCTGAATTAAGCCGTATATAGTTATTAAAAACAGCAGGTTACGAATAACTTGCTGTTCTTGTTTTTCAGGCAAAGGAAATTATCCCATGTTAAGAACCGGCTATTAAAACAGAGCCGTAGGCTAAAAATCGTTCCATTGCTTGAGACGGAGAAACGGCTGCGTAAAAGAGCCATAGAGGAGGAGCCACTAATTTCGATAAAGCCTTTCAAGCTGTACGTGACAGCCTGCCGGATACGGCATTCCTCAGTGAAACCGCTATTGCCCATCTTCCCCATGCCGAAACCTTGCGCAAGATGCGCGGCAGATTAGACGGGCTTCATCGCAATGCAGAAGCATTTTTACGAATTACCTGAGCACTAAATTTTTATTTGCCCTTTGCCTCTAACCAGCTATTAACTTCTTGCAAATTCTCTTCCGCTAACGAACCGATAGCGCGCAAAAAACGAATGCGATTTTTAATGTAGCTATATTTGGCTTGCGCAAAATCTCTTTTTGCTAAAAATTCGTTTTGCTGCTCCTTGAGAACATCGCTGATAGTAACCACCCCGTAGTGATAGCCGCGCTCCATGGCTTCCCTGGATTTTCCGGCAGATTCCAGCGCTTTTTGCGCAGCTTTGATATGCCGGACATCGGCATTCGCACTTAGAAAGGCATCGCTGGTTTCTTTAATGATAGCGCGAGCGGTTGCTTCGCTGTCGTTTTTGCTGATTTGCAAGCTATGTTGGGCTTCAAACATCTGGTGGGTGGTAGTACCCCCCGAAAATAACGGCACGTTAACATTGATAGCCGCAACGGAAGTTTGTTGATGGTTGGTTTGCGCGCTTTGGTAGCCGATGTCGGTGTCGTAATAGGTAAGTTGCAGATCAACAACCGGCAAATATTTCGACTTTTGCACGGTCACATTATCTTCCGCCGCTTCTATGGCTTTTTGCCTTGCCGTAAGCGCTGAATTCTGACTTTGCGCCATTTCAATCCATTGCTGGACATCGCCTTGAATCTCCTGATAATCAACTTGAGCCCGAAGTTGATGGAGTTCGGAAGGGCTAACGCCTGTAAGTTCTCTTAGACTCTCACGGGCAGTCACACGTTGGCTTTCGGCTAAAATTTCGTCGGCACTAATTTGATCGAGCCGAGCTTCTACCGCATAAACATCGGTAACTTTTAATAATTGCTTGGCGTATTGCTTTTGTATTTGTTCGAGCTGTTTTTGAACGGACTGTTTTTCCGTTTTGACAAAGCTAAGCTGATCTTCTGTTTGAAGCTCGTTGAAGTAGCGCTCCACCACATTGAATATCAGTAGATTATGCGCTTCGACGGCTTCCGCGGCATATTGATCCTCCACTTTCGCCGTGCGGCGCCATTCCCAAAACTTGGCAAAATCGATCAAGGTTTGACTAAGAGAAATATTATAGCGAGTACCGGGATAACGTCGTTTTGATCCCTGACTGTTAGACGATCCCACCACGGTTGTATGATTCTTAGACCAATTGCCGCCGGCAGAAACTTGTGGCAGCATTTGACCGAAAGCTTGGCCTTTTTGTGCGGCGCCGATTTCGATTTTGGCTTCGGCGCTGTTCAACTGCGGATCGGACTGTAACGCTTGTTGATAAACAGTAAGTAGATCCTCTGCTATCGCGGTTTGGGTCCACGCCAAGATGATTAGCACGGACCAATACCTAAATATGTTCATAACGATTATTCTTCTATGAATGAGTGCGCAAAAGTATCAGTGATCGGCCTGGATAGATATTCAAATAATGTTTGTTCGCCGATATTAATCAAAACCTCTGCCGGCATGCCCGGTAATAATTGCAGCTTGCCCAGATCTTTACTGCTCTCCGGGGTTAGTTCGATCAAAGCTTTAAAATAGGCATTACCGGTTTTCTCATCAAAGACGCGGTCGGCGGATAAATAAGTAACCTTGCCGCTCATTTTGGCCACTTTCGACTGTTTAAACGCACTAAAGCGGACTTCAGCCAGCAAACCAACAGTCACTCGGTCGATATCGATAGGCGATACTTGAGCATCGATGGCTAACTCGGCGTTCTGGGGGACGATCTCAAAAATAGCCTGCCCCGGTGGAATGACGCTGTTTTCATTATGTACAGACAGGCCTAGCACCATTCCGCTTGAGGGGGCGGTGATGACGACACGGTTAAGCTTATCTTGACTGGCGGCCATCCGCTCTGCGGCATCGTTAAGCTGGGCCTGAGTTTCACTGAGTTTACCGGCGACTTCTTCTTGAAAGGTTTTTTGCACTTGTAAAATTTGCAAACGGGTTTCGCTAATCAGCATTTGATTGGTAGCAATTTCGGAATAGAGCGCGGCCGCTTCGCCGGAATTTAAGGCCCGGTTGCGTTCCAAGTCGCGCAGGCGCAATTTATCGGCAAAGCCTTCCGCTAATAGCTCTTTCAGATCGTTAATTTCCTCGGTAAGAGAGGCAACCAATTGTTTTTTACTCTCTATCTGGGCTTGCAAGCCTTTTATCTTGCTGGAAATTTGGCCTATACGCTCATTCAGTACCGCAATTTCACCGTCATGGGCTCTCTTACTGGAATTAAAGACATTGTTTTCAGCCAATTTGGCTTCTACAACTCTGGGATCGGAATCGTCATCAAGCAATTTAGGATAGTCGACTTTGTTAAGTTGATCCCTTTCAGCGCGCAATCTTGCAACTTGAGCGGCAAGCGTGATATTTTGAGCACGCGCTATTTCCAGTTGGGCTTTGATTTGCACATCGTCAAGCACCAGCAAGGGCTGGCCTTCTTTGACCAGCTCGCCTTCTTTAATCAGTATCTTGGAAACAATACCGCCATCCAGATGTTGTACTGATTTTCTATGGGATTTTACTACCACAGTACCCGGCGCTGAAGCCGAACTGTCAATAGGGGCTAAAAAGGCCCAAATGGCAAAAACAACAAAGGTGGCAAAGAGTATGATTAGGCCGATATTGCTAATGGGCTGTTCGTTGGTATATAAGGCTGTAGCCGGAACTTTCTTAACTGCGGTTTCTTTGGTCATAATGCTTCAATTTTATGCAGGGCGCGAAGCGGACATAGTCGCTTGTTGTTGCAGGTGAGCGATAACTTGATCTCTGGGTCCGTAAACAGCCAATGCGCCATCCTTGAGAATCAAGAGCTTATCGACTTTCGACAACACGTTGTTACGATGAGTAATGATGAGTACTGTAGATTGTTTTTGCTTGAGTTGTATTAAGGCTTTATCCAGAGCTGTTTCACCTTGTTCGTCAAGATTGGAATTGGGTTCGTCAAGTATCACCAGCACCGGGTTGTCATAGAGTGCCCGCGCCAATCCGATGCGTTGCCGTTGCCCACCGGATAAGTTACCGCCGCTGGCGCCGATAATGGTATCGTAGCCTTTCTCAAGCCGCAAGATCAGATCATGTACATCGGCCATTTTGGCGGCCTCAACGACTTTTTCCGGATTCATCTCGCCAAAACGGGCGATATTTTCACTAATAGTACCTTCAAACAGTTCAATATCCTGAGGCAAATAGCCGATAAAACCGCCCAGATGCTCACGGTCCCAATTGAAAATCTCAGCGCCATCCAGGCGTATGGCGCCATTGGACGTGGGCCAAATACCCAGGATTGCGCGCGCCAAGGTAGATTTACCCGCACCGCTAGGGCCTATGACGCCGACAATATCGCCTCTTTCAATCACCAGATTGATGCCTTTGATGACAGGTACTTTACAGCCAGGTGGAGTGACCACAGCATTTTCCAGTTGAATACGGCCTTGTGGATCAGGCAACAGCATATGCTCTGGCTCGGCCGGAATTTTCAGCAAAAGATCGTTAAGGCGTCCGTATTGCCCGCGGGCGTTAATAAATCCTTTCCAATTAGCGATAATTTGATCAATAGGGTGCAGTGCTCTACCCATTAGAATGGAGCCGGCAATCAGTGTTCCGGACGATATTTCACGTTCAATCGCCAAATAGGCGCCCAAACCTAAAATTAAGGACTGGGAAGACATACGGAGGACTTTAGACAGCGCCGTTAATAAGCCTGCACGGGAGCTGGCAACCGTCTGTAGATTCAGTACATTGACCGAACCTTCCAGCCAGCGCCGCCTTATTCTGCCTAACATGCCCATCGACTCAATAACTTCGGCGTTTCTGAGATTGCTGCTAAGAGAACTTCGGGTTGTCATCGCGACATTATTGGCTTGATTAAGCATTTTGCTGGTGAACTTATGATTAAGTACCGCGACAATGCAGATCAAAGCGGCGGTAATGATTGAAAACCAGCCGTACCAGGGATGAAACAAGAAGAGCAGCGCTAAGTACACCGGCATCCACGGTGCATCAAAAAAAGCAAAGAGACCGTTGCCGGTTAAAAACTGGCGTAAACCGGTCAAATCGTCTAGCGGCTGGGTCGTTGCACGTTGTCCTCCGGAAAACAGCGATTGCTTAAAGGCAATTTGAAATAATCGCTGGTTTAACAAGGTTTCCAGACGGCTGCTGACTCTGATGAGTATTTGCGAACGCACCCATTCCAATGCTGCCATGGTAACATATAAGGTTAAGACGATCAGCGTCAGCATTAATAAAGTTGATTTATTGCCGGTGGAAACTACGCGGTCATATATTTGCATCATATAGATTGTCGGCGTAATCATCAGCAGATTGATGATCATGCTGAAACCGGCGGCGGACAGGAAGGCGCCTTTACAAAGCTTTAGCGCTTCCTCTAAATCGGATTTAATAGACTCTTTCATTCTGGATAACAACAATCAAAGGATATGTATCTTTACATATTTGATTTTGAATTGATAGATAAACATCATCCAACACAGGATCAAGGATACTAAAAATATTAAAAATAAGTAACAAAATCAAGCGCTCTCCCTGAAATTTGTTTCGTCATATTTTCAAGCCTTATTTGCTGTTACGTCGGATCATACAAACGCCAACTCAGCTCTTCAGTTACAAAAACCACTATTTTAGTCATCTCCGAATGATTGATGATGGGGATTCCTGTGCCATCTACAAGCTTGTCGACAGGAGATAATTTATAGCGATTTTTTGACAGCGTGCAGCGCTATAGTTTTCAGTACGGAGACATGCCCACTTTTTCTGAAACGGGTTTCTGTGACTTATTGGGTAAGCTTGGGAACTGAACAACTATGTAAAATCAGTTGCTGCGGCTTATCAGTTGATGAAATAAAGGATGTGTTGCTTAAAGATGCCTGAACCTTTGCGACACGATGGCTAGGCAAACTTTAATGCCTATGAAATTCCAGCTGTTTTTTGAAAAAACCGAAAACCTGATAGCTTTAAAGTATATAAAATCTAAAGACGTGGTTGATAATGCCCGGCACTTACCGGTTATTCCATCCACTCCGAAGGCATTCTCGCCGGTTTCCAAGCCGAAGCTTGGGAACCGGCGAGAATGCCTACTTTGATAGGTATATAACGATAAACGCCGGAACCTGGGAATAATGCCGGTTTTAATATTTTATGCCTTATTACATCCCTATACGCATCCCGATCCGAGAGGGAACACCGCATTGCTTCACCAACATCAAGCTCTGCAATCAACCATCCCGATTGATTTTCGCAATAATAGCCTGTAAGTGCTGTTCGCTCTCCTCATTATTGACCTGACAAGTACCTGCATTCAGATGTCCGCCGCCGTTATAGCTAAGGCACAGTTCTCCGATGTTGGTATTCGAACTGCGGTTCAGGATGGATTTACCTATCGCGAATACGGTATTTTGTTGCTTAACTCCCCACATGACGTGAATAGAGATATTGCACTCGGGATACAGCGCATAAATCATAAAACGATTGACCGCATAGATAGTTTCTTCATCGCGCAAATCCAACACCACCAGATTATTGCAGACGGTAGAGCAACGATAAATTTGTTCTTTCGCCTCCGCTTCGTGCTCTTTAAACAGTTTGACCCGCTCCTGAACATCGCTCAGTTGCAAAATGTCATCAATAGAATGATTTTTGCAGTAATCAATCAAATTCATCATCAGTTGATAATTCGATACGGTAAAGTCCCGAAAACGGCCTAAACCGGTGCGCGCATCCATCAGGAAATTCATCAACACCCAGCCTTCAGGGTTTAAAATTTCTTCGCGGCTAAATTGCGCGGCATCGCCTTTATCGACGGCTGCCATCATTTCGTTCCATTCGGCCGGAAATCGGGTTGCACCGCCGTAATAATCGTAAACGACTCGCGCGGCTGAAGGCGCATCCGGATCTATGATGTGATTTTCGGCTTTTTCGTTGCGCAGGGTTTCGCTTAAATGATGGTCGAACGCAAGATGCACGCCTTTGACATAGGGCAAGTTGGTAGTGATGTCGCGGTCGCTAATCTCGATAATGCCGTCTTGCATATCCTTGGGATGAACGAATTTGATGTCGTCAATCATGTCCAGTTCTTTTAATAAAACCGCGCAGATTAAGCCGTCAAAATCACTGCGGGTAACGAGTCGAAATTTTTGCTCTGTCATGATGTTGCCTTGGTTGAAAAAGAATAAAAAAGAATAAGGAGAGGATTGAAAATTTTGTCCCTCATGCGGTTAAAACAATCCGGTGATTTTGCCGTCATTATCGATATCGATTCTTTCCGCAGCAGGAACTTTAGGTAAGCCGGGCATGGTCATCATATCACCGGCAATCGCTACAATAAAGCCTGCGCCGTTTGCCAAACGAACCTCACTGATTTCAACGACATGGCCGGAAGGCGCGCCTTTAGCAGCGGGATTGGTTGAAAACGACATTTGGGTTTTTGCCATGCAAATAGGGAATTTACCGTAATCCGCGTTCCATGCGGCCAGTTGGGCTTTCACTTTCGGTTTGGCGCTGACGCTTGCCGCTCCGTACAGTTTGGTGGCAATGGCTTCAATCTTTTCCCACAGGCTCAGGTTTTCATCGTAGACATAACTAAACTCCGGCTCGCGCTGATCAACGATATGGCTGACTGCGTTCGCCAACTCTTCCGCACCGGCGCCGCCTTTTGCCCAATGTTTGGAAACCACGCAGCTTGCACCCAAGGCCGCGCATTTTTGCTGTAACAAGGCGATTTCAGCATCGGTATCGAACGTAAAATGATTAATGCACACCACGCAAGGCAAACCGTAATGCTGGGTGATGTTGTGGTAATGACGCTCAAGATTGGCAAAGCCTTGTTCCAAGGCCGCGAGATTTTCCTGATTTAATTCTTCTTTAATCACGCCGCCGTGGAATTTAAGCGCCCTTACCGTAGCCACCAGCACCACCGCCGAAGGCTTAAGTCCGGCCATGCGGCATTTAATGTCGATAAATTTTTCAGCGCCCAAATCGGCGCCGAAGCCCGCTTCGGTGACCACATAATCGGCCAGTTTCAGCGCGGTTTTGGTCGCGGTTACGGTGTTGCAGCCGTGAGCGATATTGGCAAACGGCCCGCCGTGAATAATCGCGATATTATTTTCCAAGGTTTGCACCAGATTGGGTTTGATCGCGTCTTTTAATAAGGCCGCCATTGAGCCTTGGGCATTCAGGTCGGAAGCATAAACCGGCGTGACCTTGTCTGATTTATAGCCGATAACAATGCGGCCCAAACGCTCTTTAAGATCTGCCCGGCCGGTCGCCAAGCATAAAATCGCCATGACCTCGGAAGCGACCACAATGTCGTAACCGTCTTCACGCAAATAACCGTTGGCGGAACCGCCCATGCCAACCACGATATGGCGCAGGGCGCGGTCGTTCATGTCGACTACGCGTTTCCATTGAATGTTTCTGGGGTCTATATCCAGAGCGTTGCCGTGATTGATATGGTTGTCGATTAAAGCCGATAACAAATTATGCGCCGCGCCGATAGCGTGAAAATCGCCGGTAAAATGCAAGTTAATATCTTCCATCGGCACCACTTGCGAATAACCGCCGCCGGCCGCCCCGCCTTTCACGCCAAAACACGGACCTAATGAGGGCTCGCGCAGACACATCATGGTTTTCTTGCCCAAGCGGTTCATCGCATCGCCCAGGCCAACGGTGGTGGTGGTTTTACCTTCGCCGGCCGGAGTTGGGCTGATTGCGGTCACCAATATCAGTTTACCGTCTTCTTTATCGGACAGGCTGCCCACGTATTCCAGCGACATTTTGGCTTTGTAATGGCCGTAAGGATCCAGGTGTTCGGCGTCGATGCCGTATTGTTCTTTAACCAAGCCGATGATCGGTTTCATGTGAGCTTGTTGAGCGATTTCTATATCAGACATTATTTATCCTGAGTTAATGAAGGGTATTTGTTTAATTTAAAATGATGGAATGTCGGCGATTAGCGATGTCCGAGCAAGCGTCCATTTAATTCGCAAAGAACGGTAAACGCCGAATCAAAACCGAGTAGATGCGTAACATAGAGCCGTGCGACCGCGGTGATTATTCTATCGTGCGAGTATTTATGAGGCCCAGGCAAGGCAATTGCCCGGCTACCGATTTCAGCGATTACCGGTATCGTTCGAAAGGGTATTGGCCTGAGCCCGTGTACAAAGAGCATATTTAAATCGAGTCCAAGATGGGATAACGCGTTGAATTTGCATGACGGCTCTTCGAATCAAGATAACGTTTTATCTGGGGGCAGCGTACAGTTCTTGCATAACATTATTATGGCTTTATTTTAACGCAAAAAAGCACAGAACCGTAGGCTGGATTGAGCTGTGCAATGTCGTGCATGGACTATGCACTGAGGCGGGATTAATCTGGCGCGGCTTAAATCCGAAAACAGTAATCGCATAAAAACACGATCGGCTGCTTAATAACTTAGCCAGACCTCATCGTCTTCGAGTGGATCCCGGTCGGCTGCCGATACGCCTTCACTCAAGCTGGGGTCATGTTTGGCCAATAAAGCTTGGCGAGCCGCTTTTATCTGCATGAATTCAATAAAATCAAATACTTCATCCTGTAGAGATTCAGGCAGTGCGTCAATCTTTTCGGCGATTTCTTCAATTAAATACGTCATTGTTGTGTCCTTATTTAAGACTTTGCATGGGTAAGATTGGGCTGGCGATAGTGGCTCAAGTTATAAAAATATTGCCGCGCACGCCGCTTGTACCCGGCATTTTGATGTTTCAGTATAACCCAGATTTTTGCTTTATTCGCCGTCGTCTTAAATAGCGAATGGCGAAGTTGATTTAAGAAGCGTCTTCCTTCTCCCTGATCGCATAAGGATAAATTTGCTTAAACGGTAAATACTTATGCAAAAGATGTCTGTTCCGCATCGAACATAAAAGCTTACAAAGATATTTTATTGCAAGATTGAAATGAGCAATCAACCTTGTTTTTATACCGTCTAAACCCCATAGCTCTAAAGTAAGAGCAAACTTAAGCGTTTAATTTACAAATAGAGACAGGCCCACTACTGTTTCCGAACATAAAATCCCCACTCAGTGTAGCGATGCGAAACAAGACTCAGCAACAGCCGGTATCTTCACTTAATTTTCAATATCATACTGTTTTTTAAATTATTTTTAATAACTACTACTCGCTCTAAAAATTATTTGTTTGTTGACGGATGAGTACTATACTGACTGTATGTCGATTACTTGTCCGTAAAAGACTACATGTACGCTTTGTTGCAGTGCAAAAAACTAAAGAGGCTGTTTTTTATATCGCCCCATCCCTGCGAGTTCAAAGCGACAAAATATCCATGCGGTTGATGCAAACAAAATTGTTCAATCCATTCTCCGAACCTGGCTATTTCAATGCACAACTTTCCAGCAATTCCTCAGGCATCACCCGCACAAAACCGTTAGCCTAAATCTTAAACAAATATTATCTATCTCTAATTTAAGGAATTTTTTTATGACAGACCTAACTAACAATGATGATGTTTACCCGGCTCCTGCAGGCGAGGTTTCGGTAAACGCATTAGGCAATTCAACAACAGCCGGCGATAAACTGGTTGTTAATTACAGTCAACTGACCGCTCCTATCGTGTATTGGTGGGATGGTTGGAATCACATGAGCGATGGCGCTTTCAATACCATTGATTACATCAATTTTGAATCCTACGACATCACCGGCGGCAATGAAAACGACGACCTTCGCGGTGCCGACGCACCTGACCTGTTTGATCGTCTGATAGGCGGAGCCGGTAATGATAACCTGTCCGGTTACAGCGGCGCCGACATCATCGACGGCGGCATAGGTTTGGGTGATCGCTGGTCGATAGACTACTCCTCTTTCACCGGAGAAAATATTCAGGTCATTCTAAAAGCCTCGGGCGTGACAGGAGGAACAGGATCGACATACACAGTAGCCTTAACCCAAGCCAAGCTTACCAACATTGAAGCGCTAACGATTACCACCAGTTCGGGCGATGACCTGATCAACACTTCAGCCGTAGTAGGCGACGATATTATTAACACCGGCGACGGTGACGACATTATTCAGCCGGGCCTGGGTTTTGATTGGGTAGAAGGCGGAGCCGGCATCGATAAATTGATTCTCGACTACAGCACGCTAAGCGCAGACATCCAAGACTTTAACACCAGCGGATCGTGGTATCGCATGCAGGATGCCGCATCACCCTATCCAAGCTCTTACATCGATTACAACCGCGACAGCATTGAAAGTTATTTTCTGACCGGCAGCTCAGGAAACGACACGCTGTCAGGTCGGAGCAATTATGACGGCAATGACCGCCTGATTGGCGGGATCGGAAACGATGCGCTGAATGGTTACGGCGGCGTTGACATCATTGACGGCGGTTCAGGCACCGACACTTGGCAGGTCGTTTACGATGGCGATCAAGGCAACAATGATATACAAATCAACATATCGGGTGCTACCCAGACCGCCAATACAGGCGCGACGGTTTCCAATATTGAACAGTTAATCGCTACAACCTCGTTAGGCGATGACAGCATCACCTGTAACCCCGGTATTTTCAACGATATTATTAATACCGGCGGCGGTAACGATATCATTAAATCGGGGCGCGGTGTTGACAGCGTTATAGCGGGCCCCGGTGGCGGCGGCGATGATGACACACTGGTTATGGACTGGTCCGCCGTAACCACCGACATCACCAATACCTATACTCCGGGCTGGGATCGAGGCGTCTATGAGTGGTCTACCTATGCTTCCGGTTCGGGCGACAGCTTGAAGTATTCCAGCGTTGATGCTTTTGTCATCACCGGCGGCAGTGGCAACGATATGCTGATTACAGGAAGCGAAGATGACACGCTGACGGGCGGGGCCGGTAATGACGTGCTCAATAGCGGTGCCGGTAAAGCCGTTATTGACGGAGGCTTGGGCTCAGACCTATGGCAAGCAGATGTTTCCGGCAACGCCGCCAATATGCTTATCAATGCGGCGGCCAGTCAAGTCGCGGCAACGCCACAAGGAAAAGGAGCAGGACATTCCGTTCGTAATATCGAAGGCTTTAACCTTAATGCCGGTGGCGGCGACGATAGCCTAAATAGCGAAGGCTACGCCACCAACGATACGGTGCTGGGTAATGGCGGCGACGACATAGCATCGCTGGGTCGTAGCAATGACGTTTTTCATGGCGGAGACGGCAACGATACGCTGATTATAAATTGGTCAGCGGTGACGACTAACATTACAGAGGCTTATAACGGGGGCTGGTTCGATCCCGGATATTCCCATAGCGTCTACGATTGGCGACTATACACTTCGGGTTCAGGCGATAGCGTCAAATATTATGCGGTTGAAAAGTTCAATATCACAGGCGGCAGCGGCAACGACGGCTTAAACGGTTTCGACGGCATTGACACTCTAAATGGCGGGGCCGGCAATGATGTGCTTAATAGCGGTACCGGCAAGGCGATTATTGACGGCGGCGTAGGCACAGCCGATATCTGGCAGGCGGATGTCTCTTTGATTGTCGCCGGTTTGACGGTTAATGCAAAAGACAGTCAAACAGCCGCGCAAGGCACAGCGGCAGGACACTCCATCCGCAACATCGAAGGCTTTAATCTTAATACCGGCGTAGGTAAAGATAACCTGAACAGCGATGGTTTTAACACTAATGACATCGTGCTCACCAATGCCGGTGACGACAGCGCATCGTTGGGCCGCGGCAATGACGTTTTCAATGGCGGCGACGGCAACGACACACTGACCATAAACTGGGCAGCGGTGACTACCAGCGTCAATGAAGCCTATAACGGAGGTTGGTATGACCCCGGCTATACTCATAGCGTTTACGATTGGCGGATGTATACCTCGGGTTCGGGTGACAGCGTGAAATACTACGCCGTTGAAAACTTTAAGGTTACCAGCGGTAGCGGCAACGACTATTTAAGAAGTTTCAACGGCGACGATGCGCTGACCGGCGGAGCGGGCAATGATACGCTTGAGAGCGGTAGCGGTAAGGATACTATTAACGGCGGCGCCGGTATTGACCGTTGGATAGGCGACTATAGCGCAAGCAATGCCGCAAGCGCATTAAACCTGCTGCTGGATAGCACCGGAACGGGATTCTTGAAAACCAACAAAACCAACCTAACCGGCTTAAGCGGAATCGAGAATATTACGCTCAATACCGGCGCGGGTAACGACATTATCGATGTTAAGGCCTTGCATGGTAACGATAGTGTAAATAGCGGCGCCGGTAACGATACGCTCCGGCTCGGCGACGGTAAGGATGTGCTTGACGGAGGGGCCGGTAATGACTTGCTGGTGTTCGATTTCAGCTCTTCCAAATCCACCATCACCAATGTCGATGCAGGATACGGATGGTACAAGTTCTCCGACACGGCAGGCTTGAACTCGGTAAAATTTCTTAACATCGAACAATTCGATATTAAAGGCGGCTCGGGCGACGATCGCTTATGGGCTTGGGGTAATGACGACAAAATTAGCGGCGGAGCGGGTAACGATGTTATTACCGGCGGAGGCGGCAACGATATTTTAACGGGCGGTACCGGTAAAGACTTATTCGTGTACGACAGTTACAACAACGGCATAGACACTATCACTGAGGCCAAACCTGTTGATTCTATTGGCGACGTGATCAGGATTAACGGTCGGGACTTCACTGGAGGCTCAGTATCTCTGGGGAATGGTTCGGGAATACTGACCAATCAAGTGCAGTTATCGGTGAATACCGCCAATAACGAATCCACCTTGTATATCGGTAGCGACGGTACAGCTGGCGCCGACGTAGTCATTAAAATTGCGGGCACTTACACTGCCGATAGCTTTACGCTTTCCGGCCGTAACATTACCTTCAGCAAAGGCTCTACAAATCCCGGAACGGTCGGCGATGACGTCATTAACGGCACGACCGGAAACGACGATCTTGCCGGCGGAGACGGTAATGACAAACTATTCGGCAAGGCCGGCAACGACGGCATGACCGGAGATGACGGTAATGACGCGTTGGACGGCGCAGACGGTAACGACACAATGGATGGCGGCGTCGGTAACGATACCCTGGCCGGTGGCTTGGGGGCTGATAATCTAACCGGAGGCAGCGGCGCCGATCGCTTCGTATACACTTCAGTATGGGACAGCACCGTCGGCACCTTCTATCACGATGTTATCAACGACTTTAGCAGCGCAGAACTGGACAAGATCGATTTATCCGCTATTGATACAAATCCGGTGCTAACAGGCGATCAGGACTTTGCTTTTGTTACGTCTTTTGGCGGTAATGCAGGAGAGGTGCTTTACGATGCGGTAGCAAATGCGGTATTGGTCGATACCAGCGGCGACGGTTTGGCCGATCTTGAAATTCAGATGCTGGGATCGCCTGTGCTGACTGCGGCGAGTTTTATTTTATAAGCCGCCCGGAAGCAAGCGTCTGAGCCTTCATTAACAATCACCTCCGCGCCGGTTGGACCATGCGCGGACACTGGAGAGGTTAGGCCTGGGATTTAGTTTACAAATCCCAGACCTGATTTCAAAAACACTGCGGTTAGCTTTCCGCTTAAGCTGCACACCCATTCAGTTAAGCGTTAGAGCAGCAGCCCATGCCGGCGATGATACGCTACAACTCAGCCACCGCTTTCTGATCACAGCCCATGACTTCCTATCATTAGAGCGAATCCAAAAACGCCAGCAGCCGAGCTCTCTCCGCATTTGTTAGCGCATTAAATTGACCTGTTACCTCAGTGGCTTGACCGCCATGACGTTGAATGGCCTCTTGCTTGGTCAGGCTAAGGCCGTCATGCATCAGACGGTTCCGCGTCCTGAGCCCCCACAGCGGCGCTGTGCGCATTTTATTCGCGGTATTGGCGAACTCCGGCGTAGGCTCAATCGGAATGCCGTCACCAGTTCCGACATCATGCATCAAAAAATCACTGTAGGGATGAATAATTTTGTTGCCTAACGCCTTGGGTACCGTATACGCGCCGCCGTTGATTTTGACGCCGGGACTGGCCGTGGCAATGTTCGCCACATGGCAAACGGAGCAGCCAATCTGATTAAACAGTTTTTCACCGGCTTGAACGTCGGCGCTTATCGGACCGCGAGACGGCGCTTTGGTTGAGCGCATGAAGTTTGCAAACGCCACCACATCGACACCGTCGTCTTCAGGATCGGGAACCGGATCAAAGCCCGAGCCAAAACCCAAAAAACGTCCGTTGGCTGTGTTTTCATCAGGGAACAGCGGATTCGTAATGCCCATCTCGTTACGATAAGCATCGGCGGAAAACGATTCCAGGCTGGCGTGTTGGCTCTTCCAGCCGAAGCGCCCGATGCGCTGACTGCCGTTATCTTCCAAGACTTGTACCAAGACCGCCAAGCCCCGCATTTTAAAGGGTTGGCCGTCGCGAATAGCCAGAAGCGTGGTATTGGCGATGCATTCGATGTAGCCGTTGCCCAAAGTATTCGTTGAAATACGAGGAGTGCGGATAGTGTCCTGAGCGCTTAATTGCTCCACAATTTCCGGATTAGTCGCGCGCGCTTGAATCAGCGAGCCGCCCAAGGACTCGAAAAATGTGCCCTGTACTTGGTGTCCGGCGCGTTGCTCCGGGAGCTGACTGGCGCCGCCGGTCACTATATTTTGGTGGCACTCGCGGCAGGCTTGACCGTTGTAGGTCGGTCCCAAACCGTCGGCTATCGTTTCAACTTCCTCGAACAGAAAGCGATTTTCGTTAAACGAACGGAGCGGCACGACGTTGGTTGCATTCACGGTTTCGAACTCCGGCCCCTGCTTATCTAAGCCATTAGTTAAATTATCAAACCCGGTAGGCGCTTGGCTTAAGCCGGGTACTTTGTCGGTGCGGCCGAGCCGGTCAAAATAACCCACCGGCCCTTCGTATGTCGTTGCGCTGTTGTTCTGGCTAATAACTTCAGCCGAGTGTGCAAAAAACGACGCGATTAGCAGTGGGAGCGTCAGTACTAGTTGAATGAATATTTTCGGTGATTTCATGTGACCCTTCCTATAAACGGTTGGAGGTTTACGATTTCAGTTTGAGTGGCATTAAAAATAGCGCCGGTCATGACAACCGCTTTGCCAACTTGGCCGGTCGCTTAATCCATTTCCCTATTACCACCCTAGACCTCGAGTCCACTATTCTGTTGGGTCCGGTGAAAGCGTTTTTTTATAAGAAACAGATCGGCGATTAACTTAAGCTCCTCTTCCGTGCAATATTTTCGGTTTAAGTTATTGGCCTATCGGCTTGCAGCAAGCGCAAAAAAGCTACGGCACATTCAGTAACTCAGCTGTTTACTGCGAGTTCATTATTCTTAATACGTCCTTAAAGCACCATAAAAGCAAGCTTAAATAAACATTAAAAACAGCTTAAAAAATCAGAACTAAAGAATGCTATTGGAAGAGTGCTGAGACAGCACACTGTCCAAAAATGTCGCGGGCATGGCCCGGTCAATGCGCTTAATTTAGGCGCTTAACCTTACAACTCCCTCCTTAAGTTGATAGCCCGCCTTGAATTTACAAAATCTCGTTTAAGCCCAACAAAGGCAATAACCTTTGCAAAACAGCCGTGAAACACTCTTGGTCGACGGTTAAAATGAATTTAACCTTCCGCTCCCGCCATGACAGCGTTTGGACAATGGATGATGCCACCACAGAGGGCTGATCCAGCCCTGAAACAGACACTTCAGTAAGAGTACCTCTAATGCTGGAGCTGATTGGACAACAAATAACCAGTCCGGTTTGTTTTGCATAGGCTTGAGACGACAAAATCAGTGCGGGGCGGTACTTTCCCAGCTCTTTACCTTTCTCGGGCTCAAAATCCAGCCAAACAACGTCCCTTCTATCGGGAATATAGGCCTGCTCTTTAGTCATATTCCGTCTCTAAAAAGCTTGTGACCACCAACTCGGCATGATCCGGGTTCAAGCCCTTAATGATTTCATCTTCGCTAAAGGGCATGGCTTTTTTTGACGGTTTAACTTTTTTAACGATAAACCCCTCTTCATTGACCTCGATTTGCACTTCATCGCCCGATTGAAAATGAGGTATATCCCGCAATAACCCGGAAACCCGAAGCGCCAAACCATTGCCCCATTTCTGGATTTTAGTGTTAACAAGCATATTGCCTCCTGAAGTAGATACCATGTAGATACAAACTATAGGCTTAAAATTTTAAAAGGGCAAAAAACTCCCGCAAGCTTGTTTAACATATTCTGCTAAGGCCTTAACCATCAATTAAATTAATCTATCAAACACATCTACCATCAGCTATTCATCACGCCCGGCATATTCGGCGATTGGTCGCTAGTTCGGGAATGGGGAAGTTATGCGATTAAGGAACGCGCATGAAATTAACTTCGGCAATTAGCTCCCTCTCCTGCTGGAGAGGGCTGGGGTGAGGAGAATAAAATTGACTTAAATCCGTAATCCGTCTTACGGCCTTACCCGGCTTGAAAGGTCATACACGGTGCAAAATTTGCCCCGCCTAATTTACGCTACAAGAAGCGGTAGTTGCCATAAGTAACAAATTTGTTACAATTCTCCCATGAACTATACCATCACCTATTACAATGAGCGGGTTAAGCAGCAAGTGATGGCGCTACCGGCGGGAATCTTAGCGGATTACATTCACTTGACCGATTTAATGCAAAATCACGGGGCAAATTTGCACATGCCACATTCCCGCGCAATGGGCGGCGGTTTATTCGAGCTGCGCCCCAAAGGCAAAGAAGGCATAGGACGTGTGTTTTATTGCACACAAATTGGACAGGCGCTTGTTATTTTGCACAGCCTAGTCAAGAAAACCAACACCACGCCGACTGCCGATTTACAGCTTGCCAGAAAACGACTAAAAGAGGTTAACCATGGATAACGATACTTACCAACCCGTTCCACACGATGCCGCATTTCGCGAACAATTATTAAGTAATCCGGCGGTAAAAGCGGAGTATGACGCCAACATCACAACATACGCCATACTCGACGAAATACTCAGCGCCAGACGCGAAGCCGGATTAACTCAAGCGCAAGTCGCTGAACGCATGGGTACAAAAGCCTCGGCGGTGGCGCGCCTGGAAAGCGCTTTGGTCTCAGGCAAACATTCGCCGTCTATCGACACCTTGCGCAAATACGCCGCTGCTGTGGGTAAAAGATTGGAAGTGCATTTGGTTTAAATCGAATCAGGCCGGATTGCAATACAGATAACGGAACTGGAAAAGGGGCCTGGAAAAGGGGTCAGGTTACTTTTTCATTATAATGTAACCTGACCCTGATGTATCCCCACGAATTTTCCAAGCTCGTCGTTCCGGCAGGGATGCCGGAACCCAGTGCCATGGACGGTAACGTTGTGACTTTTCAGGTGCTTAATAAAAGCGGGTTGCCTTTTAAAGTTTCACATCCTTGCCACTGGATGTTGGCATCCCTGCTGGCATGACGACTTTCAGGCTATGTTGTATATATTGATTGCGCGCAAAATCAAAATCTTGTTGTTTTATAATATTATTTTCTGGGGATACCTCAGAACCTGACCCCTTTTCTGGCCGTGGCCCCTTTTCTGGCCGTTGGCTGGAGGAAGACAGCGACACATGAATGATTTAAGTTTACTCTGCCCCCCGTTATTAAAAATGCACAATGAAAGACCTGACCCCTGGCTTTTTATCCCGGTTATTTAGAACATTCCAACGGACAAGCCATTTTTGAAATCAAAATTCCTAGCCGAAATGGGGCGCGATGCGCGCCCCTACCCGGCTTAAGTTGATGCGTATGGGGCATACTGTTTATGCCCGACATCAACATACGCAAAATGTCGAGCAACGAAAAGATATTGCCCGACCTACGGGACTGTTTCGTATAGATATTTTGTGGAGATACATCAGAACCTGACCCCTTTTTTAACCGGGTCGGGGTTACAAACCCCGTCCCACGTAGAGTCACCTACAAAATACAATGGTAGCCCCCTGGCTCACGGCTAGCGCCTAACCCGACCTATCCGGCTTACCCGGCTTACTATCGAAATCGATATAGGTATCTTCAATATCCTTTTTCGACAATCTTTCATGCTTTCTTAGCTTTGATTCATAATTACTCTTTTCACGCTCCCAATGCCGAAGAAATGTTTTTTTTGCACGAGATAAGTCTTCAATATCTGTTAATCCTTGCAGAAATAGATCTAGTTTGATTTGTTTGTTTTCACGAGAATATGGGTATGAATTGCTATCTAGAAGTTTTTCACTAGTTTGAGAAACATTTATTCGTTCATTTATAATATCTTTTATTTTATCTATATAAAACTTATATTTAATTGGTACAGTTTTACATATTGTATCATTGATCTTTAAAAGCAGATCAATGTCCATAGTATTTAATAATAGTTCTTCAAGATACAAAAGGCTACCTGCCGGGTCATCAGAAAGAATTATTTGCTCAACAATTTGTGTACTCGAAACTTGACAATGATGATTAAAAAGTAAACGTACAAAGAAATTACCAAAATCACCTCGATTAATCTCTATTAGAGATAATATTGCTAAGTTTAATGCCCTTTTACGTTCTTGTACACGTAGAAGAAGATTAGCCCAGCTAATGTTATCTTTTTGCAAAGAAGAAGAAAAACTTTCGAAAAAAAATGTCTGTATTTCGGTTGAAGCAATCATTTGATTTTGATGTGGGGCGAGACACTCACACGGAAGAAACCACTTACGATTAACATCAGTTTCATTATAAAACAATTCATCTGATAGTGATATTGCCAGAAAAAACTCGAAAAATGATTTATGGACAAAGCTATAATTGCCTTTATAATCTCTTTTTAAAAAATTACATGTACGTAGTTCATGATCCAAAATTTCACTATTATGATTGGTAATAACATTTTTGAAAAAAGGAAAAGCCTTTGGTAAGACTAAATAGTGAAGCTCGTAAAGACGATTGCTATACATATAGTCGCTAAGTGCTTTGGTTAAATCACGACGCTCCGAAATTGATAGCACTGACCGCCAATCATCTCGTCCATACCAAAACCCAACGTATAGCTCATATATACCACAAGAATTTAGCGATGAAATATTACCAGAACTAATTTGTGGCAAAGTTTTAACAATCATATTCAAAAGCACTGGGCGTGTTGAAAGGTCACTCAAATTGTAAAACTTCTGTATTATCGATTTAAACTCTTTCCCCCTATTTTCAAACCATCTATCTAAGTACTCATTCACTTGCTGTTCGTTAAATGGGTTAATAAAAATAAGATTGTATCCGTATTTATGGTCTATTGCATTGTAAAGACTTGTCCCTTTATGAAGCTTATGTATTTCTACATTATCTTTAAAAAAGTGAGTTCTGCACGAAAGTATTATCTTTGAATTTTGCTCAACAAGTTTATCTATCTCTCGGAATGCATGTATAGCAGAATCTTCATTCGCTATGTTTGACAACTCATCAAATCCATCAAGAATAAGCAAAAAGCATCCGCGTTTGTTGAGTAATTCGAATGCCTTGTACGTTATGCTTATATTAAATTTATTTATAATATAACTTGTTATTGCGGACTCAATTGAATTGAAAATGCCTAGTTCTTTAAGCTCCAAAAAAATAGGAATTCTATTGTTTTCAGGATCATCAATGTATGCTTTTGCTGCTTTATATGCAAAAGTTTTACATAGGGTTGTTTTCCCTATCCCATAGTCACCAAGTATCGTGGTTTGAACTCCTTCTGCAGATAGCTTCCAGTTATTTAAATATTCCTCTATATCACCAATGTTTTCTCCGTTTTCATGAGAGGCGGAAGATTTAATATATATATTTTTTACATATATTTCATTAGCTTCATATTGTTTTATGTATATATTAACCGATTTTTCAAAGTTGTATGTTTCCCTTATAAGATCAGTCAAAGTGGCAGATTTTATATTTTTACAATTCAGATAATCTACTACAACAGCGCCCGGTATATTATTTGTTACAATCATTACGTGATGAAAATACCCTTTTTCACGCAAACATATAAGAGCCTCACCAATTTCATGCGCTTTAGCTTTATCTAAAGATTGTGCAATCATAAATGCAGCCTTTGTTGTAAAACCTAATTTATTTTCTGTTGCTATTACACTGATTTCACAACCTTCAATTTTTGAGAATATTTCTACATTTGCCCCTGTAGATTCTGCTAATGTAGCGATACATTCGACAAGATCTTGATAAGATGTATTATTTTCAAAAATACTTAGTGGCGCTGAAAAACTCTTCGGCCCCAACCAAACTTGATAATAACTCAATCCTGATTGTTTCAAATATTCAGTAACTTCTTTTACTCTTTTGTCAGTGTAATCCCTCACAGCCTTTAACTGAGCCCAGTCTTCCCAAGTATTTGGTTCGGATTGTATTTCAATAATACCTTTACTATGGATTGGATTAATATCTCGAATAAGATGTCTTACTGAAGATACCTGATTGATAACACCGTTCACACGAGTATAAGTATTTTCAAGCTCATCTGAAATTCGCAATAATGCGCCTAATCTTCGTAAATCTAAAGGTCTTCCCGAGTCATTTAATTCAAATATACCATAACTATTATCACATTTGGCTATTGGCCATTCGGCTTCTTCTGCATGAGCGGCACATACTTGCGCTACAGCCTCACCTACAAAGTGATTCTGCAAATAAAACATAGAATGATATTTTCGAATTTGATTATAACTTTCTAACTCATGATGCAAGCTTGCCTTGCGACGACCAATATCATGAAGATAAACGCTTGCCAACAATATAAATATATCGCCATAATCAAAAAAGTCTTTATTTGTTTTTACTTCATCTGGCACTAGTTTATCTAAAATCTTCTCAACATTTTGCGCATGAATAAAATCGTTTTTTCCAAGTTCACGAAGCCATATATTTTGAGTGTCGTCTATCAATATCTGTATACGACTCCATAAAGGTGTGTTATTTTTCAGTATATCGCGAAATCTTTTCATTTATAAGTAACCATTATTTCCAACACAAAATTTCCAACACAAAAATGTAAAGCAAGCTTAACGCGATAAGATGCGCGCATAGGATGTGCCGACGCCAGGAGGCGCATTATTCGGGTTACTCACCCGCATCAAAATCAAACTCACCCGAATGCCCCCAGGTCATGGGATAAACACCCATTTTTACAAACTTGAAAAAACTCGAATGCGGCCAATCTGCAACTTGGCAAACCCAACCGTGCTTGACCGGGCACCCAATGAATGCCATCGACATGACGATTGAAATCATCTTGATCCGTTATTAAATGCGTCCAAAAACGGCGTTGCCGGAGTCCTCGCTCGCGCCGTTTTTTCTTGCTGTTAGAAATGCTTTCGCCGGTATCGATGTGAAATGAAGAGGGTCGAGCATGATAACCGCCGCTTCAATGCGAAAAGGGTTTTTATTTTTAACATCCTAAAAGGCCGTCCACAGTACATCGATGTTTTTAAGCCATAACCGATTATTTCGTCGTTTGGCACTATTCACGGTAAAAAACCATGTCGCGCCCGGCGTGTAAATGCGGCGATAGTGGGTCAATGGACTGATTCCTTTATTTACGCTTGATGCGAATGATGCGCCTCCTGACGTCGGCACATCCTATATGGGCGTTGCAACCGGCGAGCTGCTTAGCCTACGTATTAATACGAAGCGGCAGCAAGATAGCATTATTCCTGTAGCAAAACAAAAAAATATCTAACGTCAGCCATTACCTACAAGGTATTTTTGAATGTGATGTCCGGCAACTGAAATTTTTTTAAACACGGTAACGCTGTATGGCACTGAAAAACCGAGGCTGTGAGTGTTTAGATAAGGAACGAGCATGAAATAACTTGAGCATTTGATTCTCCTCAACCCTCTCCAGCAGGAGAGGGGGCCAGTTGCCGAAGTTATTTCATGCACGTTCCTAAATAGTGCGCCTGTTAATAAACCGCTTCATGATCGCCGATATTAATCAGGATAATTTCCGCCTCGCTGATTTGCAATTCCAGGGTAATGCGGTAAGACAAATTAATAGAAACCGCATGTAGATTTTACAGCTTCTCATGCAAAGCACGTAAGCGTAAGGAGGGATGGAACGGATTGATTTCCAGAAATTGCAGTGTTTTTAGATACGGTCTTCTCACAGACTTGTGTATAACGTGAGAGAGCTTAAAAAGGTGCGGAATTTAACGCAGGCCCCGTGGCCTATGAGAAACTCGACCTCCGTGGCGATAGCGTTTCAATCCGTTCAACCGATTTCATGTGCGTGATAAGGCGCGCGGCACGCCCTACGTCGGCAGTCCGGTATTCCAACAGGTTCTTGGATAGCGTTGTGTATAACGATGAGCGCCGGAGCGCCGGAACGATAGCAGCCCCTCTCCAGACTTTGCGTCGCTCTATTAATTCCGGGCTCCCTAACTATTTCTATCAAACATCAACAGAATCTACTCATTAACATGCGAGACGTCTTGATAAATTCCGGTTAATTTGCGTTTAAACTCATTAGAAATCAGCCGCGAATCCTGCTTGCTTTTCACAACGCGCGGGGTGATCAAAACCACCAATTCGGTTTTGGTTCTATTTAAAGTTCGACCGCCGAATAAGGGACCTATCCATGGAATATCTTGTAAATAAGGAATCCCTGCATTACCGAGAGAATTATTATCATCGATCAAACCGCCCAAGACGATGGTTTCGCCGTCATGTACGGCCACCGAACTTTCAATTTCTTTTTTGGCAATGGTAACCGTCGTGGTCACGCCGGTAGTCGAGGGCTTGGCATTACTGACAACTTGCTTGATTTCCATAATCACCATGCCGTTCGCATTCACCCTGGGCGTCACTTCCAGGGTCACACCGGTATCGATGTACTGTATTGAACTGCCGACCGCCAAGCTGGTATTGGTCGAGCCGCCGGACAGAGGAATCGAGGTAGTGCTGGTTTGTACGGGCACTTGATCGCCGACGTTTATTTTCGCTTGCTGGTTGTTTAACACCATCAATGAAGGCGAGGAAATCACATTGATATTATTCGCCGAGGCTTGCGCATTTAACAGCGCTTTCACCGCGCCCGAACTGTATATTGCGCTAAATCCGCCAGTTGCGGCTGCGGCTGCGGCCTGAGCCGCAGTACCCAAGGTATTCGCTACGTCCCCCGGCGGCGTGGAGGTACCGGCCAACGCATCGTTACCTTGGGATAAGTACCAGGATATGCCGTATTTTAAATCGTTGGTTAAAGCCACCGAAACAATGGTGGCGTCGATCAGCACCTGTAACGGCAATACATCAAGCTGTTTGATCACCGGGAGTATCACCTCATACTCCTGCGGAGTCGCGACAATCACGACTGAATTGTTATCTATATCGGCAATAATTCTCACGTTTTCCACATTGGCAACTTGCGCGTCTCCGGTTGACCCGGTTGACGAGGACCTTTTGCTGCTTGACGAGGTTTTTTGACTGCTGGATTTTTCAGTCGGCTGCTTATTGCTGACTTCAGCCGATTTTTGCCCCGGCGCAACTTTTGCCGATTTTTCTTTCTTGGCCGCGCCGGTAAAAATCTCATTTAAGGTTGACGCCAGTTCTTCCGCATCGACATGCTGAACCCTGTAAACATTGACGCCGCCGCCCGAGGCGGTATTGGCCCGATCCAAACGAAATATCCAATTTTCAATGTCTTTTAAATAGCTGGCCTGATGTGTAATAGCCATAACCGCGTTCAATCTTTCCACGGCAATAAAGCGAACAAATTCATTGTCTTCATCCTTGCTCTTTTTGCTGAAGATTTCTTCCAGCTCTTTGATCAGTGTTTCCGGTTCAACATGGGCCAAAGGAAATAAACCAAAGGATTTTCCTTTCAACACATCAATATCGAATGTGCTGACCATGTCCATGACGCGTCCCAGTTCATCGGGCGTACCGGAAACGATCAGGATATTGCGCGCAGCATCGACGTTGAGAATGGTTTTTTCCTGCACCAGCGGCTTCATCACCTCGACAATGTCTTTAACCGCGACGTTTCTGATCGGAATCACTTTGACTTGAAATCCGGCCTTGCCGCCGCCGGCGCCGGCGGCAAAGTTGGAGCTATACAAAGCTTCGCCGGCGGGTTCGATATGATAAATGCTGGCATCCTTGATCAGTACCGCATTGTTCATGCGCAGCAGCATTTCCAGGGTTGGAATCAGCTCGTCTTTAGTCAAGGGCTCGGTCGTTTGCAGAGTAACTTTGCCGGCCACCTTGGGGCTGAGCACGTAGTTTTGACCCAGGATGTCGCTCAACACCACTTTGGCCACTTCGCCCAAATCGGCTTCGTCGAAATTGAGACTGTAAGTGCCCTCCCCGCTGCCTTTGGTTTTTCTATGCGACGTTGTCGCATCCGGTACAAACCGGTTGGTGCCGGGAAATAATTCGGGCTTGGCCGCCGCTGCTGCAACGGGGGCTTTGTTTTGCAGCTCTTTAATAACCACATCGGCTTGCTCTTTTTCTACCGGCGTCAGCGCTAATTTGGGCGCGCGCTTGGGACCGAGTGAGTCGCAGCCGGACAACGTTAAGCCTGCAACCACCAGCCAGGAAGCTGTTGTTATTTTTTTTCTATTAGTCATTATTGTTCATCCTCGGAGGGGATTTCAGTAGTATCTTCAGTAGCATCTTCGGGAATGTCCAGCCCCGGTTCAGGACTGGCGGCAGGCGCTTGAGTTGGAATTGAACCCGGAGCGGGAGCGGGAACTTGAAAGGGCGCCGGTACAGGCGGCGTCTCCGTGTTTGCCCTGGGTAATGTTTTTGGTTTTGCTTTCCGAAGCGGCAGCGTTTTTTCACTACTGCCTTGTTTAAGTACAGCGCCATCATTATTTATTTCGGTCACTTTCCAGCCGTCAATATCCTCTCCTACGCCTATTTTTCGATGATTGTCTTTAACAACCTTGGTCTTAACGCGGCTGAATAATCCCGACACGGTCTTTTTGGTGCTATAAACGCCGGTCAGTTGCCAATCGAAGCTGTCCGCTTTGGCCGCCGCTTGCGCTGTATCCGGAACCGGCTCGTCTACAGGCCTTCTGCCTTTAATAAATAACGGCCGGGCAACCACATCAACGTAACTTTCTTCCGGTTGCTTGGTCAATTCTATTTGGGGTAACTCATCTGTTTTATAGTCCAGCCCTTTTTCCGAGCTGAGCGAAGTCAGCAAGCGCTGCTGTTTATAACTTGCATACAACCACTCCCCGGCAATAATCAGGCACAAACCGATACAAACAGCTCCCAACAATGTTATGAGTTTCGTATTCATTCCGGCTGTTTTCTCATGAAACTGACTGCTTGAAAATTAATATTCAATTCGTTGCTCGGTTCGATCTGGTGCGTGGTTCTACTTCTTATGCCGCGCATCGGCCTTATATCGATCTGGTTGATGACGATTAACGGCGTAGATGTTTCGATCTTGTACAGCACCGCCCGCAACACTTCGCTATTACCGCTCATCCTCACGCTGACGGTGATCCGGCTAAACTCGTTTTTCGCGGTCACTGGAAGCGCCTGGGTACTGCTTAATTGTCCGCCGGCCTCTACAATCGCTTGTTTAACAAATTCCTGAAGCTCGGCCGAGGCTAACGCACCGGTCGTCTGCGTATTCAACAAGCCGTGTTCTTGATACTGCTCCTTTACCGCCTCCATGCTGGCCATGACCGCTTCTTTTCTTGCCAAAATCCGTTCATATTTCTGTAGTTTGAACACCAGATTATCTTCGGTTTCATGCAGTTCCATGCTCTTGCCGACCACCGGCACGATAACGACCAAACCGATGAGCAATAACGCCCCAAGCAATAATCCTGTTGCCAGCCAGCGCTGCATTTGCTCATTGCTCATCTTGTTCACTTTCATCTCCCGCTTTCGCTGCAATGGATGACTGCCCCGCTATCGAAGTAACATCGGCGGTAATCTGGAAGCGCTCCTGCTTACTGACTTTGTCCTGGATAACCGGCGACACGAAGCGGACATTGGCAAACAACTCGGATTCCTCCAGAACCCCAATTAAAGCCGAAGCAGCCGGAGATTCGCCCTGTATTTGCAAATGCCCGTCCGAATATTGCGCATAGGACAGCCAAGTATCGTCTTTGATTAATGCGCTTAAGGCATTGAGTATATCAACGACCGCCGGAGCCGCGTTTTTCTCGGCTATTAATAGTTTTGTTTCGTTGACCATCGCATCGATCTGCAACTGCAAGGCGTTAACGCCTTTGGCATCTTTTTCTATCGCATCGATTTTTTCCTGCAAGGCGTCGACGGTCCGGTGCTCGAACCAAACCGGCAGCACCAGCACGGCGCCCAGCAGTAACAACGCCGCCGCACTCAAAGCGCTGTAAACCAGCCGCGGCGTATTCGCGGTTTTTTCCCTAAAACTCTCCGGCAATAAATTATAACCGTCGTAACGCCGTTCCAAGTCATTCGGGCAGGCTTCGTAATCGGCAAATAGCGGCGATATCGCCATGGCCTTGAGGTCTTCATACAGCGCATCAAGGGTTTCTTTAGGCGTTAACACCAGCATGACCCTGATTTGTCCCGGTTCATTCTCGCCCTCCAGCGGCTTAACCGCAAAATAAACCTGTTCCGCCTTGAACGGCGTATAGCGATCAAGTTCGTAAGCAACAACTTGGGACAGGTTTTCCTTGACCGCGGACGGCAACGCAAGCTCTTTTTGAATCGCCTCTTGCGCGGTTAGCCGGAGGATAAAATTCGCTTTAGCCAACCTTTCGTCTTTGCCGCGCAAGGCTTTATATTCATCTATGCCGGAGGCGTTGCGCTCCAGTATCGCCAGCGGCTCGATTTGTTCGTCCGCGCTACCGGCCCCAGGTCGGCTTACCGCATACATATCGTCCTTGGTGTTCAGCACATAAGTCAGCACCAAGCGATTGCCTTGAGGACGAACGATAACAAACCCTTGTTTCTCATTAACCAGTTGCTTGATTTTTTCAGGCACCAAAAAATCAAGCTCGCGTAACCACCAGCGAAAAAATTTTTTAAGGTCCAAATCAATTGTTGAATTCAGGCTCGGCATACTGTCTCACTAATAACTCATCTTTTTCGTCGGTAAATAACGAAGCGTTACCGACACTGTTGCGCTGCCATTTTAGAATCTGAAAGGGCGACGACAATGCCGGGTTGTCCGATTTCTTAATCAGCGCATTGATAGTGGCCGTTGTGCCGTCCTCCAACAGCGCTTCAACAACAACCGTAATCGCGCGCTGGTCCAAGTCACCACTGACCGCAGTGGCGGATTGACCGTCAAAAGCGCTCTGTTGCCCGGAGGACTTATTTTGATTGGAAGCTGTTTGCGCTCCGGACCGGCTTGCCGCATCCACACCGACGCCTGCTGTAAACGCCGGTGTCGGCAGGCCGTTAATCGCACTTTCCCGTCTGACCGCTATATATTCATCGATCAATTCGGGATCCACTCCCGGTAACACCTGCAAAACCTCTTTGCCGGCTTGGGTCATATCGACCTTGGCCTGTCCCGAATGAACCGTAATCAAATTTTCAAGCCAGTTGAAAATCCGCTCATTCATGCCCAACACCATCTGTAATTCTTCAATGGATTGAAACGGCTTGTTGCGGGGCCGGTAGCTTAATCCGGCCTCTTGATATTCCTTTTTCTCCGCGCCCTCCATATGCACCAGATCATCCTCGTCGCGCCAATCGATAATCGCATTGACCAGCTTGGTTTGCTGCTCGACATCGGCCACCGGCGCGTAAGCCATCAGTGCTTGCAGTTGGGTTTGATCGGCGCTGTTTAAATCGATCTTACCGGTTTCGGACAGCAGCTGAATTCGGGCTTTCGAATCGGCGTAATCCAGTTGATAAATACTGCTGTCGGTCCGCCAGCGTTGCAGTTGATCGGGATACATTAACATCAGCTGGGCAATCGCAAGTCCCGACTCCGCCACCGCCATGGCTTGGGCATTATTGCTGCTGCCGGTCACAATAGCGGCTTCCCGCCGCATACTGAGGGCAAAACTGCCGGCCATAATGGTCAGCAAGCTCAACACCCACAAGACCAAAACCAAGGCAAAACCTTCAGACCGGGTCAATTACGCTCCTCCGCAGGTTCGCTCTCATCGACGGCGGTGTCGCCAAGATCATCGGTGCCGATGGCTCCGTCCGCAATTTTAAGCGCGATAATCATTTCCGGCCAAAAAACGCCGTTGTCAGTGTCGATGCTGATTTTAACCAATAACGGTTGAGACTCTTTTTCCAGCCATTCATCCTGCCAGCTGTTTTCGCCGCCACCATCGTCCGCAACACCATAATAAGACAGTGAAAAATCGCGAACATGCTTTAACAAAACCACTTCTTCCGGATGCCATTCTTCGCCTTCGATCGCCGGAAAAAACGGCGTGAGCGTGACTTTGATAAGCTGATCGTCATCGTCTTGCTGTTGCTCGATAGAAAACAATTGCATGCCTGATCTACCGGCACTGGCGGGAAAGCTTGAAACAAATTGTAAGGACTGTTTCTTGCCTTGAAAAGAGAATGTTCTTTCGTCCTTTTTAGTAAAATCATCCCACAAAGGAATAGCCGGAACTAAATGCCGTTGAAAAAAATTATAAACGACGGCAACCTCATTCACTTCGGTTATTTTGTTTTCGCCCTGCTCCCAGCTTTGCGCGCAAATTCTCAAGCTTGCAAACAACAGCACTACCATGATGCTTAACAAGGTCATCGCGATCAATACTTCAATCAGCGTAAAACCGGACTGGCGGCGCGGGCCTCGTATTCGGTTTTGCCTCATAGCTCTTTATTCGCCAGTTTTAAGGTTATCAGCTCAACCTGCCTGCCATCGGTTCCGGCGTTGCCGTCATCCCAGTTTACGTTAACCTTAACCTTAAACAGCACGACCGGTAGGGTCGAGGTATCGATATTTTCAGCCCTAAATTGAAACGGGCTGACCGCCAATCGCCAATGGTACTTTTCATTTTCCACTCCGCCGGTTTCGCCAACTTGCAACGGCGCTTGCAGGCCCGCTCCGGCCATGACAGACTCGGCAATCTGCACGGCCGCGGTATATTCCTCGGCCACCGCGGCGGTATTAACGCCGGCCGAAAATATCTTCAGCAAAATGCCTAAGGAAAGCGCCAGAATGGAAAAGGCAATCAGGATTTCCAGTAGAGAAAAACCGCTTTGTTTATTTACTTTCAAGTTCAATTTGGCCGGTTAACCAGTTAATATCGATTTTCCATGCGGCCTTGCCTCGTTCCAGAGTAATCCTGCCGCCGGTCGCGGAGCCGTCGGGGAAAAAGCGGATGCTCGCCTCCCCTTCCCCGCTTAACTCGGTCTGCGCAGTGACCACGGTAAGGTCAATGGCTTCAGGGATTTGATAACGTTTATCCCGGCCGCTGACCGTATAGCTGTTGCCGGTAAGATCAAGAGTCAGCGTGGCTTCCTGATGAGTCATTAAAGCATGACCTCGGGCAAAGCGTAGCGCCGAAACAATATCCCTGGCGGCCGCCTTAATTTCGGTCGAGTCATTGCCTGACGCCAAGTTAAGGCCGATCACCGAAAACCCCAGCACCACGACAAAAAGCACTACGGTCAACTCCAGCAGAGTAAAGCCCCGCGAGGCGAAAGGCGAACAAGACGGCGTTAGCCCTTGCCCATTGCGCCTTTCAGCCATTATTCCCAACTAACAATATCCTGATCTTCGCCTTCGCCGCCTTCTTTGCCGTCCGCGCCATAAGTCGATAAATCGAATTTGCCGTGCTCGCCGGGAGAAACGTAATGATATTCCTGTTGCCAAGGATCCAACGGCATTTTAGCTTTACGCAAATAAGGGCCGTTCCAGCGATTGGCGGCCTCGGGCGATTCGATTAACGCAGACAAGCCTTGCTCGGTGGTCGGATAGCGGCCCAAATCCAGTTTGTACATATCCAGCGCGGCCGACAAATCTTCAATCTGCACCTTGGCCGCTTTGGTTTTGGATTCGCCCATATGCTTCATAACCTGCGGCCCGACGATACCGGCCAGCATCGCAATAATACCCAGCACCACCAATAACTCAAGTAAGGTAAAACCCGATTGGGCCTGATTTTTCATTTGTTTCATGATCTATTCCTTCGTTTAAAATTCAAATTTTGTAACTATGCCGACATAAGTATCTATACAACTATTTGTATTATAAATACAAATAGTTACAAAGCGGTCTAACTCCCTCTCGGCAATTGCTCCTGCATTGCTCTACTTACCTACATCCCTGTAGGCATCCTGCTGGACGACTGCATGGATGCAGGAGCAATTGCCGAGAGGGTTGGGGTGAGGAGAATAAAACAACCCTTTATATCCCCTCATCCCAACCTTCTCCCTCAAGGGAGAAGGAGCCGGCACTTGTGTAGATACTTATGCTCCGCCGGCGAGCGGCGCTTAAAAAGCCAAGTCGTTAACGCTCAAAATAGCCAGTAAAATCGATACGATAATACCGGCAATCATTAAGCCCAACGTAATGATCAAAGCCGGTTCCAATAAGGCCAACATCCGTGCAATCGACACCCTAAGCTGTTTGTCGTAGATGGTCGCTACGCGCAGCAACATTTCTTCCAGACGTCCGGTCTCTTCGCCCATTTTAATCATCTGCATCGCCATTTTCGGGAAGACGCCTTTTTCAAATAACGCATCCGACATATTTTTACCTTGCTTTAACTGGTCTTCGGTATCTTGAATGGCCGCCGCCAAAACCAGGTTGTCCACCGTTTCCCGAACGATCACCAAGGCTGACAATATCGACACGCCGTTACCCAACAAAGTGCCCAGGGTACGGCTGATATTGGCGGTTTCCTTGTTCAAAATAATGGTTCCGGCCAGCGGCAATTTTAAAAACCGGCCATCCCAAATCTTCTTTTTGACCGGATCGGCCAGTTGAAGATTCATATAGCCGGTGATAAAAAATACGCTTAAAAACAACACCCACCAATAACTTTGCAACCATTCGGCCAGTCCCACCACGATCTGCGTCGATACCGGCAAGGCCTTGCCCGCGCTTTCAAACATCTCGGAAAATTGCGGCACCACGAAAGTCAGCATCACAAACAAAGACGCCAAGGACATGATCAGCAAAATGGCCGGATAGATCAACGCGGTGCTGACCGTTTCTTTCAATTCCCGAGAACGCTCCAGATATTCGGACAAACGCGTCAACACTTCGCCCAAACTGCCGCCCGCTTCACCGGCGCGGATCATGTTCAGATAAAACTTGCTGAAAATACCGGACTGCTTTTCCAACGCATCGGCCAAGGTCGAGCCGCCTTTGACTTTCTCCAGCACTCGGCCGATCAACTTGGCTACGCGTTCGTTGTCTTCAGTCAAATCGATCAATACCAGCAAAGACTTGTCCAAAGGCAGGCCGGATTCCAGCAAAGTGGCCAATTCGCCGGTGAACAAGGCAATATCTTTTTGCGATAGTTTGGATTGTTTCGCCCCCAGCCTTAAGCCCAAAAACGATTTGGCATTGGCCGGTACCACACGAATAGGGATATAACCTTCCGCCTGCAACGCCGCAATCAATTGCTGATCGTCAACCGCATCCCTGACGCCTTCTTCCGTCTCGCCCAGACTATTAACCGCTTTATATGCAAATAACATTATGTTTCCGAGGTAACCCGCAGCACTTCTTCCAACGTCGTAATGCCTTGTAGGGCTTTAACCAGACCGTTCTCATACATCGTGGTCATGCCTTCTTCGATAGCGAGTTTTTGAATCGCCCCGGCTTCTTCATGCGCCATAATTAATTTACGCAGCGGATCGGTCATTTGTAAAAACTCGATAATCGCCAAGCGTCCGCGATAACCCAAGCCGCCGCAGGCCGGACAGCCGACCGGTTTGTATAAAATAATATCGCCGGACGGAGCAAAGCGCCGTAACTTCATGCCGTCAATAATATCCGATGGCGGCGTATAGCTTTGCTTGCATTCTGGACATAATTTTCTGACCAGACGTTGCGCCAAGATGCCGTTGACGGTCGAGGTGAGCAGGTATTCTTCGAGGCCCATGTCCAGCAATCGGGTAACGCCGCCGGCCGCATCGTTGGTGTGCAATGTCGATAACACTAAATGCCCGGTTAAGGCCGATTGCACGGCAATTCTTGCGGTTTCCAGATCGCGCATTTCGCCGATCATGATCACGTCGGGATCTTGCCGCACGATAGAACGCAAAGCCGAGGCGAAGGTCAAGCCTATTTGCGGTTTCGCCTGAATCTGATTAACCCCTTCCATCTGGTATTCGACAGGATCTTCAACGGTGATGATTTTTCGCTCGGAGGTGTTGAGCTGTTTTAACGCGGCGTACATCGTGGTCGATTTCCCGCTACCGGTAGGACCGGTGATCAGGATAATGCCGTGCGGCTGGGACAATACATCGATAAACTGCTGTAAATGTTTGCCGGCAAAACCCAACGCGGCAAAGTCCAGCACCGTATTTTCCTTGTCCAACAAACGGATCACCACGCTTTCGCCGTACATCGTCGGTATCGTAGAAACCCGCAAATCCAGCTCTTTACCCAGCATTTGCACTTTGATGCGGCCGTCCTGCGGCAAACGGCGCTCGGCGATATTCAGCTTGGCCATGATTTTGATACGGGAAATCACCGCTGCGGTGGATTTGACCGAAGGCGCATCGATATCTTTCAACACGCCGTCGACGCGCAACCTGACTTTGAGGGATTGTTCAAAAGGTTCGATATGAATATCGGAGGCTCGGGTTTCAATCGCCCGTTGCATGATCAGATTAACCATTTTGATGACCGGCGCTTCACTGGCTAAATCTTTTAAATGCTCCAGGTCTTCTTCGCCCAGATCGTCGACGCTCAGATCGTCGACCAGTTTATCCATTTGCGAGCGGCCTTCGCCATATTGTACTTCCAATGCCGCATCGATTTCCGAAAGCAAGCCGACTTTAGCGATGATATTTTTTCCGGTCGCCAGTTTTAGCGCATCGATCACAAACCGGTCTTCGGGGTCCATCAAGGCAACGGTCAGCTCGTCATTTTGATTCAAACCGATGACATGATAATGCTTTAAAAACCGTAACGGCACTGTTTCCGGCAGCTGCATTTCCAACGGATACTGATCCGGCGCCACCTTCTCAAAATGGCCCGATTCCACAAAAGCATCGGCTACATCCAGTTCCGAACACAAACCTAATTTAACCAGTAATTGCGGTACGCTTTCCGATACCGATGTTTTTTGTACTCGTTCAACTTTTTTTAATTCCGCCACAGAAAGCTTCTGTTTATCATGCAAAACAGCCAGCAACGATTCATATTGCATTGTTTTAAAAAGGGGTTTGTATTATATAAGTGTTTGTTAGGATAGAGAGTTCAACTTATTCAATCAATCGGTATTATTACCTAGCAGTTGAGCTTGCTCTTGAGTTGGATTATGTTAACAAAATCTCAGCGATTGCTTTCATTTCAAATGACCGTCGTGGGGCCGTTACTTTTCATTTTCAAGTGAGTCTGGGTGTTGCAAAAACCAAACCCTTCAATAATCCTGCTTGTTGAGCTTACACGAACCGATACAAAAGGGCAGCAACAGTCGGCTTTCTATATTTTACAACTTCGTTTGACTCTCAAGCGTGAAAGTATACTTTCATGGTTGCCGTGGAGCTATCAAATACTGAAAATCTCATAGCGCAGCCAAGCTTCTTTACACAAGATTATTTTATTTTTTATTGGCTGTTGCTATATAAATGATAATTTCCAGGGAGGCCATCTAAGTGGCAATTATGGCTTTAAAGGTATTAAACAAATTAATATCGACAACTTAACAGACAAACCAGTAGCGTCTTAGTAACAAATAAATCTGCAAAAGCACCATTAAAACAACTCAAAAAAATTCACCACGAACGACTACATGAGCACCGTGGCTGTGGATGAAAAAAAATTTTAAGCATCCGCTTGCCGGCATTAAGCACTTAATCGGTTTAATTATGGCGTGGATAATGGAAAATTACACAGGATGATTTAACCTCATTGCCTTTCCAGACTATTTTTCAGCACAAGCTTGAGGACAGCCCTTCGCTTCCGGCCGGTATTTTCATCTATATAGCTTAAATTGTCCTTATTTACGTAAGCACTGAGACTGTAAGGCTGCATCCCTACCATTTCTCCTACGGCCGGTGTTTTCAAATATACCCCCTGCCTGTGCAGCAAAGTGCGGCGCTATACCAGAACTTAAGATTAGGGGCAGCATTCAACATTAATTCTCCATCAAAGATGTCGGCAAGCAGAGAACTGACCTTAGCAAGAAAGTAGCAAGAAAGGGGTCAGGTTACTTTTTCATTGTAATGTAACCTGCCCCCTTTTTTTATCATTGGGTTGTATGAGAGGCTAGTGCCATTCTACGCCCCCCCCCCAGCGATTAAAAAACTTGACACCAAGTAATAATTTCTTTAATTTCTGTTAAAACAGAAATTTGAGAATTATTATGCAACTGACCACGTCAATGGAACGCTTTATTTTGCACTGGGGAGAAATGGGTACGCGCTGGGGCGTTAACCGTTCCGTTGCCCAGGTTCACGCCTTGCTTTATTTGTCGCCCAAGCCGCTTAATGCCGAAGAAATTACCGACACCCTGGTGCTGGCGCGCTCGAATGTGTCTTCAAGCTTGAAAGAATTGCAGAGCTTTGGCTTGATCAAAATCACCCATGTGGTCGTCGGCGATAGACGCGATTATTTTGAAGCCATTAAAGATGTGCAAGAGATGTTCAATTTGGTCGTTGAAGGACGCAGAAAACGGGAAATCGATCCCACGCTCTCGTTATTGCGCGATCTTTGTATCGAGGCGAATGCCGATACCGAAACCGATGCCGAAGTAAAAAAGCGCATAGCCGATATGTTGGATTTTTTGGAGGTCATGGTCCATTGGTACGATCAACTCAGGAAACTGCCCAATAACACCTTAATGCAATTGGTTAAGCTCGGCGATACCGTGGTTAAATTATTGCCGTTTACCAATAAGTAGCTCCCGATAAAGAAAATCCCGGAATCCGATAGGTAGAAAAAACAAGGCCGACGAAAAAAAACGAAAAGTCGCTTAAACACAGTTATTTAGGCTGTTTTTTTCGTGCTTTTTATGAGCATTGCTTCCGCTAGATTCTATTGGAAATCAGCTTGTTCAAAGGTTATTTGAAGCAGTACTTTACGCAATTAATTTCTTAAATTTCAGAAATAACGGTAATTACAATATGAACATACTTCTCACCGGCGCAACCGGTTTTATTGGTCAGCATTTGTTACGCGCTTTATTAGCCGAAAACCATCAAGTTACGTTGTGTTGCCGACAGCCTGAGCAACTGCGGCGCCAGTTTCCAAACCTTAAAACCGTTGCCTTGGATTTTGCAACCGCCACCGACAGCAACGATTGGCTGCCGCATTTACAGCATATCGACGCGGTCATTAATGCGGTAGGCATTATTAAAGGCGCCCGTCAGGCAAGCTTCGACCGACTGCATCATCTGGCGCCAGCCGCCTTGTTTGAAGCTTGCGCCCAAATGCAGGTAAAAAAAGTCCTGCAGATTTCCGCGTTAGGCGCAGAGATCAATGCAACAACCGAATATTTCACCAGCAAGGCTAAAGCCGATGCAGTGCTGCAATCGCTGGACTTGGATTGGTTTATTTTCAAACCCTCGCTGGTATTCGGATCGGGCGCTAAAAGCATGGCTTTATTATCGGCGTTGGCCGCTTTGCCGGTAACGCCGATCATTGATGACGGCGAGCAAGCCGTACAGCCGGTGGCTATAAAAGATTTGCAACAAGCGGTGGTATTGGCGCTGAAACCCCAGACTCCGGCCCGGCAAATCATCAACGCCGTCGGCCCGCAGCCGATCAGTTTTATAAGGCTGATGAATTTGCTGGCTAATCGCCTGGGACGGAAGTTAAGGCCCTTCCCCGTTTCCAGCACTTGGCTAAGCGCACTTTCACCACTGGCTGTTTGTTTAGATGAACCGATACTCAACAAACAAAGCGTCGCTATGCTGCAAGATGGCAATAGCGCCGACGCTAAAAGCTTTGCCGATTATCTTGGTCATAGCCCGAGTAGCCTGGAGCAGGCATTGCAGGCAACGCCCGCCTCGCAAGCGGAACGTTGGCACACGCGCCTGTATTTTCTGCGCCCGTTATTAAGCATCAGCATCGCTGTAGTCTGGCTCTGGACCGCCATCGTGTCGGCATTCCTGTATCCGGCGGCTGACAGTTACCAGATGCTAAGCCGCGTCGGCATCACCGGAGCCTGGGCACCGCCAACCTTGTACGGCGCATCGCTGGCCGACTTTATCTTGGGCATTGCGGTGTTGTTACGCTGGCGCATTCAGCTGGTCACGACGCTGCAAATCGGCATCATGCTGGCCTACAGCGTGGTAATCAGCTTTTGTCTGCCGGAGTTTTGGCTGCACCCTTTCGGCCCGTTAATAAAAAACCTGCCATTGCTGATGGCAATTCTTGTGTTGTTAATTATTGAAGAGGAAAGACCATGACTTACTTAACGTTTAAAAGCCTACATATCTTGAGCTTGATTTTATTATTCGGAACCGGCCTCGGCAGTGCTTTTTATAAATATATGGCGGATTTACACGGCGATGTCCGCGCCATTTACACCACCAATAAACATGTGGTGTTGGCGGATTGGCTGTTTACCACGCCGACAATTTTGATCCAGCCGATAACCGGCTACTATCTGTTACAGCAATTGCCGTTTCCAATCACCACGCCGTGGCTATTGTCCTCAATTATTTTGTATTTGCTGGCGGGTGTTTGCTGGCTGCCGGTTGTCGTGTTACAAATCCGTATGCGTGAATTATCCAAGCAAGCGGTTCTGCAACAAAGCGCATTAAGCCCTGAGTATTTCAACTATGCACGCATTTGGTTTTGTCTTGGCGTTCCGGCTTTTATCGCCATGGTCCTGATTGTCTTGCTGATGGTTCTAAAACCGGCATTATGGGGTTGATATGAATATGTCTTTAATGCAACGCGTACTCGGCGAAGATTGGGCCGCCCTGCCTGCTGTGATTCAACGTCATTATCAAATAACCGAGCCGCAGCAAGCGATTGTCGTAAGCGGCACTATGGCGATCAACTACCCGCGCCAGTTAACGCCGGTGTTAAAACTGTTGCGTTTACTCGGCGCATTGGTCGATTTAAAAGGCAAACAGATGGCGGTTCAGGTAAAAAAATGGCAGCAAACCGACCCGTCGGTACTGTATTGGCAGCGGCACATTCAGGCTCCGAGCGGCAGGCAATGCCGATTCGCCTCGCGCATGGTTTGGCAACAGGATCATGAATTGGTTGAGTTGGTCGGTCTGGGCTTCGGCATTCGTTTAAAACTCAGCGTTGAACAAGGCAAGCTGGTTTATCGAAGCTGCGGTCATTTATTAAAACTCGGGCCGCTAACCCTGCCTATTCCCGATAACCTGCTGTTGGGAAGCGCCGTCATCAGCGAGCAAGCGCTATCGGAAGACTCGTTTCTATTGGATTTTCAGATTATTCACCCACTATGGGGCAAAACCTATTACTACGGCGGTATTTTTAAAGTGCCGGACTCGTAAATATTGAACTTAGGGGCATTCGATTGGAATCCGGATCCGGAAAAGGGTCCGGAAAAGGGTCTCCGGAAAAGGGTCAGGTTACTTTTTCATTGTAATGTAACCTGCCCCCTTTTTTGACCCAGCAAGGCCCAGACCCGCGCTTCGGTATGCAAGCACCGTTGGCAATCTCCAGCACAGTAAAAACCCCGTCCGGCCTGACCGCCACGTCAAGCCAACAGCGTAGCGCCGTGCTGGCCGATGCCAACGATCCGCTGAGTCTCACCACGCTGACCGAGACCGCCACGACCAACGGCAAGACCTCCAGCAGCGTCTTTAACGTCGCTACACTAACCTTCACCGACACCTCACCCGCAGGCCGCACGGCTACGACCACTATCGACACTAAAGGCCGCCCCGTCAAACGGGCTATCCCCGGCCTAGACGAAGTAAACCTAAGCTACGACGCCCGAGGCCGTCTCAACACCACCCGTCAAGGCTTAGGTACGGACGCCCGTACTACCGATCTCGCTTACTACGACAGCGGGGCGAACCAAGGCTACCTGCACACCGTCACCAATGCGTTAAACCGCACCGTCAGCTATGACTACGACCTCGCCGGACGAGTAACCCGGCAAACCTTGCCTGACGGGCGAGCCGTCGAATTCGCTTACGACGCCAAAGGCAACCTGACCTCGCTAACCCCGCCCGGCCAACCCGCGCATCTGTTCGACTATACGGCTGTAGACCAAACCAAAGACTATACCCCGCCGACCATCGATACCACCGATCCCGCAACTCGCTACAGTTACAACCGGGACAAACAACTGGAGTTAATCACCCGGCCCGACGGGCAAACGCTGGATTGGATCTATGACAGCGCCGGACGC